>OKRX01003067.1_pt1 | contig 10404 bp, 8 predicted proteins | sample 1601241 | NCBI WGS metagenome assembly OKRX01 (sample SAMEA3541500, study PRJEB24748) | human gut metagenome | biome: human gut; feature: human-associated habitat; material: faeces | place: China | collected 2012
GCAGGCGTTCTTTACGGGACATACCCGTCAGGCAGAATGCTTTCAGTTCTTCCGGTTTGTTCGGTTGCTTAGCACGTGTCAGCAGGTTACTTACATTTTTGAACAGTTGTACTTCGGACTGTTCCGTATCATAGAGTAATACCGCTTTGTGTTTACTGTTGGCGGCTATCTGTATGCCGAGCGTATCTATTTCCTTATCCGGTTGGCAGATACAGCCCGCTAACATGGCAGCTATATAATTACTCTTTCCTGTTCCCTCGCCGCCTGTAATACCAAACAGGTTTCCTTGTGTTCCCAATGGAACATCCCCGGCAGAAATTATTACTTGCGCTTTTGCCGGGGGATTATTGAAGTCTATTTCGCACGATTTAAGCATAATCAATGTATCACTATATAGGTTATCTAAAAATTCGATAAACAATTTCAGGAAATCTTCACGGGTATTTCCTGCCTTAAAATAATCGGAAATATCTTTTTCCTCTTTTGTTCCAGGAAGCGGTAGAAGTAACCGTCTTATTCCAAATTCTTCCAACTGCTTTTCCTGTTTGCGTGCGCTTTCCTTTCCCGTCTTGTCAGTATCATATAATAAGATGATATGCTTAAAACGGAACGTCAATTTATAAATCAGCGTAGGCGGGATAGTCACCGTTTCACTGTTGAAGCAGATAGCATGAAAACCATGTGCCGCCAATGACATGACATCTTTTTCACCACCTGTGATAAACAGTGTATCACCCTTTGCGGGTAGTTGCTCCAATCCAAAACAATAGTTTTCCCCGAAATTGCCACCATAGAGGAAACGGGCTTTCGAGAACGGACGGTACAGTTTTATATACCGTTTGTTCTTATACCCGTACATCGGTTCTGTTACGGATGAAGTATAAGTGAACGGTGTTCCATCCGCCGTTACGCTCTGAAAGTCCCGTAAGGAACACACCTTATAAAGTTCCAATACTTCCGGTGTAATACCATACTGCTGCCAATACATCAATTCGGCAAGCGGAAATTTCTGTTCCCTGAACTGGTAGGGTTTGCTTTCCTTTTCAGGTGTTTCTTCCGACATATCATTTATTATATGGGAAGAAGTACGGGTAACTGGTATCGGATTACCTGTTACCAGTCCCAATCCCAAATCCCGGTCTATGGTTTCCAGTATTTCCACAAAATCCATTGAGTTGTTGCAGTCCAGCCCTTTAAGTTGCCCCACGAAAAAGAAACAATCACCGCTATAACTGTCGTTGCCGAAATCTTTCATCTTATAGATACCACTTCGGCGGTCGAAATAGATGTTACAGGACGCTTTGTTATCCTCATAAAGCGGGTTTAAGAAATTGCGTCCTATCCGCCAATTACCGGATATGTAATGCTTGAACACGGATAACCCATTATTTGTCCTTTCTAATATTTCTTCTTTCCTTAACATATAGCTGGTGGTTGGTTATCAGGTCGTTAATACTGTCCTTATCTCGTTTAATCAGGCGTTCTTCCAATAATCGTTTTATTTCTCCAATCTTGTAGAAATAATGTCCCTTGATATTGGAATAAGTGACTGTCCCGGCTGCCCGCAAGCGTTGTAATGTCCGGTCACTGATTTTTAGAAATGTGCAGACCTCGTAACTATCCACCCAAATTTCATCCTCATTGGTACTTTCCGCTTCTGTGTGATTAAATATATAATCGGCAATAGCAGTAATCTTGTTGTCTAATTCCTTATAGGCTTTTGACTCAAATGTTATTATCTCCATTTCGCTAACTAATTGATTTGCTGCAAAGATGGCGGGTTTCAAAAGATAAAAATTACAAGGTATAACCAAGTTGGTGAATATTTATTTTTCTCTTTTTCAGTAGCAAAAGCAGGGTGTTATTACCCGAAAATGCCACATTTCATATCTAAATCGTATAAAAACAAAAACTACCAAGTTGGTAATTACTTGGTAGTTTTTATGTGGACTAAATATCTTTATTACAGTTCGTCCGATTCCATTCGCTTTAACAGTTGTTCGATTACTGATGTAAAAAAGGCAGTTCGATTTTTCTTTCTGCTTTTGAGAGTTAGATATGTTCGATAATAATCTCCTAAATCTATATCAAAAGCTGCTTCAATGAAAGCCATGATTTCTTTTATTGTCACATTTCCATTATTGAGTGTTGCAATTGCAACAAGTCCATATCCAAACTCTACTGCATCTGATTTAGAGCCAGTCCATTTCAGATTAAAGTCAGAAAGTGCCGCTCGTATTTTAGATATTTGCATTTTCCTGTCTAACAATTGTAATTGTCTATTAAGATATATTCGTAGCATTTCATTCGACAAAATTTTAGCTACTTTGTAATCATATCCAGTAGAAAAGGCTGGGTCTTTATCTAAAAATGCGCTATCAACACACAATCTGAAATTCGCTTTATATCGAACAAAGTAATAAGAATCTAAGTGGGTTGCTTTCGAACGATAGTATTGGTAGAAATCAAGATTTTGGTCAAAGAAATATTTCAAATTATCCAATTGGCAATGAAGATACTCTCGTTGTACATCATCACTGCCAATCGGACGTTTCATCTCAATTCTTGTTATTTTGTAAAAGTATAAATACCGACTAAGAATGTCTGGCTTTATATCTTTAAAGAAATGAATTTCTTCTTCTTCGTTCTGAAATTCATATTTTACAGTCATGCTCCGCAAGTTATCGAATAAAGGTCGTATGACATCTATCATATGCAAAGCATCTTCAACGCAGACATTTTCATCAATGCCAAGCAACTCCATTTCTTCATTTATTCGATGCAATATTTCATTGATATAATCTTGCATGATTGAATTTCGTTATAATCAGAAATTTGCATTTCGGGGTGTACGGGGAAACGAAATAACATCCCGAATGTTTGTCATGCCTGTAATAAACAGCATCAACCGTTCAAAACCCAATCCAAAGCCTGAATGGGGAACAGTGCCAAATTTGCGTGATTCAAGATACCACCACAGTTTTTCGGTATTCATATTCAATTCTTTCATTCGCTGCAACAATTTTGTATAGTCGGCTTCCCGTTCAGAACCTCCTATGATTTCCCCAATTTTCGGAAATAATACATCCATTGCACGAACTGTTTTCCCATCTTCATTCTGTTTCATATAGAATGCTTTTATCTCTTTAGGATAATCTGTAACAATCACAGGGCGGCGAAAATATTCTTCCACCAAATGACGTTCATGTTCAGCACATAAATCAATTCCCGGTTTTACAGGGTAGTCAAACTGATGCCCGGATTCTTGTAAAATCTCTATAGCTTTAGAATAAGGCAAACGCATAAATTCATTATTTGCAACGAAATGTAATTTATCCATTAAACCATTATCTACGTTGTCATTTAAAAAAGCTAAATCACTTTCGCAATTTTCAAGCGCATAACGGATTAGATATTTCAAAAAGTCCTCTGCCAAATCCATATTGTCGTTAATATCATTAAAGGCAACTTCCGGTTCAATCATCCAAAATTCGGAAAGATGACGGAATGTATTTGAATTTTCTGCCCTAAAGGTCGGGCTAAAGGTGTAAATTGCCCCCAATGCTAACGCACCAAGCTCGCCCTCTAATTGTCCCGAAACTGTTAAATTGGCTGGGGAACCGAAAAAATCATCTTTTAATTCCGTTTTGATTTCAAAGAGTTCTCCTGCTCCCTCACTATCCGATGTTGTTATTATAGGAGTATTGAAATAGAAGAATCCTCTTTCATTGAAATAACGATGTATGGCAAAAGCCATATTATGGCGCATACGAAATATTGCACCAAAAGTATTTGTACGTAAGCGTAAATGAGCTATTTCCCGTAAGTATTCTAAAGAATGTTCCTTTTTCTGTAAGGGGTATTCCTGTGGGTCTGCTATTCCATATACTTCAATATCTCCGGCTATTACTTCTACTTGTTGTTTACCTCCGGCAGACCGGATAAATTTGCCCTTTATACCGATTGAACTTCCTGTAGTAATAGTCTTTAGCATCTTCTTTTCAAACTTTACATGTTCAATCACAATTTGAAGATTGTGTACAGTAGAGCCATCATTTAAAGCAATAAAGCTTATATTTTTACTCTGCCGATGTGTACGAACCCAACCTCTCACATAGACATCAATTCCATAAATATCTGATTTTAATAAATCTACGATTCTTATTTTCATAACATTATTCTTTTATGCAATATCTCTAATACTTATAATAAGAGCATTATTAGACGTAAACTTGTCATTAAGAAATAAATCATAATTCAATTCAACACGAATGCGGTCATCATATATTTTAAGCTGATAAAGCAATGTCCTTACTTTTATATTAATATCTCCATCAGCAGTGATATAATCCGATTCCGTTAATTCCCCATTTAGGAAAGACATTTCAGTAAAAATCGACCCTGTACGATATAAATTAGCTTTTTCCGGGTTGATTATCAGTCGGTTTTCAACAACATGTCCTCCTGCACATAATTCTCGGTATAAAACAGAATGACTACTACCGGAACGTGAATAGTTTCCAATGGCATTAGTTACTATTTTATCCGTATAGTCGTCATACCGTTGAATATTTTGAACGATTATCCTAACATCCTTTTTCATAAATGAGGCAAGTTTTCACGGTATTGTCGCAAATAAGCTTCATCTTGATTATGGATTTGTTGTTCCAAAAAATGAACCATCTTTTGCTTATCTGTTTTTAAGTTACCACGGACTTGGATTAAGTTAGAAGCTCCATCAGTAGCAAACCTTGCATTTACCGTCAAGCTCTGAATCAGTGTTTTTAGCTCCTGCAATTTTTCAATCTCTGTTTCCTCTTTCCAATTTCCTGCTTGAATTTCTTGAAATAGCTGAGAGGTTGGATAGATGGTTAGCATGGAAGCATCTATGATTTGCGGGTGAAGCTGGTTGAAGATTTCCGCAGTTGCCTTTGCGCCAATTTCTCCTCTCCCTGAACCGGAAATACCAGTCAAGTAAAAGAAATTATAGCTCATATCCACTTCTTCTAACTTTTTGCATTGTTCGATAATATCTTTAGACAAATATCCCTTTTTCATAAAAACAAGTGCTTCATCATCTCCCGTTTCAATTCCAAACGTAATTCCATCATAACCGAGGTCTTTCAACTCTTGCAAATCTTTGACGGATTTTTGGCTAACATCAGTTATTCTTGCAAAACAACCGATGCTCTGACAGTTTGGAAAATATTCATGTACCATCTTCGCCAATGTTTTGAGCTTATCCACACTAAGTACAAAAGGATTAGCTCCTGTAAAGAATACTCTGTCTGCATCTTTATAGTAGTGATTAGCTTCTTTCAAATCTGATTTAACTTCTTCGAGCGGTGACATTCGAAACTTGAAAGGCAAGTCTTCATAAAGAGTACAGAACTTGCATGAATGATGAGTACATCCTGCTGTAACTTGAATTAAAAGGGAGTATGCCTCATAAGGCGGTCTCCAAATAGTTCCTGTGTAATGCATAATTATTTCTCCTTTTATTTATGTAAACAATGACCAAAAACAGTAGAATATCAACTGTTATTTAGTTTCTTTTTCGATGGCAAAGTTATAAATATACTTAGTATAAAAAAAGAAGTTACTTAAACGTTAGGTAGTTACAAAGGGGTAACTATTTTTGCGTATCAGATAGTTACGTGCGAAAAAAAAATAAAAAAAGATGGGAATGGTATATTTATAGGGTGATGTAGAGAAGATTTATAAAAAGCACCCGGTGTCCCTCCGGGTGCTTCAACCACAAAAATTTCAATTATAAATCTATCTATAATGAAACTTTCTGTGGCAAATATAACGATTTTCGTCTTATTTCTTCGGTTTGCCTTTCTTTTCAGGGAACACGAAAGTAACATTAAACTGCCCGTCAAAGGCAAGTGAAGCGTCAAAGACTTTGCCGTTCTTGCTTTTAAAGCCTTTGATTAGCCCGGTTTTCCCGGTAGTCACCAGTTCGGTAATCTGTTTGTCCGTTAGCTGCTTGTCGCTCTTGTTGCGGAAGATGGTAACGGAACAATCCACATTGGAACATTTGGCGACTTTCGGATAGAAAAGGATGCGCCCGGTCTTACATTTGGGGCAGATACAATTACCACCCGAAGCAAACGAAAGCTGAACGTCCAACAGTTCAGCCGTGATTTGCCTTGCATATACTTCGATGCCTTTACGGAACGTATCGGGGTTCATTTCCCCGCTTTCTATTTTGGCAAGCGTATTTTCCCACATTCCCGTCATTTCCACATTGGCAATTTTCTTATCCCGGATGATGTTGTAAACGGCAAGTCCTTTTTCGGTCGGAACAAGGTTCTTTTTCTCCCGGACGATATACTGGCGGGAAAACAGCGTCTCGATGATGGCTGCCCGTGTTGCGGGCGTGCCGATACCCGTATCTTTCATGCTGGCTTTCAGGTCGGCGTTTTCCAGTTCCTTACCCGCCGTTTCCATTGAAGAAAGCAAACTGCTTTCCGTATGTAACGGCTTGGGCTTGGTCTGTTTCTCCAACAGTTCAATGCCGGAAAGCGGTAAACTATCTCCGTCCTGCACGGCGGGCAAAATGGCGTTATCTTCCCCGTTCTCTTTCTCACCGAATACGGCACGCCATCCGGCGGATTTGATTACAGACCCTTTGACCGTGAAAAGTGACCCTGCGCATTCCAGCGTTACACTGGTAACGTCTTTGACGCATTTTTCAGAAAAGGCTTCCAACATCCGCCCGGCTATCAGTTCATAGATTGCCTGTTCGTCTGTTTCCAGTTTACCGGGCAGGTTTTCCGTTACTATCAGGGCGTGGTGGTCTGTTACCTTGCCATCGTTCACGGAACGGGAATTTAAGGCTTTGCCTTTCATCCCGGCTGCATACCCGACAAAACGGGCGTACTGTTCCAAATTAACAAGACGTTCCGGGATTTCCTCGAACACGTCCTGTGAGATATAACGGCTTCCGGTTCGGGGGTAGCTGATTAGTTTACCCTCGTATAACTTTTGTGCGATGGATAGGGTTTTGTCTGCGGAAAAATTTAGCTTGGTATTTGCTTCTTTTTGAAGTGAAGTCAAGTCATACAGCAAGGGCGGTTCTTGGCTCACTTCCTTACGTTCTACGGTTTTCACCTGAACCGTTTTCGCTTCCTTTATCTTTTGCAACGTGTCGATGGCGGCTTGCTGCTTATCGTACTTGTCTGCGGATAGTGCAACAAAGGAAACATTGTCTTTTGCCGCCTGTAATTTCAGTTGCCAATACTTTTGCGGGACAAAGTTCTTGTTCTCTAAAAAGCGGGTACATATCATCGCCAACGTGGGCGACTGTACTCGTCCCAAAGAAAAAATGCCTTGTCCGGCTGCCACGCTTAAAGCCTGTGTACCGTTTATGCCAATTAAATAATCGGCTTCGCTGCGTGCCTGTGCCGAAAGGAAAAGGTTATCATACAGGCTACCGGCTTTCAGGTTTTGCAGTCCCTCACGGATTGCCTTGTCGGTAAGACTGCTTATCCATAAGCGGACAAAAGGCTTGTTGCATCCGATATACTGGTAGATGTAGCGAAAGATAAGTTCTCCCTCTCTCCCTGCATCGGTGGCGACTATAATCTTGTTCGACTGGCTGAATACCTCTTTGATTACCTTTAGCTGTTTTAATGCGCCGGGGTCTGCCTTGTACCCTTTTTCCGCTTTCACTTGTCGGGGTGTAAGTTGAAAACTATCCGGGATAATAGGCAGACTTTCCCGGCGGAAACTCTGTATGCCGTATGCTTCCGGCATTGCCAAACCGACAAGATGGCCGAACGCCCAGGTAACGAGATACCCGTTACCTGAAAGATAGCCATCCTGTTTTTCACTCGCTCCTAAAATACGGGCAATGTCCCTTGCCACACTTGGTTTTTCTCCGATTACTGCAATCATTCTAATTTCGATTTTAATTGTTCCACTTCTTTTTGTCTTAGGATTTTCCGGTCATAGTAGATGTGATAGCCAGCTACATAAAATTGTCGGTTCTGTTCGTCTATGGCTTTCCAGTCCGTTTTGAAACAGACAAGGGCAAACAGGGCGAAACCGACAACCGAAATAAGGATTAATACCGCTATCATCTTTTGCGTCCCCTGCTTTGTTTGGGTTTGTCCGTCTGCTCCTGCTTCTCCTTTTTATCCTGCTTGGTTTTTTGCTTTTCAGTGGGCTTGTCCTGACCCTTTTTCAAGGGTTCTTTCACTTTCTTGGTGGCTTCGTTGGTCTTGCCCTCCGAATTGACAGCAACCTGTGTGCGGTTCTTGCTTGCCGGAGTAATCTCTTTCACGGCGGAACGGTCAAAGCTGGGATTGTCACTGTAAAAGCCTAACTTCTTCTTATCATGGTTCACCTGAATATAAGCATCGTATTCGACCCCTCTCTTGTCTTTCAGCCCGGCAACAAAGATGGTTTTGTCATTGACCAAATCCTGCTGTTGCTGGCGGGATAGCTCTATTCCTGAAATGCTTTTGGGAATGGTTACACCGTCACTGGTGACAAGGTTGTTTTGCTGTTCCTGTTTCTGCCGTTGCTCCTGTGACTGTTTGGCATTGGGATAGATAAATTCCAGACTTTTCTTGTCGGCATTGACCTGAACAGTTGCGGAAAAGGGATTTTTACGGTTGGAAATCATATTTTCAAGGAATATCCCTTTTCCCTCCCGTAAGGCTTGCTGCTGTTCCTTGTTCAATTTGACACCTTTTATTTCATCAGGGATTTGGACGCTGCTTGCACGCATGGAAACAAGTTCGTTTGTTACCTTATCCACGCTGACAAAAGAGGGTATCATTTCTCCCGTGATATAGTTTTTCAGGTTTACTATCCGTCCCATGTTCCCCGTTTCAAGAAGATTGGCTTTATCCTCTTTGGAAAATTCATGTCCAAAGAACGGGCGTTCAAGTTCCGGCTTTTGTCGGATGCCGTGTATAGCCAAAACTACATTCCCGTCTTTGTCGTGCCGGAAAGATAAACGTGCGTCCAGTTTCATAATGGCTGAATTATAGTTTCCGGCGATGGTAAACGCTCCGGGCGACTTGTAGCCCCTTAACATGGGTTCTAAAGCCTTTGCCTTTTCAAGCTGTTCTTTGGATAGACCAAAATTCTTCAAGGCTTCCCAGTCCACTTTATCCGGGTCAATCACATACTTGCTTTTGTCGGGTTGCTGCGGTGCTTGCGCCGTTGCTCCCGTTTCTTTGGCTGGCTGCTGCTCTTTCTTGGCTTCCTGCTTCACGGTTTCAGGTGTCACCCGGTAACGCTCTATGCCCGCTTCGTTTTCAGGTGTCGGATGATTGAAATTATCCCTGATTATCGGCTCGATTTTGGGAAGTTCAATCTTTGGGATTTTGAAGAAGTTAAAACGGGTCGGGTTCTTCAACTGGTTCATCATGTTGGAAAAGAAGTTGGAAAAGAAATCACCGTGACGGTCGAATTTCAGTAGTTCGCTGTTGTTCTCCGGCGGTACGGTTTGGAGTTCCCCGTTTTCATCCACGCCTTTTACTGCGCTGATTGTCTTTTTCTCCTTATCCAGTACAAGAAGAATATCCATCATCTGCTCGTCAGTGGTGGATTGGCTGGCTGTGTTTACATCCATAATGTTTTGAATTTTAGTGAATAAATAAAATTTTCGGAAGTAAAAGTAAGGATGAAATAGAGTATATTTAAGGATTTGGGAACAGGTGGCTTCATTAGTCCTCGTTTGGCTTCATTTGTCCGAATAGGTACATAAAAACACAATTCATTAGTTGGAAATCAAAAAAACACGTATATTTGTAAATCAGTAATAAATAATATATGTATATGGAACTAAAGCATTTAACCATAGTTAAAGATAAAAGGTCTAATTGTTTATCTTGCATGGGCATTACTACTATACAAGATTACATTAAGTATATCGAAGATATATACAAAATTAAGGGTGGTATAGAAGGACAACGTGATGCACTACGTACAAGTTCCGCAATCAAAATAAGGAAACGTATGGTTGAAGACATTGTTAAAGGAACAGTTCTTCCACCTGTTGTGTTGGGCCTTTTATTATCACATGAAGACTTTATAAAAATTAATACAGCAGAACCTAATAAGGATGTTATATTAGAAATACTATCTAATGCTTCTGATGAGAATATTTCACTTATTGATGGTATGCAACGTACTACTGCTATTATTGAGGCTTTTAAAATGAGTGAAGATATTGCAAATAACGACTTACGAGTTGAAATATGGATTGTTGAGAACTTAAACAATTTAATGTATCGTATGCTCGTTCTCAATACAGGTCAAGTACCTTGGACTATAAGACGTCAATTAGAAGTTGTATATGGCTCTCTATTAAAAACAATTAAAAATTCTGTCCCTGAAATAGAAATTTATGCCATAGATGATTCAAAATACCGAACTGAT
>OKRX01003069.1_pt1 | contig 10395 bp, 5 predicted proteins | sample 1601241 | NCBI WGS metagenome assembly OKRX01 (sample SAMEA3541500, study PRJEB24748) | human gut metagenome | biome: human gut; feature: human-associated habitat; material: faeces | place: China | collected 2012
AAAAAAAGCCATACTGCCAGCCGTTGTCAATGTAACTTCACGAATTACCTGTCCGGGCTTGATCCAGCTAGTGTTCGCAATCTGATTAGGTTCGTTCAAGTTAAGAACGAAGTAATTATTTTCGACCAATTTTCCCGGATGCCCGGCGACCATTACATAACGCCAAGGAGATCGATAGCCGGCCAAATCCAGATTGACTTTTCCCGACAAAACAGATTGTACCCCGAACCCAGTCTCACTCTTCTCCAATTTCATGCGGGAATAATCGACAAGGGCAGCTTCTCCAATTGCGACAAACCGGTTATCATTAACCCGGATCACCTGAGGACGATCGGCAGCACCTTTCAACGCACTCAATTTCGTTTCGGAATAAGCTCCTTGTGCCATATCGGTCACCCAGGTCTTGCAGTCTTTCTGAAAAAGGAATTGCGTCTTCTCATCGGTTACCGTACGATTCCAAAAATCCAACTTGTCGAATGCATAACGGAACGCAAGTCCTTCATCGTAAAGACGAACAGACAACACCATCTCTTTCCAGTTCTCATCCGACTGAAGCGTTAGCTCAACCTCATTATATCGATCTGTCACAACGGACCGCTCTCCATAAACGGGTTGCCAAGTCTGATCGACCGATTTCCTTTTTTGGTCCACCACCTTCCAGTTGCCTTTCAGGATATTCTCATCCAAAGAGAACTGTAAAGTTTTAGCCGTCACCACCTTTTCTCCGTTAGCAAATAAATCTATTTCTACATTCTTTTCCCCGGCTCTAATATCGGCATTCATTTTTCCGGAAGGGCTGACAAGCGGAAATACCCCCTGTGCTACGACAAGCAAAGGCAGGCAAAGAAAGCTCAATAATAAATTAATCTTATTCATGATATTAAATAATTAAAATAAATATTCTCACCTATGAAACAAAGATATAACAACTTATCCATTTTTCAATACATCCTGCTTATCCGGCGCACAAGGCTCTGGAGTAGAAAATGGATTAAACGGATTAAAATAATAAACTCCCAATTGATCAAGCCAAGAAAGATAAAAAGACAATCTTTGCAAGAATTTCCCTATATTTTTCTTAATCTTAGGTGTCCAAGCTGATTCAGCAACCGCGAACAATCGTGGAAAAGTCATAAAATCAAGCCGCCTTCCATCTGCGATACGCTCTGACCAGACCGAATATTGTATTCCCATTATTTGTTCTTCATATCCTTCTGCCAAGTTCATGATCGGTTCGGGGAAACGGTAAACATCTTCAAGCAAATTAAACTGTTCATAACGTCCGACTTTATGTGTAGGATACTGCACAAAATCACCATACAACGGCAGACGCGGTGTCATAATCACCTTATAGCCACGTTCGAGAGCTTTTACCAATTGGTATTTGCGATCATGCCTCCACCACATGACAACCGCCTTTTCGGGAGAAACTTCCGCATCGACGATTTCATCCCAACCAATCATGATTTTCCCTTTCGAAGCGACTATATCAGTAACACGACGGACAAAATAATGTTCCAATCCAGTCTCATTGACCAATTGTTTTTCTTGGATGAAACGCTGGATATCGGGATCCTTAAACCAGCTTTGATTGCCATAATGCACCTCATCGCCTCCAATATGGATATAGGGAGAGGGAAACAAAGTTATGATTTCATCCAACACATTACTGATAAATTCAAACGTTTCTTCCTTGCAGGGATGGAATGTAAATCCGTTCCAACGTCCTTCACCACCGCCAGAAAGCTCCGGATAGGCACGGCATGCCGAAGTGGCATGACCTGGCATATCGAATTCTGGCACGACCATAATTTGGCGTTCAGCTGCATAAGCGACCACCTCTTTAATTTCCTCCTGTGTATAAAAAGTAGGGACAGATTTCGCATCATGCCAATTGCCGACAGCACCAATGGTTGTCAGTTTGGGATAACGCTTGATCTCAATACGCCATCCCGGCTCATCCGTCAAATGCCAATGAAAGACATTCAAACGTAAAGAAGCCATGATGTCCAAATACTGCAAGACTTTTTCCTTTCCGAAGAAATGGCGGCTTTCATCCAACATAAACCCGCGCCATTCGAAACGCGGATTGTCTTGAATATGGCAAACAGCAATATGCCCTTTATTCGCACGTGCCAACAGGAGGAATGCCTCTTTACCATAAAACAATCCAGCTTCAGAAGAAGCCAATATCTCAGCCGTATCTTTCGTTACCGTCAGTTCATATCCCTCCTGCGACAAATCAGCCACTTGGGATAGTTTAAATGCGACTACTCCCGAACCGGCTTGCGCCAATTCAATTGGATTCAATTGTTCCCGGAACTGATTCACGACCTTTTCGCCTACACTTCCATCCGTCACAACCCTTCCGTTCTTTCCCAACACGAAAGAACCACTTCCTGCACTATACTTTACAGGTGTCGGAAGCAAAACCGACTGTGCCCAAATCGAATAAGAGAATAACAATAAAAGTAAACTAATAAAATGTTTCATAAGTTCTCAATCAAAAAAAGGAGATATTCGGTTCCCTTTGGAAAACGAATACCTTCCTTTTTATGTTATACAAAATCAATATCCCGGATTCTGAACCAATCCACCTTCCTTGTTCGCCTCGATTTCCGAGTTGGGAATCGGAAGTTTGTTCAAGTGGCCATCCAAAGCATATCCTTGCAATTTAACCTGTGGGTTATACATCTTCAGGTGATCGACCAGCTTGTTGGTACGCATCAATGTGTTGATACGAAATTCCTCCATACACAATTCGCGCGCACGTTCGTCCAATATCAATTCGATGTTGACATCACCGGCCGCTACCGGAGTAGCATGTGCACGCCCACGAACGACATTGATATCCTGGGCGGCAGCAGCCAAATCACCTTTGTTCATGTAAGCCTCAGCACGCAACAAATAAGTTTCAGACAGACGCATGATGTACCAGTCTTTGTAGGTACGGCCATTGTCATGCCACTGACCACTCTCAGCATCTTGGAATTGTCCGTGAGGCACATCACTTACGAACTTCATCAACATAGGAGCCTGATAGTCCATCTCCGCAGGAGTCGCCATTGTTTCGGCCGTCATCGGCTGACCATAAAAACGCCCGTTAGGATTCGTCCAATAATGAACACGCTTAATGTTGTACTGGGAGTTACGCATATCACGATCCCAGTCGCCTTTATACTCCCAAATCTGCTTACCCATATAGTCGGTCGCAAATGCAGCAGCAGAAGGACGGCCACTCAAAAGAGATCTCATGTGGTTACGATTTCCATCCACATCTTTACGATTCCACCATGTCGGGCTGAACCAACGTTCCATCACCTGGTTTCCACCCCACTGGCCGACATTGCCACCGCCATCAATTTGCCAATCAAACTGTACATTCCAAATACATTCCGTATTACCTTCGACACGGTTGAAGTTGCCTTCGCGGAACAAATCCCACCAAACATCACCCCAGGGTTCTTCTTCACCTTTATAGTCATATCCTTGGAATTGGAAATCTTTCAATTTACCAAAACGTTCGGTCATCAAGTGCATGGCCTGATTATTGATTACGTCGGAAGCAGCCTTGATAGCACCATCGTAGTCTTTCAAACCAATCAGGATTTCAGAGAGCAAATGCGAAGCTGCCACTTTTGAAGCACGGCCACCCTTTTGGTCATCGATATCGGGCATATACTGAATGGCAAACTCCAAATCTTCCTTACACTGTTTGTAAAGTTGTTCCTGTGTGGAGTTCGTATAATCAAAACAAGGATCTTTCGTCTCTTCCAAAACCAGCGGAGCCGTACCCCACATATTCGCCAAGAAACGATAAGCAAATGCACGCAAGAATTTAGCTTCCCCGACAATGGCATTCTTGTCCGCTTCGGAATTCCAGTGAGCGGCATCCGCATCCGCACGTTCTATAATCGCATTACAACTGAAGATATACGAATAAAAACGCTGCCACCAGGTTTTAGACATACCATTATCTCCATTCAACTGGTTCCAGTAATAATATTCGAAATAAGGTCCTCCCTTGTTCCAATGCTTCATATACAAATCGATATCCGTACCGGCCAACAAGGCATAGTTGTCAATCGCATCACTTTCGGCATAAAAATGATTTCTGATATCTTTGTAAACATTTCCCAAAGCCGATTCAAAACCCGCTTTGGAGGTATAGGAGTTATCGGGTGTAAGAAAATCTTTCGGTTCTTCCGTCAAGAGGTCATAGCAAGAGGTCAAAGAGCCGGAAAGCAATAATCCTAAACATAAATATTTAATTGTTTTCATTTCTCTATCTGAAATTTAGAAGTTGAACATTAATGTCATTTGATAAGTACGAATAGATGGCAACGCATTATCTCTCAATCCTTGATCCGTTTCAGGATCCAATCCGTCCCAATGCGGAGCAATCGTAAATAAGTTATCCGCACTCACCGACAAAACCATATTGTTAAATCCGACAGGCTTTACAAAACGTGTCAAATCATAACTCAAAGCGACCTTCTGCAATTTGATGAAACTGCGATCAATATATTTGATTCCCTGATGTGCCGAACGTGAATAATCCGGACGCGGATATTTAGCATTCGTATTTTCAGGCGTCCAATAATCATAAACCGGGTGGTTTATATTAGGAGCATTCGCATACCCATCTTTGTACGGAGTATTATTTTCCGACAAATAATAGCCGTTTCCCCGAGTTAAAGTAGAGCATCAAAGAGAAATCCTTATAACCTAACGTATTTGTCAAACTCCAACGGAAATTCGGATTTGTATTTCCTAAAATCTGGCGGTCATGTTCCGAATCGATCGTACCATCACCGTTCACATCTTCTAGCTTATAGTCACCGGGGCGCATACCTTCCATAATCGTTCCGTTGTCAACATCGCTCTGTTGCCACATGCCGATTACTTTATATGCATAGACAGCCCCCAAAGGCTTGCCGATAAAATAACCGGAACTTGGCAGGTCATCTTCTCTACCATCTCCATCGTTGTCATCCCCTAAGATCGAAACGACCTTGTTGCGGTTCAGGGAGAAAGCGAAATCGGATGTCCAACTGAAATCATTGTTCTTGATATTCACGGAATGCAAATTGATTTCCACACCCTTGTTGCGGATTTTACCTACGTTGGACAACATCGATGTCTTACCGGAAATACCGGGCAAAGCCAGATTAAAGAGCAAATCAGTCGTGTTCGTCACGTATGAATCGATACTACCGGACAGACGATCACCCAAAACAGAGAAGTCCAAACCGAAGTTGAAACCGGTCGTCGTTTCCCAGCCTAAGTTGTCCAAAGCAAAAGATTTGATATACTGGGTAATCGAATAAGAAGGATCGCCCGCAAAAATATACTTGTCGGTCGCAACCTTTGCCAACGTGCTATACGGACTGATGGACTGGTTTCCGTTCGAACCGTAAGACAAACGAAGCGCCAAGTTGTCTACAAATTCAACCGGCTTCATGAAAGATTCTCTTGAAATATTCCAGTTTATACCGGCAGAAGCAAACGTACCCCATTTCTTGTTCTTGCTAAAACCGGAATAACCGTCACGACGCACCGTACCGGTAAGAGAATAGCGGCCGTCATACGTATAAGTCGCACGCCCCATCCAGCCAATCGCTCCACTCTCACCGGCTGAAGTCGTTGCCTTCTGCGTTTTACCGTCCTGCAGGCCGTTATCACCCAAAATTGTATTGTCGAACGTTTCCGCATAAGCCTTGGTTTCCTCCCAAGTCGTGCGTTCACGTGAATACAGCAAGGTCACATCCACATTATGCTTGCCGGCAAACGTGTTATTATACTTGATCATGTTGTCCAGCAACATATTGTAATCATTGTTCAACTTGCGTTCACCTTTACCGCGTTTGCTCAAACCTTCCGTCGTAAACTCGTTGTCGAAATAATACTTCTGCGACCAACGCAAGTTATTGGAATAAACCAATGAATAAGAAAGGCCTTTCACCCAGGGTACCGTAATCGTTGCATCCAAGACAGCTCCCAAGTTATTATACTTTTCCGTATCGCTGGTATGCATACTCCAATAAGGGCTTTGGAAAGAAGTCGTTGTCTGCGGGAACTGCAAATAGTTTCCGTTTTCATCATAGATAGACGCCCACGGGCTGAAGTGCGTAGCCTGTTCCATGGAAGGAGCACTACCGGAATAATCGCGAATGCTATAATTGCTCTTCACTCCGATCTTCAACCAGTCCGTCAGGTGCGTATCGATGTTCACACGACCGGAGAAGTTCTTATAATCATCGTTCATCAACACCCCTTTCTGGTCCGTCATGTTAGCCGAAATATAATAGCTGGCCAGTTCCGAACTGTTTGAAATGCTGACATTCGCTTTCAGATCGTATGCGTTCTGGCGGAACATATCGTAGGGGTCTTTCAAAGTCGGACGATGGTCCGATGTCGCTTCATAGTTCCTCTTCTCTTCTTCTTCCAGATAATAGGGGATTTTGGAAGCATCCGCTTCCATGCCATTCAAGGAACGGATATCCAACATACGTTGTAAATAACCCGGAGCGTCATACACTTCCAGACGTTTCAACTCGTTGCTGATACCGTATGACAGCTTCACATTGAAGCTCGGTTTGCCGCCTTCGCTCCGTCCCCGCTTCGTCTGGATCAGGATAACACCATTCGCAGAACGGCTACCATAAACCGCAGCGGCACTGGCATCTTTCAATACCGTAAACGATTCGATATCGTCAGAAGGGATATCTGCCAATGATCCATTATAGATAGCGCCATCCAACACAACCAATGGTTGGTTACCATTATCCTCAGCACTATTGCGAGTGGAATTCTGACCACGGATAGAAAAAGAAGGAGTTCCGCCTGCCGTGTTTGTCCCGCCGACATTCAATCCCGGCATACTACCCTTTATCGTTTCGAGCACGTTATTGGTCGGAACTATACTATAAGTTTCCAGTTTCGCTTTAGCTATAGAGCCGGTAATCGCCTGCCTGTTCTGCGTACCGTAACCGATCACTACGACTTCATCCAAAGCTTGTGAGTCTTCCGAGAGCACAAACTTGAATGAACTTTTCCCCTTCACCGCCATTTCCTGAGTATCAAAACCGATATAGGAAACCACCAATGTCGCATCAGAAGCGACATCAAGGGAGAACCTCCCTTCCACGTCGGTTATCGTGCCATTCGTGCCTGAACCTTTCTCCAAGATGTTGGCGCCGATCACGGGTTCACCCTGCGAATCCACGACAACACCAGACACGCGACGTCTCTGGCCAACCTGCTTTGAGAGACTCTTTGCCGGACGATAGATCGAAATCGTCCTATTGGCGACATCGCATTTTACATTCATGCCGACAAAGATCGTATCCAGAATACGGCTCAGGTCCGTGTCCTTCTGGTTTACCGTGACTTTTTTACTTGTATCGATATCGCTGTCGCGAACTAAGATTGAATATCCGGTCTTCTGTTCGATATCATCCAGCACCTTGCTGATCGATACATTTTTCTGTTGGATGCTCAATTTGACATCCTGCAGGAAATCATTTCCCCATACAGAGACTGTTGAGCCTGCACTCAATAATAAACTTAAAGCACCGATTTTAAATAAATCAGATTTCTTTTTCATACTTTTGTCAGAAGTTTGTTAGTTAACAACTAATTAAATTTAATGCTCGCTATGAAATCGGAGGATGTTGCAACCATTCTCCGATTTTTTTATTTCATTTTTCTTATCCTGTCTTCATGGTATTTTATTGATTATCAGTTCAACTTCATATAAATACTATCTCTTCGTATTCAAGCTTTTTGTATCCGATACAGTATTAGTACACATCTCATCTCCGAAACATTTAGACAGATGTGGATTTTTTTCAATTAAATTCCGAAATAGCAAAAAAAATATTCCATACCCCGGTTTCTACACTCCCCCGTGGCATGGAATATCTTTATCCGACAAAGTTTCTGCTATGGATTTTTCTTAATAACCAAACATGCACCACCTCCGGGAGCCAGCTTCAAGGCCAGTTTATCATTGCTTGTCAGTTGCCGGGTCGTAACCTTCAGGCTTTCTCGGTTTGTCAAGTAGTGTGCATCGTCACCGTCTTCAATGACTTCGACAGTATAGTTTCCTTTTTCCAGGAAAGAAAGAGGCAAATCGATTGTTCTTCCGGATTCATTCGTGGCCGCACCGACCAGATAAGCCTCATCCGTTTCCCTCATCATAACGATATATTCCCCGATTTCACCGGCCAGGGTACGGCTCTCTCTCCACGGCATCTTCTGGGCAGACAGGAAATTCAGCAATACCGGATATTTCCGGTAATATTCCGGGATATCCGGCAAAATAGTCACACCCGAAAAAACGATCAACGTACGGGCAGCCTCCGAAACTAATGTCGAAGGAACCGGCTGGCTCTCATCCACGCGTGTCGTATACCCTTGGCGAAGGTCGAACATCCCGTTGTTCATATCGACCGGGCCGGCAACCATATTGACAAAGACAGTTGTCACAAACGTTTTAGGCTCGAACACATGATGCCCGTCCAATTGCGCGTGGCAATATTCGCGTGTCACGGCATTCGGCCAAGTACGCATCTGCCCATAAGGATGAACCGGACCGTCATGGAAATCGACTAACAGACGGTTTTGCGCACAAAGCTCGGTAATCTTCTTTGTCCACTGGTTCTTTTCTTCCTGTGTTCCACTCATAAAACCATATTTAACCCCGGCAGCACCCCAATCACCATACTGTTTCAAAGTCTTTTCTATCGGATATTTCCGACCTCCGACATCATTCAGATAAAGCCAGATTCCGACACCTTTCTCTTTTCCATACTTCAACAGCCGTTGTACATCCTGCGCTTTTTCTCCTTCAACCGGATCGGAATCCGATTCGAATTCCGGCCCGTACCAATTGGCATCCAACACCAAGTATTTAAAACCCTGTCCGGCAGCAAAATCGACCATCCGCACCCAGGAAGGATAAGACATCTCATACGTAAATCCATCCCATACGGCTCCGTTGATACGCCAGTCCCAGACCGCCAATCCCGGTTTTACCCACGAGAAGTCATAGCGAGGATCGGGATCCGGATTCAATAGCTCCAACAAATGCGAATCGGTCAACGTGCCGGGTGTCTTCCCATACAAAACGACACGCCAGGCTGAAGTATATCCCGGCGACAAACAAGCTGGCTTGGAAGCGACCGAGAAAAGCGATTCTCTCCCTTTGGATTGTAAGACAAGAGGTGCTCCCGTTTCCAGGCAGGCTTCATGAATAGCCATATAATGATTAACCCCGGCCTTGACGGTCATCACCGGCAAACGGGTTCCATCTGTTTCCGTCAACTTTTCAGGTCCTATATTGTGATTCTCGCCATTATAGAACCAAGCCGTATAATCCCCGGCAAAGTTATAGCCCGTCAGTTCTGATTGCACATTTACACGTTCTCCTTCTCCCTCCGGTATTTTATAACAGAAAGCAAAGCCATCATTATACCCCCGGACCACCAACTGCATCCGCTGAGGTTGCCCGGCCGGATTCAGCAAATCGATCACCAATTCATTGAAATGATCTTCGACCACAGCCCGCTTTCCCCAAAGCGGTTTCCATTCATCCCGTACTTGCCGGTCAGATACTTTCTCTATTTTCCAATCGGAAGAAGGAACGGTCTCCTGCGATTCCAACTTGAAGCCCAGCGGGGATTCTTTGATTAACACATCCCTATCCGCGGCAAAAGTATAAGTCAACAAACCGTCGTTATGCCATTCTATCCCCATCATTAACTTTTTATCAGGAGAGAATACCTGGTAAAGCTTTGGCAGATATTGGGCAGAGGCCATATTCACTCCCAGCCATACCAATAGTAGTAAAACGAATGTTACAGATCTTTTATTCATATATGTTTTTGTTGGTATTAATGATCGGTCTTTCCTCAACGGTCTTTCAATAGAATCGTGTTTCCGCTGTTCTCAAAGCTATATTTCTTATCCACATCGATAAAATTAAAAACTTCCTGAAGCGTCATACCCGCATGAATAGTCCCAGAGAAGTATTCGCCTTCAACCCGTTGGCTCACCACATGGATCTTTACATTATATTTCCGTTCGATCTCCTTCAGGATTTCACGGAATGAAGCATTGACAAAACTCAACTTACCGGTTGTCCACAAAGCAGATTTATATGTTTCATACGTCTGCCGTTCCAGACTGCCTGACTCCCGGTTGTACAAAGCACGTTCATTGGGTTTCAGGAAAACATTCTTTTCCCCGACCGAGACATTCACGCCTCCTTCAATCAAATCGACTTCCGTCTGGATGTCATCGGGATAAGAACGGACATTGAATACGGTTCCGGTCACCTGTATCCGGGCATCCCCCGCCTATACTTGGAACACCTTATCTTTATCTTTT
>OKRX01003087.1_pt1 | contig 10332 bp, 7 predicted proteins | sample 1601241 | NCBI WGS metagenome assembly OKRX01 (sample SAMEA3541500, study PRJEB24748) | human gut metagenome | biome: human gut; feature: human-associated habitat; material: faeces | place: China | collected 2012
ATAAAACAATATACATATAGAGCAACATTTAAAGGAGAGAATTTGGCGCCCGCCAGTACGCCGACCGGGCAAATCGCCACAACGCCCGTCACGCGCCCCGGCTCTCCGGAGCATTCGTACGCGTAATACGCCGCGCCCGGATCTTTGAGCATAAGCCCGTCGGCGATGGCGTCGCGCAGGGCGTCGTTGCTGCTCAGGATACCGCCCATCTGCGGCAGCGCTTCGAGCACGCGGTCCTGAGCTGGGCGGATGCAGGGAAACGGAAGTGCTTTCATGGGCGGTCCTAACGCGCGAGTCGGTTTGTTCGCGGCTTATTATGCCCCAACTTGGACGCTTGCGTCCCAGAGCGTGTTGTCAACAAGCGCGATGAGCACGTTCTGGCAGCGAACGATATCGGCATGGCCCCGGCTCGTTGGGCTTATGCGCGAGCACCAACGAGCCGGGGCCGTAGCTCATGCAATTGCGGTTACCCGTCTTGCCGGCAATGACGGCGGTATCGGTGCAGCCGGTAAAGAAGCTGGCGGGCACGTCCGCGTCTGTCACGTCATCGGCGGCGCGCTTGAGCGCAGCTAGAAGGGGAGAGTTCGGGTCGCGCTCGATGGCGGGGCGATCGCCCGTCACGGCGAAACTGCCATGGCAACCGGGAACCGCGGCCTCGGCGGTGGCAGTGGCCTGCTCGACCATGTTGATCGCGGCGGCCGTATCGGTCGGCGGCGTCAGGCGCATGTCGACCCAGACCTTGGCGTGGTCGGGCACGACAAAGGGGCGATAGCCGCCCTCGTCATCATCAACCATATGAAACCTCAGAATCAGTTTGCTTTGCAAACCGATTGTAAGTCACCTGCAGATTCGCGACGTGCACGTAGCAGCATTTACCGTTCGCAGGCCGAGCCATCGCGTTTGCCGTCCGGGCGGGTTTACAAACGACGCGGTGGGTACGTACCTTTCATGGACGACATGCTGTGCGACATATCTGCCTTTCGGTATCACCGGATACCTCCACAGGTCTTGGCAATAATGCCGGACCTGCCCGATTCTGCGGACGATCCGCGCAGGGAGCGCCTTTGTGAGCATCCGCTCGTCAAGCATTTCTTGGGGACCCCGTTACACGTGTTGGCGCAGGGCGGCTGCGGACGTAAAGGCGGTCGCATTGTCAGGCATGTTTGGAACGGGGAGAGGCCGTTTGGCTCCGTGCGGCAGACGGAGTTTGGCCTTGATGTCGCGTCCCCGCTCTTTACCCTGCTGACCCTGGCTTCCTCGGTTTCAAACGAGCGTCTGATCATGTGCATGTTTGAGATGTGCGGCACCTTTGCCGTGTGCAAGATTGCACCTCAAGTAAAGTTGGCGCTTGAGCAGGCATATGGGAGCCGGTGGGGTGACGCACGGTCGGGCTGGGAAAACGTAAAGGATGCCTCGGGGAATCCAACGGACTTGTGGAAACGACCTCCCTTGATCGAGCTCTCTGACCTTACGGAGTTCGCCAATAAGATCCAGGGACTCCGCGGTGCTAAATCATTCACACGTGCCGCGAAATGCATTACGGGGGTTGTGGCATCGCCGCTTGAGGTCCAAGCTTCGATGCTGTTTGGCCTTTCGAGGCTGCGCGGCGGCGAAGGGCTGCGCCTTACCAATAACGTCGAGATTCGCATGACGCGCAGCGCCCGCCTGATTTCGGGGCTTGATAGGCGCTACGCCGATATCTTGCTGTCAAATAAGGATGGCAGCCGAGAGTGTCTGGTTGAATGCCAGGGTAAAGCCATTCACGGATCCATAGAATCCAAGATCTCGGACTCCGATCGAACGACGGCCCTGCAGACGATGGGATATCCCGTCGTTCTGATGACCTATGGTCAGCTGGTCGACTCCGATGCCTTCCGCGTGGTGACGGAACTCATCATGTCCTATCTCGATGTGCCACTGAAAGACAAGACGCCGCGGCAGCAAGAGCTCGAACGGCGACTTCGTGAGGAGATTTTTATCGATTGGGCGGGAATGTAGCCGCGCGGGTGGAAAACGGTCGCGGAAGCTAGGGTTTTAGTTGCGAATAGCCTTCAATTGCTCCTTGGAATTGGCTTGAAAAGTGCTACCTAGAGCAAGTTATTTCGGAAAATGGACAGTCAACTTTAGTTTGGCATATAGAGATCGATTTTTACCTACTAAAACCCCTGATAAAGCTGTTTGTAAAAGCAGTTGTGCTTAGCGACTAGGGCCTCACTGTCGATTATCCGAAAAAACTTATTATGGGTAGCATTTTCAAAACCAGCCGGAGCAACGAAATCGGCCCCCGTTTCGTGAAAACGGGGGCCGAATGGGCTTCATGGTCTGCCTGGCAGGCTTGGCGCCGGCGCTATTTGATCACGCGCACGCGATACATCGACGGAATTTGCTTGAGCGCCTCGATGGTGCTGCTGTCCAGGTGCTCGTCGGTGTCGAACATGGTGTAGGCGTTCTCGCCGGCGGACTCGTTGGTCATACGCTGCACGTTGGCGTTGTCCTTGGCCAGGATTGCGGTGATCTGGCCGATCATGTTGGGCACGTTGGCGTGCAGGCAGGCGATGCGGCTCGCGGCGCGCGCCTTGCCCATGCTGCAGGCGGGGTAGTTGACGCTGTGTGCGATGTTGCCGTTCTCCAGGTAATCCTTGAGCTCGCTGATGGCCATGTCGGCACAGTTGGCCTCGGCCTCGCCAGTGCCGGCGCCCGAGTGAGTGGTGATAAACGTATTGGGCATCTTGACGGTCTTGGGCGTGGCAAAGTCGCAGCTAAACCAGCTGAGCTTGCCCTCACGCAGGGCAGCGTCGACGGCGTCCTCGTCAATGATGGTTTCGCGCGCGTAGTTGATGAGCACGGCGTCGGGCGCCAGCAGGTTAATCTGCTCGGTGCTGATCATGCCGATGGTGTCTGCCTTGCTGGGCACGTGCACGGTGAGGTAGTCGCAGCCGCGGCAGAGGTCCTCGAGCGTGCCCACGCGCTGCACCTCGCGGCTCAGCACCCACGCGTGCTCGACGGAAATGAACGGATCGTAGCCGTAGACATCCATGCCCAGATCGACGCAGGCGTTGGCGACCTTGGAGCCCACGTTGCCCAGACCGATAACGCCGATGCGCTTGCCCTTGAGCTCGCGGCCCACAAAGGCCTTCTTGGCCTTTTCGGCGTCGACCTGAATCTCGGGGTCGTCGGCGTTGTCGCGCACCCAATTCATCGACTGCACCACGCCGCGGCTCGAGAGCACCAGCATGCCCAGGACGAGCTCCTTGACGGCGTTGCTGTTGGCGCCGGGGGAGTTAAAGACGACGACGCCCTTCTTGGCGTACTCCTCGATGGGGATGTTGTTGACGCCGGCGCCGCAGCGGGCGATGGCGCGGATGCCCTCGGGCAGCTCGTAGCCGTGCAGGTCGGTCGAGCGCATCAGGATGGCGTCGGCCTCCTCGGCGGTGTCCACAAACTCGTAGCCCTCGCCAAACTCGACTTTGCCGTCTTTAGTGATGTCGTCGATGGTCTTAATCTTACGCATGGAAAAACTCCTTAGCAGGTTTTGATCTAAACAGGGTGGTCTGAGGTGGCTGGTCGGCCCGCGCGTTGCGGGCTAGTTAGATCGCGGACTCAAACTATGCTGTGCTTCGAAGTCCTTCATGTACGAGGCCAGGGCCTGCACGTCTTCCATGGTTACGGCGTTGTAGACGCTGGCGCGCATGCCGCCCACCAGGCGATGGCCCCTGACGTTTTGAATCTGGTGTTCGGCCGCGCCTGCGACAAAGGCCGCGTCGAGTTCGGTGTCGCCGGTGCGGAATGTGACGTTGGCGATGGAGCGGCTGTCGGCTTGCGTGGTGCCATGGAAAAGCTTGCTGTGCTCGAGCAGGTCGTAGAGCAGGTTGGCCTTGGCCCAGTTGCGCTCGGCCATGGCGGCGAGTCCGCCGGTCTGCTCCACCCAATGGAACACCTTGCCGCACACGTAGATGCCAAAGGTGTTGGGCGTGTTGAGCATGGAACCCTTGGCGGCCTGGGTCTTAAGGTCCAGGTACTGCGGCGTCTGCGCAAAGGCGGGGCCATCTGCGATGAGATCGTCGCGCACGATGACCACGGTCACGCCCGCGGCGCCGGCGTTTTTCTGCGCGCCGGCGTAAATGAGCCCGTATCGCTCGACGTCGAGCGGCTGCGACAGAAAGCAGCTCGAGACATCGGCGACCAGCGGCACATCGCCGCAATCGGGCAGCCCGTGGTACATGGTGCCAAAGATGGTGTTGTTCTGGCAGATGTAGACGTAGTCGAGCCCATCGCCCGCGGCCTCGGCGGCAATGCGCGTGTTGATGTCGGCCATGTTGGGAATGTGGTCGAAATTGGTGTCTTCGGAGCTCGCGAGCAGCACGGTCTCGCCGTACTTGGCGGCCTCCTTGTACGCCTTGTTGGCAAAGTTGCCGGTCACGACGTAGCCGGCGCGGCCGCGGCGCATGAGGTTCATGGGGATGCCCGCAAACTGCAGCGTGGCGCCGCCCTGCAAAAACAGGACACGGTAGTTGTCGGGGATGCTCATCAGGCGGCGCAGGGTTGCCTCGGCGTCGTCGATGATCTGCTGGTACATGCTAGATCGATGGCTCATCTCGAGCACGGACATGCCGCAACCGCGGTAGTCCATCATCTCGTCGGCGATCTCGGCGAGCACGCTTGTAGGCAGCGCGGCCGGGCCAGCTGAGAAGTTGTGCACACGTGCCATCTTCTAGTTCCCCCTCGTAGTCGTTTGAACGTTCGGGATACTTTAGCACAGTGGAGCGCCAGGCGCGACCGCATCACGGTAAAACTCGAGTGCGCTGCTATGATTTACAGGATGGTTACATGGGGGAGAGGTGACCTTACCTGATGGCTCGCATCCGATCTGCCTCGGCCTTCGCTTGTTTCCAGGGTCGAATGCGGCCGTTCACCAGGTCATCGTAGCCACGCGTGACGGCACGCTGGATGCGATCTTCGCGTTCCTGCATAGGGGCAGCGCGGCGCTGCGCCAGTTGCCTTTGGCTCCATATTTACCCCAAGGCTTCAGAGGCTTTGTTGCGCAATAAATTTGACTTCGATCCGTTTGCCGTGCAGCCAAAGCACCCCACCTCTCATTTGTTGCCGTCTGTGGGGGCGTGTCCCTCGTTTATCCTCTCTAGACCTCACGACCCCGTACTTAAACGGTATGATTGGAAGGCATGTTTGCATCGCCCCGATGCAAATAAAAAGGCCCGAACCCTTGGAGTGTGTCCTGTGGATAACGCCGAAAAAATATCGCTGGGAGGCGTGCTCACGCGCGAGCAGTTTTTGCTGCCCGAGATGCGTATTGTCGCCGCGTTGCGCCTGGAGGGCGTGAGCGACGACGAGATCATCGCGCGCGTTAAGCACGACAACCTGTTTCAGTATCCCACCGAGCGCATGCTGGCCGATCGCGCCCGCGTGTGCCTGCGCCGCTTTGATGCCATAGCGCTCGACGAAGCGCAGTGCACTGCCCGAGGTATCGACAAAGATACTGCCGACCAAGCGGTCGCGCGCATTATGGACCTGATTGCCAACGGCATGCCCGATCAGGCGGCCCAGGCAAACCTATTTGCCATGATGTGTCGCTATACCATGGTTCGCGAGCTCATTCAGGTGGAGATCGGCGAGCGCATGGCCAGCTTCGACTACACCTTTACCGATGTTGACCTTAACGCGTTTGTCACCCGTTTTCAGGTTGAGCATGCCGAGGCCGTCAAATGGTCGGATGCCACGCTGGAGCGCATTAAGGGCACCCTGCGTCAGATTCTGCGCAGTGCCGGTTTTAAGACATCGCAGCGCACCGACGCGCTCCAGCCCCTGCTGCTCGACCCCGATGTAGAACAGGTCATCCGCGACCTCGGCGACATGGACGCCCTGGCCGCACTCACCGGGCAGGTGATGTAGCCCATGACAATAAACCAGCCGCACATTCGCCCACGTAACCGAGCCGAGCGCATCCATGAGGACTTTGACCATCGCCGCGAGGCGCTGCGCGACCGCCTGCAAGACCAGGATTTCTTGGCCAACAAGGGCATCGGCAACGAGATCGGCTTCTACACGTTTTGCTACGATCCTTCGCTGGAGTTTGAGTGCCGCGCCTACGTGGACGAGCTCAAAGCGGACGCTCAGGCTGGCAAGCTGCCGTGCAATCTGCAGGTCTTTAACCTGTACGACGTGATGCTCGATATCTGCGAGCAGCGCCGCATTTTGCGTGCGATACCCCGGCGCGAGGCAAAGATCGGTTCGGAAGCGCAGGTCAAAGAGTTGCAAAAGCCTTGCAGCTCCAAGAGCTTTGCCCAGTACCTCTTGGAGCATACCCAGCCACATCAGCCCGGCGACGTGATCCTGCTCACGGGCGTGGGCGAGGTCTTTCCGCTACTGCGCGTGCATAACCTGCTCAACGACATGCTTGCCGATTTTGGCACCGTGCCCGTTGTCGTCATGTATCCCGGCAGCTTTGATGGCCGCCAGCTCAAGTTGTTCAACAAAGAGAACGCCAGCAACTACTACCGCGCGTTCGATATCTCTTAGGAGCGACAGATGATCATCCAAGACCTGTTTTCCAAGGACATCAACCGTTCCATCAACGGTGTCGTCAAGGTGCAAGACGCCAGCGACGAATCGGTGCGCCAGGAGCTCGACGAGTACGTGGTGACGCGCGAGCTGCAGGGTCATTTTGCACACTTCTTCGAGGCGTACGATAAGGCGCTCGACGTTCCCACCGACAACATGGGCGTGTGGATTAGCGGCTTCTTTGGCTCCGGTAAATCGCACTTCCTCAAGATGCTCTCGTATCTGCTACAAAACGATGAGATTGCCGGCAAGCCCGCCGTCGATTACTTTAAGGGCAAGATTTCCGACCCCATCGTAGCCGCCAGGGTTCGTCGTTGCTGCGAGGTTCCCACCGAGGCGATCCTGTTTAACATCGACAGCAAGGGCGGCCAGTGGAAAGAGGGCGACACCTCGCGCACGGCCCTGCTGCGCGCCTTTGAGCGCGTGTTCTTTGAGCACCTGGGCTTTTTTGGCGAGGACCTTAAGCTCGCGCGCCTGGAGCAGCATATCGACAGCAAGGGCAAGACGCAGGAGTTCCGCGCTGCCTACGAGCGCATTGGCGGCGGCAACTGGCTCGAGGACCGCGAGAGCTATAGCTACTTTGAGGATGACATCGTCGAGGCCCTGCAAGAGGTCCTGGGCATGAGCGAACAGGCCGCGCGCCACTGGTTCGACGGCACCGAGGACGACGCCATCGCTGCCGACACCTTTGCCAAGATGGTCAAGCAGTATGCCGACAAGCGCGCCGAGGAGTGCGGCGGCGAGTTCCGCCTGCTGTTTATGGCCGACGAGGTGGGCCAGTTTATTGGCTCCGATGCCGACATGAGCACGAGCCTTATGCTGTCGCTGCAGACGCTCGTCGAGGAGCTGGGCAGCCGTTGCGGTGGCCGCGTGTGGGTCATGGTGACCAGTCAGGAAGCCATCGACGAGGTCGCCATGATCGTGGGCGACGACTTCTCCAAGATTCAGGGCCGCTTTAACACGCGCCTTTCGCTCTCGAGCTCCAGCGTTGACGAGGTCATCCAGCGCCGCGTGCTGCAAAAGAACGACGCCGCCGAGGCAAAGCTCCAGCAGGACTACGAGGTCCAGAGCACCGTGCTCAAAAATGTGTTCTCCTTTGACGGTTCGCGCGGCGATCTGATTGGCTATGCCAGCCGCAAGGATTTTACGGACAGCTACCCGTTTGTGAACTACCAGTTTAAGGTGCTTCCCGACGTTATGACCGAGGTGCGCAAGCACGGCGTCAAGGCCAAGCATATGTCCACGGGCGAGCGCTCTATGCTCTCGGCCTTCCAGGAATCGGCCCAGGCCATCCAAGACCAAGAGGTGGGCGCCCTGGTGCCGTTCTGGCGCTTCTTCGATACCATTGCCAAGGATCTGGAGCACGGCGTGATCCAGGTGGTCACGCGTGCCGAACGTGCGGCCGAGGATGGCCATGGTCTTAAGGCCGAGGACGTTAAGGTCCTAAAACTGCTGTACCTGATCCGCTATATCGACTACATCAAGTCCAACGTCGAGAACATCTCTATCCTTATGGTCGACGGCATGGACGTGGACAAGGCCGCCCTTAAGGACCGCGTTAAGGAGTCGCTCGACCGCCTGGTGCGCGAGAACTACGTGGCACGTCAGGGTGATGCGTACAACTTCCTTACCGACGAGGAGCGGAATATCTCGCGCGCCATTAGCGAGACGCCGGTGGATGCTGCCCTGATTATCGAGGGCATTAAAAAGTCGCTCTTTAGCGGTATCTATACGGCTACCAAGCTGCGCGTGGGCGCCAACGACTTTCCCTTCGACCGCTATGTAGACGATTCTGCCTATGGTGTGGCCCAGGGTGGCATGAAGCTCAACGTAGTCACGGTGGCCGATGACCTTTCGCGTGCCGACGACGCCGAGCTCGCCGTCAAGTCGGCCAATATCGCGCTGGTGGTGCTGGCAGACGACATCGACTACTTTGACGACCTGCAGAATGTGGCTAAGATCCGCAAGTATCGCAAGACCATCAACACCGAGGCCCTGGCGCCTTCGACCCAGCAGATTATCCAGGCAAAGATGAAAGAGGCTACTTTCGTTGAGCGCGAGGCAGCCAAACTGCTGGAGGAGGCCGTGCTGCATGCCCGTGTGGCTGTGAATGGTTCCATGGTTAACATTCGCGCCACCAAGCCCGCCGATGTGTTTGACCAGGCCCTGTCAAAGCTGACGGATGCCATCTTTACCAAGGCCGACTACATCGCCGACCCCGCCAAGGCCGACGAGGACATTCGCGCCACGCTGCGCGGTGCCAACCAGATGGCGCTCGACGGCCAGAGCTCCCAGAATGCCCGCGCCGAGAAGGAGGTCGCGGACTTTTTGCATGCCCAGACGCGCCTGTCGTTGAATACGACCATGGGTGACCTGCAGCGTAAGTTCCAGGGTGCTCCCTATGGTTGGCGCGAAATCGACATTGCCAACGTGGTGGCGCAACTGGTGGTTTCGCAGCGCGCGACCATTACAGCTGCCGGCGCCAATGTTGCCCCTGCCGATTCGCGTATGGTTGCCTTCCTGCGCAAGGACGCCGACAAGGCCCAGGTGCGCGAGCGCGTCAAGATGAGCGACGAACTCATTAAGAAGGTCAACAGGGTGCTGCGCGAGACCTTCGATGCCAAGCGCGACATTACCAACGAGGACGAGCTCACTGCCACGGTGGTCGAAACGCTTTCTGGCTTTAAGAACGAGTGCGTGGAGCTCACGAACAACAACTTTACGGGCTTGGCCCCGGCCTATCCGTATCCGGGCTTAAAGGTGCTGGAGGACGGCATTAAGCTGACCACGCGCCTGCTGGACAACCAGAACGACGCCCAGACGCTGTTCAACGCCTTTGTAAAGGCGCAGGACGATCTGGACGACTGGAAAGAGGACTACGACCAGGTCGTGTTCTTCTTTGAGAGCCAAAAGCCCGTCTTTGATAAGGCCGTTGCGTTTATGGGCCTTATGAAGGACGAGGGCTTCTATATGGACTCCGACGCGCAGGCGGTCGAGGCCAACAAGCGCGTTGAGCAGATTCTGAAGAACCCGCATCCATACCGCGAGGTTCGCGAGCTCCACGATCTGATGGAGCCGGTCATGGTGGCTCACAAGCAGATGGTCGATGCCAAGCGCAAGGAGACGCTGGACGACATCGCCGCGCAGATGGCCCAGGTACACGAATATGCCCAGAGCCAGGACGGCTATGCCAAGCTTGCCGAGCGCGCTATCGAGAACGCCGGCCGCATGGCTAACTCGTTTGAGAGCCGTGCTCACGCCGCCACCAAGGCGAGCGAGCTTGCCGCGCTCAAGCAGCAGCTGATTGAGTATTGCGACCGTGCGTGCGAGAAGATTGATACCGCAATCGATGAGGAGAAGGCCCGCCAGCAGCGTGAGAGCCGCCACAAAGAGGTCACGCCGACCGGCGAGATCGTTACCACGATCAAGGACAACGACAAGGACGCCCCGACGACCGTAAAGCCCGTACCCGCGCCCAGGATTAAAAAGCTGCGCCTGGCCGACCTGGGTGAGCGCAAAAAGCTGGAGAGCGAAAGCGACATCGACGCCTATCTTGCCCAGCTCCGCGTGCGCTTGCTTGCCGAGCTGCAGGGCAACGACGTCATCCGCCTGAGCTAACCAAGAACCACCGGGGAAGGGCAGACCGCCATGAACGATACCGCCATCAAGAACTACTGCATCTGGGCCCGCAACGAGCTCATCGCCGGCGTCGAGGCCCGCATGAGGCTCTACGGCGTGGCCGAGGGCGCCGAGCCC
>OKRX01003098.1_pt1 | contig 10306 bp, 9 predicted proteins | sample 1601241 | NCBI WGS metagenome assembly OKRX01 (sample SAMEA3541500, study PRJEB24748) | human gut metagenome | biome: human gut; feature: human-associated habitat; material: faeces | place: China | collected 2012
GCGCGCTTGAATGGGGTTCAAGAGGCCGTGAGTTCGATTCTCGCCACTCGGACCATAAATCCAACGATTTCACGTTAGAAATCGTTGGATTTTTTTGTTTGTGGGCTGACCTCATTTGGTTTTGACCACAATTTTGACCACAATGCCATAAAGAAAGTTTGGAGAACCATTCAAAGAAATGCTCTGAACAAAAGCGGAATACGGTTATTTTGACATAGTAACGCTACTTATATAGAGCAAAGCACTACTTATAAATAGCGGTGTCAGGAATTGAGATTTTGTGATACCAAAAAAGACACCCTCGCTTTTGATAGGAATCTCATGCAGGGATGTCCTTACCTCAACGCGAAGGTGTCTTAATAACGAGGGTCAGATGCCACGGAACGTAAAGGTGAACTCCACAGGCTTGGTCACATCAGGAATATACTCCGGGTGGACATTGGCACCCCAGCTGTCATCGCCACCAACCCCTATCTGCTCACCCATAGCACGAATGACCGTGTAATGGACCGGGGGCAGCTCGTAGGGGTGTTTGGCACTCTCCATTTCATGGGGAGTGTAGGGCAGCGCAGAGAAGAACATGGGCTTTGCAGCATCTGCGGTAAACATCAGTCCGCGTCCCTTGCGGTCCACTACCTTTGCCCAGCGCACAGCGGTCTTTGCTCCGCACTCCTGCGGCACAAGGTACTGTGCCATGTTGTCTGCGACCTTGTTCTGGTAAATGCCCAGCTTTGCACCATGCTGACGATCCCAGTAGGTCTCCGCAGGGCCGTTTCCGTACCACTCCACCGTGTCGTAGTCAGCGTCGATCTTGAACAGTACGCCGAACTCCGGCATTGCTGCAAGTCCTTCCACCGGGTCATAGTGCAGGGTGGTCTGGATGCGGCCATCACCGAACACACGGTACTGCAGGCTGCACTCTGCTGCGGGGCTGGTCTGGAGGTTATAGAGATAGGTCACGACCACGCTGTCGGCTTCCACCTCGCAGGTGGGGTTCTGGAGGATGGTGCCGCCATGAACAGACGGGATCTCCTTGCCGATGCCCTTGGTGGTGGCATACAGGCTTGCCAGTTTCCACTGACCCCGGACACCGCCCATGTTGTTGCCGCAGTCGTTGTCGGTGGGAGCGCGCCAGAAGTTGGGCCGGGGGATCTCCTGAATCATCTCCTTGCCGGCATAGCGGTAGGAAGTCAGACCGCCGTTCAGATCGGAGAACAAAACATCGAAATTCTCACCCCGGACACCGATGTTGTGTGTACCGTGCGTAACGGTAAACGGCGTGACCTTCTTGCTGGGAATGGAACGGACCACAGCAATCACACCCTGTCCAAAGGCGACTTCATGACCTTTCTTTGCCCAGCTGGTGTCCTCCTTCAAACGGAAGCTGATGGTCACTGCATATTCACCGGGGAGCGCAGGGACCATAAACGGCAGCGGGAAGCTGGAACGCTCTTCGGGAGCAACATCAATATTGGTCAGTTTCTGCTGCTGATACAGCTTTCCATCACGATGCAGCAGTGCAACGCAGTCGAAAGCATCCGTAGAGGTGAACAGGTTCTTGTTCCAGACTTCAAAGCCAGAGTTGCCGATGGAAACGGCGATGTTCTGATAGCAGAACTTGACCTCCTGCATCTTGGGAGAAGGAGCACGGTCACCACCGTAGGCAATGCCGTTTCCGCTGAAATTATAGTCGGTAGGACGCTCACCGAAGTCGCCGCCGTAGGCTTGGAACCACCTGCCGTAGCGGTCTTTTTTCCAGATGGACTGGTCGATGTAATCCCAGATAAAGCCGCCCTGATAGCCGCAGTCCTTCTGGTCGGCAAGTTCCGTGTACTTGTGCAAAGCACCGTTGGAGTTGCCCATAGCATGAGAATATTCGCACTCGATATAAGGCCGCTTATCGCCCTGTGCCAGATACTCTTTAATGTCCTTCACAGTGCTGTACATATGGCTCTCGATATCGGTGGTTTCGAGGAAGCGGGGATCATTGACCACACCTTCGTAATGCACCAGACGGGTGTCATCAAAGCGGCGGACCATCTCTGCCATCTGGAGCAGGGTCTCACCACCAAACGATTCGTTGCCCAGAGACCAGATCAGAACAGCAGGATGATTTTTGTCGCGCTGGTAAGTGGAATTCATGCGGTCAAACATGACGGCTTTCCACTCCGGCTTATCATTGGGCAAAACGCCCTCGATGCCGCAAATGCCAGCCTGATGGATGTCCCATGTGCCATGGGATTCCAGATTGTTCTCTGCGATCATGTACAGTCCGTACTCATCGCAGAGGTTATAAAGTTCATCCTGATTCTGGTAATGGCTGGTACGGATGGCATTGATGTTGTTCTGCTTCATGGTGATGATATCCCGAAGCAGTTCCTCATGGGTGTGTACGCCCACAGCACGACCCGTAATGGAGCTGAACTCATGACGGTTGGCACCCTTGAACACGATGCGCTTGCCGTTGAGCAGCATCCGATTGTTCTTCAACTCGAACTTGCGGAAACCGACTTTCTGCCCGGTCACCTCTACCAGATGGCCTGCATCGTCCAGCAGCTCAATTTCCAGTTCGTACAGAGCCGGGTCCTCTGCACTCCACAGGTGGGGGTTCTCCACCGCATGGCTGAACAGAGCAGAGCCGCCGTTCAGTGCGATTTTTTCGGAGAACACTTTCAGTTCACTGCGGCGCAGGGTCAGACGGGCCGCGCCCTTTCCCTCCACCTGCAATGCAACTTCCAGCGTGGAATGAGTAAAATCATCCCCGGCAAACAGCGTTTTGACGGATATATCTTCCAGATGCACGGTGGGGATGGCGTACAGCCACACGCTGCGGAAGATGCCGGAGAAGCGGAAGAAGTCCTGATCTTCGCACCAGCTGGAGGAAGTCCACTTGAACACCTGCACAGCAAGTTTGTTCACGCCCGGCCGGAGATAGGGAGTCAGATCGAATGCGTGTGCGGAGAAGCTGTCCTCGGTGTAACCCACATAAGACCCGTTCAGCCAAAGAGCCATGCCGCTTTCCACACCCTCGAACTCGATGTGGACGGGCTTGCCCTGCATGGATTCCGGCAGCTCGAAGTATTTTACATAGCTTGCCACCGGATTGAACCGCTGCGGGATCTCACCCGGCTGTACTTCTTCACGGCCATCCCACGGATACTGAATATTCGCGTACTGGGGAATGTCGTAGCCCTCCATCTGGATGTGTGCCGGAACATGAATGTCATCCCAGCCGCTGCAATCGTAATCTGTCTTTTCAAAGCCGGGGATGGCACTGGTGTAGTTCTTTGCGTAGGCGAATTTCCAGATACCGTCCAGCTTCAGCGCCAAAGAAGAGGAGCCTGTCCGATATTCTTCGCGGGAAGCGTAAGTACGGAAACTTGCATGAGCATTCAGCACGTTTTCCTTGAAAAAGGTGGGGTCTTTTACTTTTGCAAAATCAAATGCAGCCATAGTATTTCCTCATTTACCTTTTATAATTTTATAATATTTCTCCAGCCTCCCCGGAGGAATCCAGCGATTCCTCCGGGGAACAGCAGATGAAGGAGAAATGATAATGGCTTGTTATCAGACTGCTTCACGCAGTTTTTCATTTGCTTCTTCGACCTTCATACGAGAGAGAAGGAAGGTGATGATGGCATCCAGAGCGAACGGGATCACAAGATACATGATCTTCAGCATCGAGATGCAGGATTCGGGCTGGACAGCCAGCGCGCTGTCGAAATGGCTTGCAGCCAGCAGCCAGCCGGTGATGGCGGTACCCAGACCGCCGCCCAGCTTCACACCGAGAGAAGTGCAGGAGTACATCGTGCCATCCACGCGCTTATGCTTCGTCAGCCAAGTATATTCAGAGCAGGCTGCGATCACAGCGTTCATATCGCCCTGCCAAGGACCCTGACCAAGAGCTGCGATTGCAGTAAAGAGCAGCATCAAGGTCACATTGCCGCTGCCCATGTAACCAGCTACAGCAACCAGTGCACGAGAAATCGTTGCCAGAGTATAGCTCATTACATTCAGCTTATACATTCCATTCCACTTTGCAACCAAGGTCGGGGTGAACACCAGTGCGATGATCAGAGGAATGTTGATTGCCCAAGAGAATACACCGAACAGATTCTGGTTGCCAAGGATGTAGGTTGCATAGTAGGTGCCCATGCTGATCATGGCACCGTAGATCTGCTGCAAAATGTAGGTGACGCAGATCATCATATAATATTTGTTACCAGCAAGCAGCTTTGCAGCCTGAACCAGATTGTACTTTTCGTCCTGCTCGATTTCCTTTTTGTCGGTGGTATCCACCAATTCGCCTTCCGGCAGTTCCTTCACGGAGAGAACGGAGAGGGTGTTGACAAGCAGACCGATGATGGCGTAGATGATTGCAACAGTGCGCCAACCGGCAGCACCACCGCCCAATGCCGTAACAGCACCCAGCGTGATGGACTGGATGAGCAGGCTGGTGGCAAAGGCGAACATGAAACGCCAAGAACCCATCTCGACCTGTTCGGCACTGTTCTTCGTGACGAGAGCAGTCAGTGCAGAGTAAGCAATGTTGTTGGCAGTGTAGAATACAGCGTTCAGCAGAGTATATGCGATCAGGAACCATGCGTACTGTGCAAACTGTCCCAGATTGGTCGGGATGGCGAAAATTGCCACCAGCGTAATGGCACAGCCAATGTAGCCGTACAGCATCCAAGGACGGGCTTTGCCCATCTTAGAATGCGTTTTGTCAATCAAAGAACCAAAGAAAATGTCCGTCACACCGTCCAGCAGTTTGGAAACTGCAATCAGAGTGCCGACAATACCGGGGTTCAGGCCAACGGTATTGGTCAGATAGATCATGACGAAGGAGGACAGGAATGCATACACCACGTTGCCTGCAATATCGCCTGAACCATAGCCGACTTTATTATACCACTTTAGATAACGTTTCTCAGTCATTGTGCTTTCTCCCATCTTGCTTGTTTTGTGTGGGCGCGACCAATCTGCTGCGCACTTCAGACTGGAATTCTCATTACGCAAGTTGCCCAAATCTCTTGCGTTCCGTCTGAAAATATTATAGAATCTAATGGAACGAAAAGATATAGACAAGATGGAACAGAATATGCACAAAATCAAAGAGTTTGTAATTTTTTGATAGAACATTTCCCAAATCACTGTAAAATCTCTGAAGATGAGGAGGACGCAGGGATGTATTTCAACTCAGGATATTTGAACAACTCCCGTTTGGATTTCAAAGACTACTCAAAGCCGCTGGTCGTAGGCAGTTGCGGCACTTATCGCTTGAAAAAACGCCCTAAGCTACCTACTTTTTGGGCAAAGGGTCGCAGAGACTATCAAATCCTCTATGTGGCATCTGGTAAAGCACACTTCTGGTTCGATGGTGTTGAGGAAGTGGTGACTTCTGGACACATGGTGCTTTATCAGCCGAAAGAAATCCAGAAGTATGTCTACTATGTAGAAGATCATCCAGAGGTGTTCTGGATTCACTTTACAGGATACGATGTCAAAAACATCCTGAACTATCACGGAATACCCTTGGACAAGCACGTTTTTTACAGCGGCACACTGCCGGATTACAAAATGCTGTTCCGAAAGATCATCCGGGAACTGCAACAATGCGAATATGGCTATGAAGACTATATTGCTTCTCTCTTCAACATCATTCTGCTTTTAGTAAGCAGGCAACAGCAGGAAAGTGAGAAAACAACGACAAGCATCCCCGAAGAAATCGAAGCCGCCGTTGCCTACTTTAACGAGAATTATAATACAAAGGTCAGTGTGGACGATTACGCAGAATCGCTGCATATCAGTACGAACTGGTTTATCCGTAATTTTAAGCTGTACATGAAAATAAGCCCTGCACAATACATCCTGTCCCTTCGGATGGTAAATGCACAAAGCTTATTGGAGAACACCGAATACAATATTGGAGAAATTGCAGAGATCGTAGGGTATGATAACCCACTCTATTTTAGCCGGGTATTCAAGAAAGAGTATGGTGTCAGTCCGGCACAGTACCGAAAGAATCTGGAAGAATCCACTGAAAAATGAGAAAGATTCCTTGATTCAGACGTTCCTGCCTGTTGAGATGTACCTGACATATCAAGTTGACGGCGAACCGTTGGAACAGCTCCCGAATGGATACAGCGACCATTATGTGCCGGATGGCTTTGTACGAGATTAGAGTGTATACAAGGAGGTCTCTTTATGTTAGAGCATTTTTTCAAATCGCTAGTTGCAACAGTTTCTGACCCTTGCCAATGCAATCGCATCACAGATGCGTTGGCGGCAGCTGGAATTAAATTCTATTGTAAATCCAAAGATGTCAATCGGCATAACACATTTGATCAAGCAAGAATTGGAACCCTCGGCATAAAACCGCAGTATGTCACAGAGGTGTTTGTGGACAAAGAAAATGCTGATATGGCTCTGCACATTATACATACCCTGTCATAAGCCCGGAGTTCCCCTGCGAACAAAACATTCCGATATAAAAAGGACGCTGCCGCCTCTGGGTAAGAGGTTGCAGCGTCTTTTTGGTATCAGAGGGCGAATGATCTGTCAGATTGGACGGCTTCCAACGAATAATATACTTTCAGCTTGCGTTTTCCTGTTCGTCAAGAATGCGCCAGCCGTCCATCAGGTCTGAATTTTCCATAATAAAGGTGTGGGCAGTATCCTGTCCCCACGAGTTGTCGTATTTCAGCATCAGATAATCGCTCAACTCGGTTCGATTTTTGAACTTCAACAAGCGATACGGCTCCTGAAAAGCGACCTTTTCGACGAAATATACTGCATCCGATGTGGGAAGCATAACGCCGACATGACCGATCATAAGAGAATTGTCCGTTTCAGAGAACTGATCGTGCAGGACTACGGAGACGAGACGGATCTTATCATCTTCTACGAAGGAGAGATCGCGTTTCTTCCATTCCTGTTGAATCGTTTTCAAATGGGTAGGAATATCGGTCGTATTGGTGGTTTTAACCGGGGCGAACAGCGCATCAAACTTTTGCCGTTCGTCGCCGCAAAGGGATTCCGGGTCAGAATCCAGTGTTTCATAGTCCATAAACAGGGTGTCCTCGGCTGAGTCAAGGTCTGCCTTGCCCGTGACAGTGATAAAATCACCGAACAGCCCACAAGCAGTGATCCGACAGTTCCAGCCGGGGAAGGTGTCATATTTTTCCGTCCATGCGTCCTGCATGGAGTAAGGATCGTATTTCAGATCCGAAGGCTTGGCATTTTCAAACCCTGTGGTGAGCCATGCCGGGTCTACAGCATTGTTGAACTTTTGCACATGATCAAAGAAGGTCTGTATCCGTAGGTCGGATACGCCGGCATCCTGCAAAAGCTTGGAAAGAAGAGCTTGTGTATCCGAATCTGCCAAATTGGAGTATTCAATTTGCTGAAGGACGGGCTGAGAAGTTTTTTGAGTGCAGCCTCCTGCCAGAAGCGCACCGCAAAAAAGTGCAGCGGTGCAGACAAGAAAAGTTCGACGTTTCAAAAATGGTCACCTCGTTGTGTTTTTCGGAAAATTTCTTTGAGTGCCGGAGTCTCCACCATAGGCGAAGAGAGCAACGCCGTTGGTCTCGTAACGAATGGTATCACAGATAAACAAAGAAAATCAATGACTTCTGTCGTATTTGACCATATATAATGTTGCAGTATCCATATCCCATACGGCTAACGCCCATTTGGGGAAAGACAATGCGGCAGTTTTCTGAACGATTTTCTTCATGTCGGACACAACAGGAGTATACCCAAGTTGGAATAAGAATTTTCCGTTTTTTCTGAATGGAAGGTTCAAATCGCTTTCCAGATAGACGGAGGATACCAACTTGCGAAGCGCGGCATGGCGATTTCGGCCAACCTCGTTTCCGCCGCCTTGATGGAATCGCCCATGGCATGATAGCGTTCTGTCGCCGCCGTTGCTCGATCCTGCAGTTCGTCGGCACTGCTGATCTTCTGCTCCTGCAAAAATAGCAGTGTCTTGGACATCTCCTTCAGATTGAACTTCGTTGCCCACTTTTTGTAGCCAACACTTTTGCCCTCTGCCATTTTCTCCTGAATGTCCACCAGCAACTGGAAGGGCTGCTCTTTGGCCTGCTTTTTCTGGTACGGCTGGTGCTTCGCCTTTCCCTCCAGCACCGCCTTGATTTCATCCTCACTGTACCCGGTGCCCAGCGTTCGGAACCGAATAAAGCGTTTCTGCCCCTTGCCCTTCACCGCTGTATGCTTGCCACGCTTCACCTCGTAGCCCTGCTGCTCCAGCTTTTGCAAAAATGCTTCGTAGTCCCCCGGCTTTTCTGCAAGGATGGTGTCAATGATTCCGCACAGACGGTCACGGTTGCTCTCCTTTGGAGGATAGAGAACACGCTTCTGCCGCTCCCGGTAGGGCTTCTTTTCAATGACGGACAACTGGTGCTCTAAGCAAATCAGGTCACTCAACCGCTGCACTGCCAACGCTGAAAAGAAAAAATCCCGGAACTTTTTGGTGCCATCCAGTGCCGTAGAGTTGAAGATCACATGGTTGTGGATGTGCTGCCGGTCCGTGTGCGTTGCCACTACAAAGGCGTGCTTGCCCTTGGTAAAGCGCATGGCCAGTTCGTAGCCCACCTTGTTAGCCTCCTCTGCGGTGATTTCCCCCGGACGGAAGGACTGCCGTATCTGATAAGCGATTACATCACTTTTCTGCCTACGTCCGTTCACAAGGTCGTACTGCCGCTTGGTGAGCATAAATTCTTCCTCTGCCGTCAGGGCGCTACAAGCATAGCTGCTGACAAACTGCCCCTGCTCAGTCTTGTCCGGGTTTTCAATATAGTCCGTGCGATTTTTCAGGCAGGCCGCAACGGTCATGCCCTTGTTTTTGTGCAGCGCAATCAGCCGTGTTGCTGCCAGCATCATCACCCCCTATTGCAAAGAAAAAATGCCGCCCGGAGGCGGCATTGAGATCATTTGGATATTTTTTCGTAATCGGCGGCACCCGCCAGATACATTGCCTTGTATCTGGCGCATTCCAGCTCATTGCAGATTTCATCTAAGGCGAGATATTGATTCCACGCTTCTTTGCTGATAACTCTCTGCAAGGCTTCCTCAGCTGCTCTTTTGGCTTTTTTCAGTCGCAGATACTCTTCATCCTCACCCAGCATCTCAGAAAAAATCGTGCTGTTGTGTTCAAAATAACAATCCTCTATCCTCTGTTTGCTCATAGCATCCCTCACAGTTCTGAAAGCCACTCACTGAAACGCCCGATGCCCTCGGTGATGGCAGTTGCACCGAAAAAGAGGATGAAGCAGATGAACTCAGCCACCAGCAGGATGAAGAACTGGTTCCAAGTCTGACGGTAAGCAGTGTAGATGCCGCAGCCGAAGATGTAGAGCATCAGCGGAGCAACTACATAGCTGGACAGGGTTAGCAGCCACCTTGCCATCAGAGCTAGAAACGCCACAAAGAGAGAAATCGGGAAAAGAACAATTTTCTTCAGCATAGACATCATATCAAGCACTTCCTTTCTGTTCGCCCTTATTATAAAGGTATCGACTACTACGTTGCAAGGATGTCAAGCATTATATGTACACCCGCAGTCCTCCAACTGCGGGAATTTTTATAGCTCTGCCAGCTTGGAAAGAATCTGCTTACCGATATCAATCAGTTCATCCAGCCGGGTGCGTAGATCGGCAAGGTCGGCAGAATAGATCTTGCCGCTTTCGTTGACGCGTTTTGCTACCTGATTCAAGTTGTTGCTGCAATTCTGGAGCAAATAAGCCATGCGCCGCAGCTGCGGAAGGTCGAGATTCAGGCAGTAGCCATCCAATGCCATTTTGCGGATATAGGCACTCAGGCTGTGGATGCCCATGCCATACATCTTATCTAAAATGCAGTTCCGTTCTTCATCAGTCACACGAATAAAGAGACGGTGTTCCCGCTTTTTCAAATTATCGGCCCTCCTTATCCAGATAGCTTTTGAACGGCTTAACAGGCTCTGGCTGATTGGCTTTTTCTTCCAGTGCAGACAGCACAGACGGACGAGTTGCGGGTGCTTCGGTTTCCTCTGCTTCTTCGGGAGCATCCTGCGAGGAACTGCGGTCACGGTCGATATTCAATAGAGCATTCAGTTCGGCAAGGCGAGCAGACTTTTCAGCCAGTTCTTCTTCCTGCGCGAAGGGCTTTGCCACTTCAACCTCTGCAGCCTGTTTCTGCTGCTCCAGATTTTGCAGAGCATTTTCGGCGTCTGCAATACGGTCCGTAAAGTTGTCGATGGCATTGTCCAGACGAGTGATATTGCCGCGCGCATCATCGCCCAGCG
>OKRX01003101.1_pt1 | contig 10305 bp, 6 predicted proteins | sample 1601241 | NCBI WGS metagenome assembly OKRX01 (sample SAMEA3541500, study PRJEB24748) | human gut metagenome | biome: human gut; feature: human-associated habitat; material: faeces | place: China | collected 2012
TCACAAGGATCAAGATGAGCGAGATCCCGGAGGACATCTACCACTCCGCGAGAATGTTCCACACAAGCGGAATCTCTCTGGCTCTCTGCCAGAACATGCAGAATGTCGCTGTGGAGCTGATCCGAAGGTTCAAATCTGCCGGAGCTACGATCTCCTTCGACGTAAACTACCGTGCGAACTTATGGGGTGAAGAGGAAGCGAGAAAAACCATCGAGGAGATCCTTCCGTTAGTCGATGTTCTCTTCGTATCTGAGGAGACAAGCCGCCGCATGTTCAAGAAGACCGGTGACCTGAAGGATATCATGAAGAGCTATGCCACTGATTACGGCGTAAAGATCGTTGCCACCACCCAGCGCACGGTCATCAGTCCAAGAAAACACAACTTCACCTCCATCGTCTACGATGCCCGCTCCGATAAATTTTACACGGAAGCGCCGTACAACGATATCGATGTGATCGACCGCATCGGTTCCGGTGATGCCTATGTCGCCGGTGTTCTCTTCGGTCTCTTAAAATATGGAGATCCGGAAAAGGCCATGCAGTTCGGAAACGCCACATCCAGCGTCAAGAACACCGTTCCGGGCGACCTCCCGTCCTCTGACTTCAAGGAAATCGACCGGATCATCCATGAGCATCATTCCACAGGACCTGTCAGTGAGATGAACCGGTAATTACAAATTTGCTCCGTATGAGAGAAAAGGTCTGAGTTTCAGCAGAAATCAGACCTTTTTCTTTTTCATCCAAATTTTTCTTTTTAAATCGATCTGATATACCGTTCTGATGCCGCTGAAAAATTGTTGCCAATAGTTTGTTTCGAGTACGCGACAACCGAAAAATGCCGTGAGAAGATTGCTTTTACCTCTCACGGCATTTTTATTATACTCTTTTACAGATCCAGATCGATAAACTCGAAGTCATCGTCATCCTCGTTCCTCTTCTCAGCCGGTGCCGCTTTCGGTGCTGCCTTTGGAGCTGCTTTTGGTGCTGCTTTCGGTGCAGCTGGTGCAGGTGCTGCGCCTGCTCCTGTCTCTTCTACTGTTACATCATAAACATTACCATTCACTGTAATTGTATAATTTTTCATTCTGATATCCTCCTTAATTACTCACTATGAATTCCATTTATTTGACGGACGGCGCTTAATGCTGCGGACAACAAATCCATCTGTCGTTGTCTCTTCTGCTGCTGCAATTGCTGCTGAAATAACAGCAATCAATTCCAGATCATCAGTTTCATCCACTTCTTCGACTGTCTCACTTACAGCCGCTTTCGTTTCATCTTTCTTCTCATCTTTTTTCTTGCCAAATACATTCTGGATTGCCGGAATGTATTTAAACAAAGAAATCAGGAATGAAATGAAGATTAGTACTGCAAATACAGTTCCCATTCCAAGCAGTGTATTTAAGCCTGCCTTTTCCATAATCTCTCCAAGTGAGAACTTCGCACTGACTGTCATACTTTCAAGGTATAAATCTTTATCAAACACAAATTCAATCGTAGCATCACGATTTTTGAACTGTGCCGGTACAGATACTGTCAGCTCATCATCTTTCGCTTCAAATGTATAATCTCCATGTCCGACATACTCACCGCATTCTTTGATTCCTGCCTGCCAGCTGTCAACTGCGCCATCAAAGCTGTCCGGTGTGAACTTCAATCCAGACATCATGAACTGATACTCTTTGCTGAATTCGTTCTGGTCGTTCCACTGTGCCAGTGTATCACTGTCTACATTCTGGCAGTAGTTTATCAGAAACTCTGTCTCCTGCTCGATCATTGCCTCATCATATTCCAAAGTAGTCTGTGTCTTACCACATCCTGTCAGGCATACGATTGCGGTCATCATCAGGCAGAGCAATAAGCTAATCTTTTTCTTCACTTTGCCTCACCTCTCTAAACTGTTCCATGCTTTTTCATCGGGCTTTCTTCTCTTTTTGTAAATAACATCTCAAATGCTCCGATGACATATTTTCTAGTGTCAGCAGGCTGGATAATTGTATCTACATAACCTCTTCTTGCTGCGGAAACCGGACTGGACTGAAGCTCGGCATATTCTTTTGCTTTCTCGTTGATTGTCTCAGCATCAGCATCTGCATACATAATTTTTGCTGCAAGATCTGCTTCCATCATTCCGATTTCTGCTGTCGGCCATGCATAGACCATATCAGCACCAAGAGATTTACTGTTCATTGTCACATAAGCACTTCCAAATGCTTTTCCGATTACAACGTTAACTTTCGGTACAGTTGCATTTGCAAATGCATAAGTTAATTTTGCTGCTGCCTTTGCAAGGCTTCTTTCTGCACACATAGTTGCTGCAAATCCTGATACATTCGTCAGTGTAAGAACCGGAATATTAAATGCATCACAGAACTCTACGAATCTGGCTGCTTTTCTTGCGCCTCTTGCAGAAAGTGCTCCATCAAACTCTTCTACAACTTCTGCATTCTCATCATAAACTTTAGATCTGTTTGCAACAGCACCAACTGTCATACCATTCAAACGAATAAAGCCTGTTACCATGTCTTTTGCATGATTCTTCTGAGTCTCAAAGAATACATGATCATCTGCGATTTCAGCAAGGGCTATTGCTGTATCTTCTGTTGCATTTTCAATCTCTGAACATGCACGATTCAGATCATCTGAACATTCTGTGTATGATGCATCTTCCTCATTATTACATGGTAAAATGCTTACTAATGTACGAATCTCTGAAAGAATCTCTTCTTCTGTTCCAACACCATCTACAAGACCTGTCTTTTCACTTTGGAATTTTGCAGAAGATGTATCACATTTATCTACTGTATTTCCTGGAATCGCATTCGGAGAATTTACGAATAACTTCGCATTCTTTTCTTCCATAAATGTAAAATCTGTAAGAGCTGGTACTAAGGACAAGCCTCCGCCACAGGTTCCGAAAATTGCTGTAATCTGTGGAATTACTCCTGATGCAAGTGATTGTTTTAAATATAATGTTCCAAATGCCTCAAGTGCGTCTGTTGCCTCCTGAAGTCTGAGACCTGCACAATCTACAAGTCCAATAACAGGAGCCCCCATCTTCATTGCCATATCATAAATGTTTGCGATCTTTCTGGCATGCATCTCACCAATTGATCCCTTCAATACTGAAGCGTCCTGGCTGTACACATATACCAGATTACCATCGATCACTCCATAACCGGTAATGACACCGTCTGCCGGAGTTTTCTTTTCCTGCATGTTGAAATCTGTTGTTCTGGCTGTTACAGCTCCGCCGATTTCAACAAAGCTGCCTGCATCAAGTAACTGTTCAATGCGATTACCTGCTGCATTTTCTGTTGCCATGTTGCCCATAATTTAGCCCTCCATTTTCTTTATTAAAATATGGTTATACCAAAATTTCGCCAAATTTATTATAACTTTTTTACCGAAAAATGGCAACGCCTACAAGGCACATTTGTTAAGGATTTGACAAAATTTGTTAATTATTTATGACTTTTGTTAAAAATCAAAAAGCGGTTTGGGCAATTAGCTCAAAACCGCTTTTATAGGTCTATAAATTCTGTTTATTTTTCATTTCTAAATTGAATTGGAGTCATATTATATGCCTTTTTGAACAATCGATTGAAATGCTCCACATTCTGATATCCGACAGATAATGCAATGTTTTCCACTGTCATATTGCTGCTCTTAAGAAGTGCTCTTGCTTTCTTCATACGGATTTTCTTTACCAGTTCTCCAAATGTGACACCGGATTTCTCCTTAATGTATTTGGAAATGTATGGTTTAGACAAGAAGAACTTCTCAGCAAGGTCATCTAATGTAATATCAATATAGTTCTCCTGAATATAATTCATAATTTCAATCATACGTGCGTCTTTACATGTATTGGAATTTCCAATCTCTTCCAGCTTATTAACTGCAACTGTGAGTGCCTCAATGGATGCCTTGATAATATCGGCGTCAATTCCAACACCCCAAAATGTCTTTCCTTGGCAGATTATACCAACATATGCAACGGCCTTGGAGGATGATCCTTTTGTCAGAGAATGTTCCTCGTAAAAGCTCAGTTCATAGCTGACGTTGAAATACTGTTTGATTGCATTGCTGACCGCATCCAGACGTCCATTACCCGTTGCGGTGATGACCTGGCTCTCTTTCTCATGATTGATCGTAACCTCAGCTGTAATTCCATTGACCTGTTTGAAATGACACTCGTCAATATGGAATACCGGTTTTGTATTAATGTAGTTATCAGAGAAAATCTGATATACAAGTTCTGGAGTCAGCTCTTTATGTGCACGGTCAGAAATACCTTTCACAAGATATCCGACTTCCTCACGCATCTCTTTTGGAAGATTGATTCCATGGCTCTGTTTCAGAATGTAGTTCACACCACCTTTACCAGACTGGCTGTTGATGCGGATAACATCTGAATCGTATTTTCTTCCAACATCCTGTGGATCGATCGGCAGATATGGAACTGTCCATGTATCGCACTTCTTCTCTTCTCTCCACGCCATTCCTTTTGCAATAGCATCCTGATGTGATCCTGAAAATGCTGTAAATACCAGATCCCCTGCATATGGCTGACGCTCATAGACATGCATTCTTGTCAGTCTCTCATAAGTTTCACGAATATGGTGCATATCAGTAAAGTCAAGCTTTGGATCTACTCCGTGAGAAAACATATTTAAACCTAATGTCACAATATCTACATTACCGGTACGCTCTCCATTTCCAAATAATGTACCTTCGATACGGTCAGCTCCTGCCAGAATTCCAAGTTCCGCAGTTGCAACACCACAGCCACGGTCATTGTGTGGATGAAGACTTAATACAACATTATCTCTGTATTTCAGGTTCTTATCTACATACTCTAACTGGCACGCAAATACATGTGGAATCGCATTTTCAACGGTTGTCGGAATATTGATGATTGCCTTGTTGTCCGCACTTGGTTTCCATACGTCCAAGACTGCATTACAAACTTCGACCGCATAATCAACCTCTGTTCCAGAGAAACTCTCCGGGCTATATTCAAATGTAAAGTTACCATCTGTCTCATTTGCCAGCTTCAGAAGTAATTCTGCTCCATCGACTGCAATCTTCTTGATCTGCTCTTTGCTTTTTCTGAATACCTGCTCTCTCTGTGCAACAGATGTGGAGTTGTACAGATGGATCACCGCATGAGGCGCACCCTTAACAGCTTCAAATGTCTTCTTAATAATATGCTCTCTTGCCTGTGTCAGTACCTGAACGGTCACATCATCTGGGATCATATTCTTCTCAATCAGCGTTCTCATGAACTTGTACTCGGTATCGGATGCTGCCGGGAATCCAACCTCAATCTCCTTAAATCCGATATCCACTAACATCTGGAAGAACTCCAACTTTTCCTCAAGACTCATTGGCTCGATCAGCGCCTGGTTACCATCTCGCAGGTCAACACTACACCATACCGGCGGTTTTTCAATCTCTGTCTTCTTCACCCAATCATATGTGACGACCGGTGGCATAAAATAAGTCTTTTCGTACTTTTCAAAATTATTCATATCTATCACCCTTCCAAATTAATTTTCATCAAATTAGTTGTCTTTTTTTAAGACTCACTCATACTAACACAGGAATAAAAAAAAAGAAAGTGACATATTTAATCACTTTCCTTGATATTTTTTAATATTCTTATATCAGTGGTGGGAGTCAATCCCCCAGCTGATATTAATATTTCTCTACTACTTCGCCCTGCTTTTTGTAGATACTGTTTGCAGGTACGAATCCTCTGACACTGGACAGCGGGTAGATATTGCTGTGGCTTCCGACTACACTTCCCGGATTCAATACTGTTCCGCAGCCAACTTCTACTTCATCACCGAGCATGGCTCCGAATTTCTTGATTCCGGTCTCAATCTGTCCTTCTGGCGATTTTACTACGACCAGTTTCTTGTCTGATTTTACATTGGAAGTGATAGATCCTGCTCCCATATGTGCTTTGTATCCAAGTACGGAATCTCCAACATAGTTGTAATGTGGAACCTGTACTTTATTGAACAGTATAACATTCTTAAGTTCTGTAGAATTTCCGACTACGGCTCCCTCTCCTACAATTGCATTGCCACGAATAAATGCGCAGTGGCGAACCTCTGCATCTTTTCCGATGATTGCCGGTCCGTGGATATATGCTGATTCAAATACTTTTGCAGATTTTGCAATCCACACATTTTCTCCTACTTTATCATACTCGTCTGCCGGAAGTGTCTCTCCCAGTTTTACAATGAAATCACTGATCTTCGGAAGTACTTCCCATGGGTAAGTCACTCCTTCAAAGATATCCTTTGCAATTGTCTCATTAAGATTATACATCTTTGCTACTGTCATTTCTTCGAACATTTTCAAACTCCTCCTGTTCACAGTTTACTTATTATTTTTTATATTCTTTTTTCGTACTGGTCTTTGTTCTGTTCTTTGCGCGCCCGGATTTTGCGTACTTCGCCGCCTGCTTCTCATTCTTATAAAACGGTGCGACCCGGTCATAACAGGCACGGAGCTGATACTGATTATTCAGTCCTTTAACGCCTTCCGTGCGGCTGGATACAAAACGGTCCAATTTCATCATGTATTCATCGGAGGTAATATCTCCATCTGCCACATAGGTCAGTCCCTTCTCCCAGCTTGCTGTCAGCTCCGGATTCAAAAGCGACCGTACAGAATGGTCAACCACATCATAGATCATTTCTCCAAGCATGGTCGGTGTGACAATCTGTGTCTTCTTATTGAGTGCCAGATATTTATTGTTAAAAAGCTTCTTTAGGATTTCACCTCTGGTCGCACTGGTTCCGATTCCACTTCCTTTAATCTGTGCGCGAAGCTCTTCGTCTTCAATCAATTGTCCTGCATTTTCCATAGCAAGGATCAGGGAACCGGAATTATAGCGTTTCGGTGGAGATGTCTTTCCTTCCTTAATCTCCATTCCCTGGATTGGGAGAGTCATCCCTTTTTTCAGGCTTTGGATTTTTTCAAAAAATGCCTGGGACGATGCCATATCTTCGTTACCGTCACCATTGTCACCCAAATTGTTATCACCGGAACCATCACCTGTTTCTGCGGAAGTCACACTTCCACTTACATTTCTGTCTTCTGCTCCTGCAGCGCTGCCAGATTCTCCCTTCTTTTCTCCCGGAACTCCAACAACTTTTAAGTAGCCAGGCTCTGCCAGTACTTTAAAGCTTGCAAAGAAAGACTCTTCTTTTACCTTTGTCGTAATGGCAACCTTCTGATAAACCGCCGCCGGATAAAATATACTTAAAAATCGTCTTACGATCACATCATAGACCGCTCGTGACGTCCAGGAAAGTCCACTTAGCGCACTCATGCCTTGTCCGGTTGGAATAATGGCATAGTGATCGGTAATCTGTTTGTCATTGACATATCTTGTCTTCGCCAGACCTTTATGACTTCCGAATCCTACAATCTCCTGTAAAAACAAAACTGCCGGCTCATATTTCATAAGTCCATTGAGATTCTTATGTATCTCTTTTGCCACAGCCGTGGAAAGCACACGCGCATCGGTTCTCGGATAGGTCGTCAATTTCTTTTCATAAAGTTCCTGCGCAATTTTCAGTGTCTCATCCGGACTGATTTTAAAGCGTTTCGAACATTCATTCTGCAGCTCCGCCAAGTTAAATAACAACGGTGGATTTTTCTTTTCCTTTTTCTTTTCAATGGACGCAATCTGACCTATTACCGGTTGTTCCTGCGTCAGATAATCTATGACCTGCTGCGCCTTTTCGCGCTCTTTAAATCCATTTTCCTTATATAGATCAAATGACTCGAACCACTTGGAACCCTTGACTGCGCGCCATTCTCCTTCAAATGTCTGACCCTGTTCTCCAATTGTCGCAAGAATACGATAAAACGGTGTCTCGATGAACTCACGAATCTCGCGTTCTCTTCTTACAACCATTCCAAGAACACAAGTCATTACACGCCCTACAGAAACAACTGCGTAATTCGTTCCAAGATAATTAGAAATACTATTTCCATATTTTAATGTCAATAATCTTGAAAAATTGATTCCCATGAGATAATCTTCCTTGGCTCGCAGATAAGCAGCACTTGCCAGATTGTCATACTCACTTAAATCCTTTGCCTCGCGGATTCCTCGCAGTATTTCCTCCTCTGTCTGGGAATCGATCCACACTCTTCGTCTATTTTTCCCATGCACCTGCGCCTGTTGTTCTACCAGACGGTATATATATTCTCCCTCGCGTCCTGAATCGGTACAGACATAGATAGTCTCTACATCCGGTCGGTTCAAAAGCCCTGCTACAATCTTATACTGTTTCGCCACCGACGGTATAACTTCATATTTGAATCTTGTCGGTATAAACGGCAGCGTCTGAAGACTCCATTTTTTCAAGGCAGAATCATACTCCTCCGGATAACTCATAGTCACCAGATGTCCTACACACCAGGTCACAATGGAATCCTCTGATTCCAGATACCCGTCCTGCCTTCTGGTGTTCAGCTTCAATGCCTTTGCAAACTCCTGTGCAACACTGGGTTTCTCAGCTATATATAGTGATTTCCCCATATTTATTACGTTAACTCCTTACTTTACCTTTTTTATTAATTACATCCGAATTCTTATCATCCTCATAGAATACTGGCAAATTAATTTTTTACCTGCTGAATATCCGTCCGATTCTCTTCAGTAAACCAATTTTCTTCGGTACTTCCTGTGGCGGTTTTGCCTGCAATGCCTCTTGCATAAAGACATTCTGTGAATCAATATACGGTTCTTTCTGCTCTTTACGCCTGTATTTTCCGTCACTTCCAAGAACTCTTGCTTTTACATTATCACTTAACATCACTTTCAAATAGTGATTGATCTGCCTGCGGATATCCTGATCCAGTATCGGGGCAGCTACTTCTACACGCTTCTCAGTATTACGTGTCATCATGTCTGCTGATCCAATATAAATCTTCTGATCATTTCCACTTCCAAAACTGAAAATACGCGGATGCTCCAGATATCTTCCGACAACACTCATCACACGGACATTGTCCGTATAGCCAGTTACACCCGGCAAAATACAACAGATTCCCCGCACGATCAGATCCACTTTCACTCCTGAGCGTGATGCTTCTGATACTTTCTGTATAAAATCTACGTCCGTAACAGAATTCATTTTCATAATGATCCGCCCATTAGAACCTTTTTTGATTTCCTCATCCATCAGATAAAGAATCTTCTGCTTCAGGCTGGTCGGTGATACGATCAAATAATCATATTGTCCTGCCAGATTACCAATGGACATATTTTTAAAGAATTCTGCCGCATCTTTCCCTATTGCCGGATTTGCTGTCATAAGCGACAGATCTGTATACATTGCCGCTGTTTTTTCATTGTAATTACCAGTTCCAATCTGTGTAATATACTGGATTTCTCCGCGGCTTCTATAAGTAATAAGACAGATCTTTGAATGCACCTTATAACCGTCAAATCCATAGATCACACGGCACCCTGCTTCTTCCAGGCGCTCAGACCAGTCAATATTATTCTGCTCATCAAATCTTGCACGCAGTTCGATCAGAACCGTTACTTCTTTTCCGTTTTCTGCTGCCGCACACAGATATTCTACCAGCCTTGCTTTCTTTGCCAGACGATAAATCGTGATCTTGATCGTCATAACATCCGGATTCACCGACGCTTCTTTTATAAGGCGCAAAAACGGATCCATACTCTCATACGGATAGAATAACAGGATATCTTTTTTCTTTATCTGGCGCATCACATTACCTGCTGCCACATGTCCACTGTTCTGTGGCGAAAATGGCGTATAAGTCAGAGAGCGTTTCATAGCTTCCGGTAAATTCCCACTGATACCAAAAATGTAATCTAATTTCATCGGCATCTTTGTTCGAAAAATCTGATTCGGCTCAATCTCAAACTTCTCACAGAAATATTTCTGTGTCTCTTCAGACAGTTTATTTGCAGTCTCCAGTCTGACTACCGCCATACGGCGGCGTTTGTGAATAGTCTGCTGCATAAGATACCGGAAGTCATCCGTCACTTCCAAAGCCTCGTCATCCGGAGACACATCAGCATTTCTTGTTACACAGATATAATTTGCTTCCGACACTTCGTACTTCGGAAATACCAGGTTCAGATGCTCCAGGATGACCTTTTCCATACGAATGTATCGGATATCATGTCCCGGAAGGCACAAAATGTCCGAGACGAACTGTGGCACCGGAACAATTCCCATCATACTTTTGTTATCCATCTTCAAACTTGCCGTTACATACAATTCTTTATTCAAA
>OKRX01003102.1_pt1 | contig 10304 bp, 9 predicted proteins | sample 1601241 | NCBI WGS metagenome assembly OKRX01 (sample SAMEA3541500, study PRJEB24748) | human gut metagenome | biome: human gut; feature: human-associated habitat; material: faeces | place: China | collected 2012
GACGTAGCCATTGAGTTCACCAATCCGATGGTAGCCTACAGCAATTATATGAAAGCTTTCAAAGCCGGAGTCAAATTAGTATCAGGCAGTACAGGATGGATGGCGGAACATGGCGAAGAAATCAAAAAGCTATGTACCGAAGGAGGAAAAACCCTTTTCTGGTCGTCCAACTTCAGTCTTGGAGTAGCCATCTTCTCATCTGTCAACAAGTATCTGGCAAAAATAATGAATCAATTCCCCGGTTATGACGTCACCATGAGCGAGACTCATCATATCCATAAACTGGATGCACCCAGCGGCACTGCCATCACACTGGCTGAAGGCATACTGGAAAACATGGACCGCAAAGACAAATGGGTAAAAGGAACGCTCCTTGCACCGGACGGTACCGTCAGCGGCACCGACGCCTGCGCTTCCAACGAGTTTCCTATCGACTCGATCCGTGAAGGAGAGGTTTTCGGCATCCATACCATCCGCTACGAGTCAGAAGTAGACAGCATTTCCATCACGCACGATGCCAAGAATCGCGGCGGCTTTGTATTGGGAGCCATCCTTGCTGCCGAATACACGGCCCAACATGAGGGATATCTGGGCATGAGTGATTTATTCCCATTCTTAAACGAATAAGGCTTCAAAGCCACTATCAAACGAATATAGATTATGAGACAAGCCACACGCACACAATGGATCAAATGCACCATTGCTATTCTCCTTTATCTCGCCTTCCTCATCTGGGTACGCAGTTGGTGGGGGCTGATTGTCGTTCCTTTCATCTTCGATATTTATATCACCAAGAAAATACCCTGGTCATTCTGGAAGAAATCGAAGAATCCTACCGTTCGTAATGTTATGAGTTGGGTAGATGCCATTGTCTTTGCATTGGTTGCTGTCTACTTTGTCAATATCTACATTTTCCAAAACTATCAGATTCCTTCCTCGTCTTTGGAAAAGTCATTGCTGGTAGGCGACTTCCTGTACGTCAGCAAGATGAGCTACGGGCCACGTGTGCCGAATACGCCGCTTTCCATGCCGTTGGCGCAACATACGCTGCCTATTTTAAATACCAAATCATATATCGAATGGCCTCAGTGGAAATATAAAAGAGTTCCCGGGTTCGGAATAGTGAAACTCAATGACATTGTTGTCTTCAACTTTCCTGCCGGTGATACGGTAGCGCTCAACAATCAGCAAACAGATTTCTACTCTATAGCTTACGGTGAAGGTCAGCGCCTGTATCCCAAGCAGATAGAGATGGACAGTCTGACACGCCAGCAGCAACGTGCTGTTTACGATTTGTATTATAATGCCGGTCGCCAGCAGATTCTATCGAATCCGCGTGTTTACGGAGAGGTCGTTTATCGTCCGGTAGACCGCCGTGAAAACTATGTAAAACGCTGTGTCGGTCTGCCCGGAGATACGCTGCAGATCGTAGACGGTCAGGTCATGATTGACGGCAAGGCTATCGAGAATCCCGAAAATCTGCAGTTCAACTACTTCGTACAGACCACAGGCCCGTATATCACGGAAGATATGTTCCGTGAATTAGGCATCAGCAAGGCAGACCAGACATTGTATGATGATTCTTCATGGGAAGAAACCTTCAGACAGATCGGACTGGACAATCGGAATGCACAAGGAAAGATGGCTCCTATTTATCATCTTCCGCTGACGAAGAAAATGTACGAAACATTATCCGGCAACAAAAAGCTCATCAGCAAGATCGTCATGGAACCGGAAGAGTATGCCGGACAGATGTACCCGCTCAACTTACATACCAAATGGAACCGTAACAACTACGGTCCGATCTGGATTCCCGCCAAAGGTGCTACTATCACTCTGACTGAAGATAACCTGCCTATCTACGAACGTTGCATCGTGGCATACGAAGGCAACAAGCTGGAAGTGAAGTCAGACGGTATCTATATCAACGGTGAAAAGACCAATGAATATACCTTCAAAATGGATTACTACTGGATGATGGGTGATAATAGGCACAATTCTCTTGACTCACGTAGTTGGGGCTTTGTACCTGAAGATCACATCGTGGGAAAGCCAATGTTTGTATGGCTCTCATGGGATAAAGATAAGAAGGGTATCAGGTGGAGTAGATTTTTCTCCACACTTCATTAATGGCTTCTACGAGAAATAAGGACTCCAGATCACCAGGCATATTATGGTTATGGCTGGGATTTCTTTCACTTCTACTTCTACTGATAAAGTTTTTCTTTATTGGCACCTATTATATAGAGGATAATGACGCGATGCCAAATAACCTCTCTCAAGGAAACCTGCTTATTGTCTCTATCCAATCAAAGCCAAAATATGAGGGGGATATAGTACTTATTGAGCTTTCCAATGGAGAGCTGGTACCAGCTCAATTTATCTCACATAGTGAGGGTAGTTACAAAGTTCTTATAGGTGATGAGACAAAATGGATCAAGCCAAAGAGAATAAAAGGAAAGGTGATAAAAGCTATTAGACTATGATCTCTTTGCCAACAGCCTTCCTGCCAAATCTGCCCTATGTATTCCTAATAGCTCATAAAATGGTCGATGGAATTTGCGTAGGTGAGCAGTATAAAAAGCAAACCTATAGGAATAGGGCTGAGCTGATGGGGGCTAATGGAAGGGTTACATTTTCTGTGCCAGTTCAAAAGATTGGCTATCCATCACCTGCTACTTTAGACGTTTATATATCCGAGCATGGGCAATGGAGGAGCAAGCTATGGCAAATGCTTAGAAGTAGTTATTGCTCAACGCCCTATTGGGAGCACTATTGCGATGCGATTAAGGCTCAAGTTTATAATCCTACACCACGCTTAGTAGACTATAATCACAGTTGGCTCACATTGCTTTGTAGCTTGATAGGTATAGAGGCTCCTCCTCTAATCCCAAATAGCGATGGGCTACTTACTGAACCATCAGATTTTATAGATCCGACATGCCCAATCTTTACTAGAAGATACTGGCAAGTCTTTGAGCATAAATTTGGCTTTCAGCCAAATTTATCGGCCTTAGATATGCTATTGTGTATAGGGCCAGAGAGCCGCCTTATACTTTTCGCAGACGTACCGAACGCATCGCATGGTCTATCCCTTTTTCAAGGATAAGGCTTGATCTAAATTTTGTTGGTAGGATATTTTCATAGAGGTTTTTAAGGTTAATCTCTTCCCAAATTTGATTCGCTATTTCCATTGCTTTTTCCAGGGGCAAGTCGGCGTATCTTGTGAAGAATGAATCAGGGTTATTAAAGGCCGTTTGTTGGAGTTTAATAAACCTATCCACATACCACCGCCTAATGTTTTCTACGTCAGCATCGACATAAATTGAGAAGTCAAAAAAGTCCGATACAAAGACTTGTTGCGTAGATTCCTTTCTATCTGGATCTACCTGCAATACATTAATTCCCTCGACGATCAAAATATCTGGTTGGTCAATTACCTGCACTTCATCAGGAATAATATCGTAAAATAGATGAGAGTACATTGGTACCTCAAGATGTCGCCTTCCACTTTTTACAGAAAAAAGGAAGTTGATTAGGCGCTTTGCATCATAGCTTTCTGGAAAACCCTTACGATCCAATATCCCCTTGGCCTCCAACTCCGCATTTGGCAAGAGAAAACCATCCGTGGTGAGAAGGTCAACTTTGGGGCGAGATTGATCCATTGATAGCAACTTCTGGAGTACTCGTGCAGTGGTACTCTTTCCCACCGCCACACTTCCAGCTATGCCAATTACAAAAGGGACATTGTGAGAGGGCTTATGAAAAAACTCGTCATATTCATTGTGTAGCCGCCTAAAGTGCGTGATATGGATCTGAAGTAGCCTACACAGCGGTAGATAAATATCGCTAATTTCAGCCTCCGTAAGTGGCTCATTGAGAGCTCTCAATTTACTCAAGTCTATTTGGGAAAAAGGGAAATCGGGGTGACTATCTAGCCGACTCCATTCATTGCGAGTAAAGGTGCGAAAAGGTGAAAAGGTTGAGTTTTGCATTAATTTCTTGGCAACTTAAAGCTATCAAATAGTGTGTGGTCTTGTTTAAAGCTATAGAAATAAAGCGTATCACTTGTGATGTGAATCTGGCTGTACATTCGCTCTCCGCTAAAGGAAGCATCGTGATCATCTGGATCACCAACGGCATAGCACTTCATAGAAGTTGATTGAGTAATATAAATAGGTCTTGATGAATTCGACGATCCATTTCGACTGTAGGCATGGTCATGACCTTGTAGCAACAGATCTACATTATACTCTCTCAAAATAGGATCAATCCCATACTTCATAAGTGGATTGGATCTCCCTTTGCGGACAGAGTGAACCCCATGATGTCCCATCACAATAGTAAAGGGGCTATGAGCTAGCATATCTAAAACGTTTTTCAGCCACGACTTCGTACTAAAGTAATTCGTTACCAGCATATTGGTATCCAATCCTATGATCCGCACAAGAGGGTAGTCAATGTAGTAGGTCCTTCCTTTTTTATTGTCAGGACCATTCGTTGGCATAGGGTAGGCATATATATAACGTTTGCCGAGAGAACTCAAGCCACCAAGTAAGTATTCGTGATTGCCTGGCACCGGAATAAATGGAATATGCTTGGAAAAAGGAGCTAGACTTGTACTGAACATTGACCAGTATTGATCATGCGGGCGTTCAATCATATCTCCGACGAAAAGCACTGCATCTACATCTGCATATCTATCATGTAGCTCCTTAAAAAACGCGGGATCTTCCGACCATTTTCCATCTTGGATATCACCAATTAGCAGAAAGTCAAGGTCTGTGCATTGACTTTGGATGCTAAAAGCCCCACGAAGCGTATCTGGTACATCTTTAGCTATAATATAGCATTGATATTCACCATCGGTCAATCCCTTGAGCCTCAGATTATAGGAGTGAGTAGTACCACCACCCGTCACTTGCGTGCTGTGGCTGGGTTGATAAACCACTTCTACTGAATCCCTTACAAGAGTGAATTGAAATGGTAATTCAGTACCATTGACCCAGCTGAAAGATCTATCTCTCATACCATCTTCTCCAGGTACAATAAACAGTCTCTGTGGTGAAGAGCTTAACTCAAAAGCTGGTTCTGGAAGGTCTCCGAACCATTTATCCCATTGGGTGTAAAGTAGGACAAAGATGCCAGCCAAACATGCTAGCCAAATATAAAGTTTGCGTTTTGATTTCATACTTATTTCAAATTATGAAGCAAATGTACTTATTTTCACCCATATTTAGATCAGCACATCACAAGTGTCGGCTAGATATGTGTTGTAGTCATATACTCGGCCAATTATATGTAAAAAAATAAGTCTAGCTTAGATGCACCAGAAGATGACCTAGACGAAGCTTATATTGCATTGGGTGAATAGCTCTTGATCGTTTTTCTATGTTCTCCTCTATGTATCGCTTCTTCCATCTTGGATCTTATTGAAGAGATCCTCCCTTCTTTAGAAGGTCAGCCTCTGCTAAGAACAATTGAGAAATAAATCAATATGTGTCACAATGAATTAGAGATGTTGAGAGGCCTTTTTAATCTGCTGATATTCAGTGCTATATTGAGACATTTGGCGAGTTCGTAACTAAGCAAATGTTTAGTTCGTAACTAAGCAAATGTTTAGTTCGTAACTAAGTAAAAACTTAGTTCGTATCTCGGCGATTGCTTAGTTGCATCTAGCAATCTGTACTTCCTCTTGATTGATGCTATCGTATATAATTCAGAGTATTAGGAGCAATGTAATTGCGCTATATCGCATGGCAACAGTGAAAAGCACCTCTTTGATATATGTAAGTTCTCCAATAAACTCCAACTAAATAGCTAATTTCGCATGGTTATATTCTCTAGTAAGCCAATTTACATCCGATTATCAATGACAAGATTGCGATATTTATACTATCTTTGTACGATTAAAGATTAAGACATAGCGTAATATACATATATATAATGAGTAAGGAAATGATTACAATAACTCTGCCTGATGGTTCAAAAAAGGAGTATGAGAGTGGGGTAACTGCACTGCAGGTGGCCGAAGACATTAGTCCTCGGCTTGCAAAAGAGGTGCTCGCTGCTACGGTTAATGATAAAGTAGTTGATCTAACTCGTCCTATTGAGACTGATGCTTCGCTCAAGCTACATAAGTGGGAAGATGATGAAGCCAAACATGCTTTTTGGCATACTAGTGCACACTTGATGGCGGAGGCACTTCAGGAACTATATCCAGGGATTAAGTTTGGAATAGGTCCAGCTATTGAAAATGGGTTTTATTATGACGTTGACCCAGGTGAGGGGGTACAGATCAAGGAGTCTGACCTGCCAGCGATTGAGGAGAAAATGAAGGAACTGGTATCTAGAAAAGAAACACTTGTAAGGAGAAACATTTCCAAAAAAGATGCGCTGGACTATTGGAATAAAAAAGGTGACCAATACAAAGTGGAGTTAATCTCAGACTTAGAGGATGGTACCATCACTACTTATACACAAGGTGGATTTACGGACCTTTGTAGAGGGCCTCACCTTCCAGACACCTCTAATATTAAAGCGATTAAATTGCTCACGGTGGCAGGTGCCTATTGGAGGGGAGATATCCATAGGCCACAGCTAACTAGGATTTATGGTATTACCTTCCCCAAGAAAAAGATGCTAGATGAGTATCTAGCTCTTTTGGAACAAGCAAAAGAGCGTGACCATCGGAAGATCGGTAAAGATCTTGAACTATTTGCCTTCTCCCAAAATGTAGGAGCGGGCTTGCCATTGTGGTTGCCTCGTGGTACACAACTGAGGCTTCAGCTAGAGGAGTTTTTGAGAAAAATCCAAAAACAGTATGGCTATGAGCAGGTGATCACACCACATATTGGCAATATCAACCTGTACAAAACCTCAGGGCACTATGCGAAGTACAAGGATGATGCCTTTAGGCCTATAGAGACACCGCAAGAGGGTGAGCTATTTATGCTCAAGCCTATGAACTGTCCTCACCACTGTGAGATATACAAAACAAAGCCTAGGTCGTATCGTGATCTTCCAGTAAGATTGGCAGAGTTCGGTACAGTTTATAGATACGAGCAGAGTGGGGAGCTCCACGGCCTAACTCGTGTGCGTGGATTTACCCAAGATGATGCCCACCTATTTTGCCGACCTGACCAGATTAAGGATGAGTTTATCAAGGTGATGGATATTATATTCATCATTTTCAAGGCTCTTGACTTCAATCAGTTCGAAGCTCAGATCTCACTTAGAGACCCTAATAACAGGGAAAAGTATATCGGTTCGGACGAGAACTGGGACAAAGCTGAGCAAGCTATCATTGAAGCCTGTGCTGAGACTGGGCTAAAGACGCATATAGAGTATGGTGAGGCTGCTTTCTATGGTCCTAAACTGGACTTTATGGTTAAGGATGCTCTAGGGCGTCGCTGGCAATTGGGTACCATTCAGGTGGATTACAACCTTCCAGAGCGATTTGAATTGGAGTACACTGGAGAGGACAATCAAAAACACCGGCCAGTGATGATCCACAGGGCACCTTTTGGCTCTATGGAGCGGTTTGTGGCAGTATTGATTGAGCATACTGGAGGCAAGTTCCCATTGTGGTTGGCTCCCGATCAAGTAGCTATCCTTCCTATTTCAGAGCGATTTAATGATTATGCCTTTAAGGTGTTAAGAGAGTTGGGACTGCGCGATATCCGAGCATTTGTAGATGATAGAGCTGAGAAGATCGGCCGAAAAATACGCGATAACGAGCTAAAACGCATCCCTTATCTTTTGATCGTAGGCGAGAAAGAAGCTGAAGAGGGTACTGTATCTGTGAGAATTCAGGGGCAAGGTGACCAAGGTTCCGAAAAAATTGGTATCTTTGCAGACCGTGTATTGAAAGAAGTTGATGCACAGATGAATGCTTGGCGCTATGAGCAACAAGCGACAGAGGAAAAGTAAGTATAATAACAATAAAATAAACTAGCATAAACGACTGATTGAACTACAAACTTAATGGGGAATATTAATAGACGAAATGTGAAGGGCCCAAATAATAAGGCCGATGAGCCACAAGAGAAGATCAACGAGCAAATTAGAGCTCGTGAGGTGAGGCTTGTTGGTGACAATGTAGAGCAGGGGATATACTCTATACAGGAGGCTCGTAGGATTGCAGACGAGCAAGAGCTGGATCTGGTAGAAATTTCGCCGAATGCTGAACCACCAGTTTGTAAGATACTTGACTACCAAAAGTATCTATATCAGAAGCGCAAGAAAGCAAAGGAGCAAAAAGCCAAGCAGGCGAAGATAGTTGTTAAGGAGGTGCGATTTGGTCCGCAGACCGATGACCATGACTATGAGTTTAAGCTTCGTCATGCAAAGGGATTCCTCGAGGAGGGCAATAAGGTGAAAGCCTATGTATTCTTTAGAGGTCGCTCCATCGTCTTTAAGGATCAAGGGGAGTTGCTTCTCTTGAGATTCGCACAAGACCTTGAGGAGTATGGCAAGGTAGATCAGATGCCTACACTTGAGGGGAAAAGGATGATAATGATGTTTTCGCCCCTTAAGGGAGCTAGCAAGAAAAAGTAACAACATCTATTGGAGGTAGTGAGTAGATCGATGATTATTGACCCTCTTGTTGCTGAAGATAGACTTATTTGATAACTAATTAATAATTGACTGGAATGCCTAAGATGAAGACTAATCCCGGTGCTAAGAAGAGATTTACTCTCACCGGATCAGGTAAAATCAAGCGCAAGCATGCTTACAAGAGCCATATCTTGACTCACAAAACTAAGAAGCAGAAGCGTAACCTCACCAATTCGGGACTTGTACACAGTTCTAATGTAAGTGGTGTGAAGAAGCTTCTCGGTATAGGTTGAGATAGGTTTATTTAAGCAGAGAAAAGAGTTTTTATAACAGAGTGTGATTGCCCTTTACAAGAGCCTTACTAATGGAGGTAATGCCGCTCACGCTCAAAGAATTTTAGAACAATGCCAAGATCAGTAAATCACGTCGCTTCAAGAGCGAAGAGAAAAAAGATTTTAAAGCTAACCCGTGGCTATTATGGTGCACGTAAAAATGTATGGACTGTAGCCAAGAATACGTGGGAGAAGGGTCTTCAGTATGCCTATCGCGACCGCAAGACCAAGAAGCGCAACTTCCGCTCACTATGGATTCAGCGTATCAACGCTGCAGTGAGAGAGGAGGGACTATCTTACTCCAAGTTTATGGGTATGCTTAAGACCAAGGGTATAGACATCAATCGTAAGGTACTTGCTGACCTAGCGATGAACCACCCTGAAGCTTTCAAAGCAATCGTAGAGCAATCTCGTTCATAAAGCTTACTTTTGCATATAAAAAGGCAGTAGAGGTATTGACTCCATTTAGGGAGATCAGTACCTCTTTGCTATTTTAATGCTCCAATACCGTAAGTAGTCAAAGCTTTTAATTAGCTTTGCAAAATGAATATGGAAAAGATGAATCCGCAAGAGATACGAATTGAAGATTACACGTACGATCTACCAGCCGAAAGAATTGCTAAATATCCTTTGGCAGAGAGAGACCGTGCTAAGATGCTCTATTATGCTGATAATAATATAAAGAGCTACAGCTTTACTGATTTACCTAGTTTGGTGCCCAGTAATTCAGTGCTAGTTATGAATACCACCAAGGTTATTAGAGCTAGATTGACCTTTTTCCGCCAGACTGGTGCACGAATAGAGGTCTTTTGCCTTGAACCATACGCCCCGGCTCTTTATGAGCTTTCATTAAGCGCAAAGCACGAGGTGATATGGCATTGCCTTGTAGGTCAATCACGCAAATGGAAAGAGGAGTATTTATGCCAACTCTTAGCCGATGGGACCTTACTTAAGGTGAGTAGGGTGAATGGCAACTGCAGTGGAGATAACTTAATTAGATTTGAATGGTCCAATGATATGACCTTTGGTGAGCTCTTGGAGCATTTGGGCGAATTACCTATCCCTCCATATCTAAATAGAGATACAGAGGAGAGCGATTTGCGGGACTACCAAACAGTCTATGCGCGTGAAGAAGGAAGCGTAGCTGCTCCCACCGCTGGGCTCCATTTTACAGAAGACTTACTCTCTAAACTTAATGAAAAAGGCATCGACCAAATACCTATTACATTGCATGTGGGCGCAGGTACATTCTTACCTGTGAAGAGCGCTACAATGGGAGAGCATGAGATGCATACTGAAGTAATTGAAGTCCGTCTCTCATCCCTTAGATCAATTTATGATTCACTCCTTGCAAAACGACCTATTGTATCTGTAGGCACAACTAGTACCCGTACTCTCGAGAGCTTATACTAT
>OKRX01003114.1_pt1 | contig 10277 bp, 6 predicted proteins | sample 1601241 | NCBI WGS metagenome assembly OKRX01 (sample SAMEA3541500, study PRJEB24748) | human gut metagenome | biome: human gut; feature: human-associated habitat; material: faeces | place: China | collected 2012
AGAGATCACGCCGTTCTTCGACAAAGGAGTAACATCGCTGACCGTCCCGTCCAGTTTTTCACTGCCGATCTTGATAACCGCCTTACTGCCGGCAGCAATACGGTCTCCGTAGGTATCGGCAATCTCACCTTCGATCTTGAAATGAGACAAGTCGGAAACGATTGCCACCTTCGCTCCCTGGCCTATCTGCGAGCCGATCTCGTTGTTCACATAGGTCAGGATCGCCTTACGAGGTGAACGGATTTGGGCATCTTCCAACGTACGCCGAGTTTCGGCAAGGCTTTTACGGAAAATATTCAGTTCCAGCTCTTTTACTTTCAGATCCGCTTCAGCCAGCGCCTGTTCGTTCTTATATTTCTGCTCGTCTTCCTTCAGTTTGAGGATACTCACATTATAATCAAGTTCCACCTGGCGGACTTTATCGGTCGTACCGGCTCCCAGACTGTCCAAATAGCGTTCGTTACGGAGTTCGACCGCTTTACGATCCAGCTCCATGCGGGAGACTTTCAGGTTCATTTCCATTTCCGAAAGTTTGTTGTGGTTCGTCACGCGTTGCTGTTCCAGTTGCAGGCTCTTCATCTGTTCCTCGTCCAACTGCTTGTTATACTCCGTCTCGGCGCTCTGCAAATCCAGTTTCAGGATAGGCGTGCCGACATCGACCGAATCCCCGCCTCGCTTATACACCTCCACAATACGAGAGTTGATCGGTGAATTGATAATTTCCTCAAACGCGGGGATCACTTTGCCAGACGCACTGACCGAAACTTCTATCACTCCCTTATCGACTGTCGAAATATTGAGGTCTTTCCGTTTAAGGCTGGTCTGAAGCATGGAGATCACGACTACGATCAGGACGATAAAACCGCCGACAGCTGTCCCTATCCTGATAAACTGTTTACGTTGCTCCTTTCTCTGTACTTCTTTTGAAATCTTTCTGTCCATATTTAATATTGCTTTAATTCTTCTTTTCCCGGCATTTCTACCTTGACGGCTTTCACAGAACAAACTCCGTGCCAAAAACATAAATCATTGATTATATGGGAATACACTTCAAAACAAGTGTTCAATATCGGACAGTGTGTTCGGTTTTGAGAAAACTTTTCCATCCCGGTTGTTGTTTATTCGTAACAAATTAAAACGATAAATTATGAACACTAAAATTTCAGTCTTTACGATCTTCGTGGGGTTCGCCCTGCTCTTTGCCGGCTGTAGCAAAGACGACGAAAACATACCGGGCGGCATCGAACCTCCTAAAACCATCCTGGACGCTTTCAATGCCAAATATCCGGATGCCCGCGACACAGAATGGACAGTCAATGACGATTATTATGTAATTGACTTTGAAAACAACTCGCTCGATAACACCGTCTGGTTCGACCATCTCGGAGTATGGGCCATGATTAAGACGGACTTGCCGCTTAACCAGTTGCCTACGGCTATCTCGAACGATATCAAACAAGGCAAATATGCCGGTTGGAAGATCGAGGAAGCCGATACCATCGGCAGAGCCGGAATGGGAACCGTATATAAAGCAGAAGTAGAAAAGGCAGAACAGGAGACTGACCTGTATTACACTTTATACGGCGACCTGATCAAAGCGGTCGATAATGCTAAAGATGATGTTGACCGACCTATCTCCGTCCCCGAAAAAGTGGCCGACCTGATGGAACTGACCTTCCAGGGAGCAGAGTTGCTGGATATAGAAAACACGACTTTCGGTGTACAGTTGGCAATCCTCGACGGGAAGACTTTAAAGATTGTCGAATTAACCCAGATATATACCTGGAAAAGTACGACCTGGAAAGTTTCAGAGCAGGAAGTCCCGACAGTTATCATGGATGCATTCAAGGCTTCCGAATACGGAAATGACCAAGTGGAATCCATTTACATGTTTACCGATGCCAACGGTGCATTCCACAAATTCAATGTCATCCACAACGGGCAGGCCGTAACGGTTGAGTTCGATGTGTTTGGAAATATCGTTACCAACAAATAAAAAACAGATAGGCATCGGATTCATAACGGATACCTGCCCGTTTCCAATCCGATGCCTATTCGCTTTTATCGGGATGATCACGAAATTCGACTTATTCGCTGATCAGTTCTATTTTTGCACTTTTCACACCCGGAGCAGAGGCTTCGAAGACAATGACACCCGGTGTTTCTTCTGTCTGTACGACTGCCGTCAGCTGTCCTTTGAAAAGGGACATCTGCGGAGCTTGAAAAGATTCGAGTGACGAAGGATCACCGTTAGCGGCCGCACGATAAGAACCGGAACCGCGGACGTTGAACTTCACCTTGTGGGTGGCGTCGGGACAAAGGTTACCGTTCTTGTCGACAACACGGACATTGATAAAAGAGAGATCCTTGCCATCGGCTTTCAGGCGGTCGCGGTCAGCGGTCAGTTCGATATGATGAGGCTTGCCGGCTGTATGAACTTCCTCTTCGGCAACAGCATTGCCATCCTTGTCATAAGCAACCACTTTCAAGGTTCCCGGCTCGTATTTCGTATCCATCCACATCAGGCGGTAACGTTTCTGGCGCTCGAAGCTCTTTTGGGCGACCTCCGTATAGCTGCTGTCCAATTCAACACTCAGATCTTTCGTACGTTTTCCTTGACTCTTACCGTTGATAAACAGCTCGGCAGAAGGGTAATTCGTGTACACAAATACAGGCGTCACCTCCCCTTCACGTCCCGGCCAGGTCCAATGAGGCAGGATATGCAACGTACGTGCCGTTTTGTTCCAATGGCTACGATACAGATAGAAACGATCCTTCGGAATACCCGCAAGGTCAATGATGCCGAACAGGGAACTATGACTTGGCCAATCCGTATAATAAGGAGTCGGTTCCCCCAAATAGTCGAAGCCAGTCCACACAAACTCACCGATACAATACGGTAAATCTTCATGCTGGATAAAGTCATCTTCCGGGAGATTGGACCAGCCACAATGTTCCACGTCGTAAGAGGAAGCTTGGTGGTCATCGTATTTCGCCATCGCCTTGCGTTCGACCGGGAATTTATAAACGCCGCGGGAACTTACTGTCGAGGCTGTTTCGCTGCCTAAAACGATCCGCTGCGGCAACTTCTTATAGTTTATCTTGTACTTGAAAGGACGATAGTTGAAACCGGCCACATCCATCACGGCTGCAAAATTATTGTTGACCACGGCATCCGGAGCATCCATTCCCTGAGTTACCGGACGTGTCGGATCTTCACGATGGCAGATATCCTGCAACCATTTGGCAATCTTGCAATCCCCTTCGTTCCACTGGTTGGGCACTTCGTTACCAATACACCACATGACAACGCTCGGGTTGTTGCGGAAATTATGAAGCAGGTTTACAAGGTCTTTCTCCGCCCATTCATCGAAGAGCAGATTATAACCGTTCTTGCATTTAGCCACATTCCATTCGTCAAAACTCTCCGCCATGATCATCATACCCATTTCGTCACAAGCCCTTATCAATTCAGGAGCAGGCATATTGTGGGAAGTACGGATCGCATTACACCCCATGTCTTTCAAGATCCGTATCTGGCGACGGATAGCAGCATCGTTGACGGCCGCCCCCAACGGACCGAGATCGTGGTGATTGCAAACGCCCTTAAAGACAGTACGCTTACCATTTAGGAAGAAACCTTTGTCCGGGATTATCTCAATCGAGCGGATACCGAAAGGAGTTGTATAAATATCCTTCAACTTGTCGCCTTCATACAGACGGGTTTCCGCAGAATACAATGCAGGCATTTCAGGAGACCATAAAGACGGGGCTTGGATGACAAACTCCTGCTCTGCCTGATTGTTGTTATATTTCATCTGCGCAAGAGAAGTGCGGACAGCCGTCAGCTTCTGCTTGTTCGGATTCCACACGCTGGTTTCCACGCTATATTTGGCGGGATCGGCGCCTTCGGGAAGCACCACTTTGGTGCGCACGTTCACTTTAGCAAACTTCTCATTTACCGAAGGAGTCGTGATATAGGTACCCCAAACCGGAATATAGGCGTCTTCGGTAATGATCAGGTGAACATTCCGGTAAAGTCCGGCACCTGGATACCAGCGGGAAGATTCCGGCAGGTTTTCCAAACGTACAGCCAACGTGTTCTTCTCGCCCGGCTTCAGATATTTCGTGATATCGAAGTGGAAGGAGTTGTAACCATACGGCCAATAACCGACCTTTTGCCCATTGATATAGACATTGGCATGGCTCATCGCCCCGTCAAACAGGATCGTTGCCCGCTTGCCTGCCTGAAACTGCGGAACGTCGAACTCGGTACGATACCAACCCACACCGACAAACGGCAACCCGCCGGTACGTCCTGCATGCTCCATCGCTTCCTTCTGGCCGTCCTGCGAGATAGCGACCTCCTGTTTGTCGTTCAGGGAACTGAAAGGGCCGTAGATCGCCCAATCATGGGGGACAGTCACGGACTGCCACTTACTGTCATCGAAAGCTGGCTTTATAAACTCATTGTTGTCTTCGCGGGTGAACTTCCAGTTTTTTTCCAACAGAAGCTCACTCCGTCCTTGTGCCGACAATGCCGACACGCACCCAAACAAGCCTACCAAAGCTGCAAAATAGATTCTTTTCATTCGTATTAATTGTTTTTTGTAGTACTTAGCGCAACAAAAATAATTAAATTTGCAACCTTTACAAACTAAATCTGCATTTTACAAGACATGTTGTTACAATTACTATTCGTTTTAATTGCAATTATCATCGGAGCCCGCCTCGGCGGTATCGGTTTAGGAGTATTAGGTGGCTTAGGACTGGCCATCCTCACTTTCGTATTCGGCTTGGAACCGACTTCCCCTCCCATCGATGTAATGCTGATGATCGTTGCCGTCATCGCCGCTGCCAGTTGCATGCAGGCGGCCGGCGGACTGGACCTGATGGTGAAGTGGGCGGAAAAATTGCTGCGCAAGAATCCCTCCAAGATTACGCTCCTAAGCCCGCTGGTTACTTATATCTTCACATTTATTGCGGGAACGGGACATGTGGCTTATTCGGTCCTTCCCGTGATAGCGGAAGTGGCAACGGAAACGAAGATACGTCCCGAACGACCGTTGGGGATTGCTGTGATCGCGTCTCAGCAGGCAATTACGGCCAGCCCGATCTCGGCGGCAACCGTAGCATTGCTCAGTATGTTGTCGGGACATAATATATCATTGATGGACATTCTGATGATCTCCGTTCCCTGCACGTTGATCGGTGTCCTGGCAGGAGCATTCTGCTCGCTACATGTCGGAAAGGAACTGGCGGAAGACCCCGAATACCTGCGCCGTGTCGCAAACGAGGAGTTCACAAGTGATAAATATAGGGCGAAAGGAGTCGAAAACCATCATGCAGCCCTCCTGTCGGTGATTATATTCATAGCAGCGACAATCGGTATCGTCCTGTTCGGCTCGATGACAGAACTGCGCCCTTGGTTCAGCCTGCCCGATGGCAGTCTCCGACAAATGCAGATGGCGCATATCATCGAGATTCTGATGCTCTCGGCTGCCGCCCTTATCCTGCTCGTCACCCGGACAGACGGGATAAAAGCCGTACAAGGTTCCGTCTTCTCCGCCGGTATGCAAGCAGTCGTCGCGATTTTCGGTATCGCCTGGATGGGTGATACCTTTATCGGTGGGAACATGGCGGAACTGAAAGGCTCGATCGAACATATCGTAACAGAAATGCCATGGCTTTTCGGTCTGGCCCTGTTCGTGATGTCCATACTTTTGTTCAGCCAGGCAGCAACCATCCGTGCCATGTTGCCGTTAGGAATCGCCCTCGGAATCTCTCCTTATATGCTAATCGCCCTTTTCCCGGCAGTCAATGGCTACTTCTTCATCCCCAACTATCCGACCGTGGTCGCCGCCATCAACTTCGACCGTACCGGAACGACGCATATCGGCAAATATGTCCTGAACCATTCGTTCATGATGCCGGGATTGGTCGCCACCGGAGTGTCGGTGGCGTTGGGACTGTTGATGATCCAGTTGTTTTAATGTAGAGATCTTTTGTTACTTCCAAGCGATATCAAACATCAAAGGTTATGACAAAAGTACTTCCCTTGCCGACTTCGCTGTCCACACGAATCGTGCCGCCATGGGCTTCGACAAAGTCTTTACTGATGGCAAGACCGAGGCCGCTTCCCTGTACTTTCGTGCCGGGAACGCGGAAATAACGGTCAAAGATACTCTGATGGTAACGCGGGTCAATTCCTTTCCCAAAGTCCTGCACGAATATTTCCACTTTCTTGTCCACCTGATGCGCACCGATAACGATACGGCCATTCTCCGGCGTGTAGTGGATGGCGTTGGAAAGGAGGTTCGTGAGTACCCAGGCGATCTTCTCACTGTCTACAAAGAGCTTGGATATTTTTTCAGGATACTCCACTTCGATATGGCAATTGAAGCGCTCCGCCTGCACACGGTTCGCCTTGATCGCATAATCGATCAGTTCAATCGGCTTCGTGATCTTCGGATTCAGTTGCAACTTGCCTGCCTCCACCTGTGTCATTTTCAACAATTCACCGGTAATTTCGAGCAGGCGGTCGCTGCTTTCTCGAATACTTCCGGCAAGCGCGATCTGCTCATCGTTCATATCTCCTATACGTTTATCCTCCAGCAATTTGAGACTCATAAGAATAGCAGAGATCGGGGTTTTCAATTCATGGGAGATAGTAGAGATAAAAGTCGTCTTGGCAGAGTCTAACTCTTTGAACTCGGTAATATTTTTCAGGAGGATCACATCGCCCGCATACTCTGTCTCACGTCCATCGCCATCCATCACATGGATCGGGATATATTTGGCCTGAAAATAGCTTTCCTTATCATCTGCATAGATCTTTAAGGGCTCCTTTTTCTTGTCGTGCTGTATCAGTTCGCGTACCAGCCGGCGTAGCAAGTCGTTTTTCAACGCCAGTTCGGTAGCAGACTTTCCCATCACATTCTCACGTTTCAGATTCAGGATGGTGAGCGCCTCATCATTAGCAAAAAGAATGGAACGGTCCCGATCAAGCCCGATTATCGGTTCAGTGATGCTGTTGACAATCGCTTCAATATATTTTTTGGCCTGGATAATGTCAGCCAACGTGCTCTTCCTGTATTCCGTCAAGCGTTCCGCCATCCGGTTGAACGAGGAGGCAACTTCGGCAAACTCCTGGTTATCGCCCAAGTCGAGTCTCTTTTCGTAATTGTGGTTAGCAATCTCCAAGATCCCGTCGGTCAGTTTACGGATCGGCGACGTAATGGAACGGGGCAAGCGGATCAGGAAAGCAAAAGCAATCAGGACACAAGCCACCGCGATAATGCAAATCCATAACAATGCTTGGTCCGCCGTACGCTCGGCTACCTTGCTTTTCCGGTAGATCGTCGCCATATTCAGACTCATGATATCGTTAAGTGCCATCCTGACACGCTGTATAGTCGTATCGTTCAGGTCCCGGTGCATCGCCTCATATTGTGCGACCAGATGCGCCGTCGCCACATTCTCGTCGATCTCCGTGATATTCTTTTGCTGCAAATCCAGGTTCTTTTCAAACTCCGCACGTGCCTGCGGATCGTTCTTGATCCGTTCGAGGGCATCCAACATCCGGCGAGAATAAAGAAGCGAATTATAATTATCCGCCAAGATATTCTGCGTGTCGGAAGACATATCCGTAATATTCTGCACAGCCAGCCCGCCCAGCAGAACGATCATCGTAAACAAAAGGCCGATCCCGAAGGTCAGTTTCGTTTTTATTTTCAGTCTTAAGAACTTATCCATACGCTTATGCTATTATTATCTGGTCAATATTCAACTGCAACAAACTGTCCAGCAACGTCCTGTATCAGAAAACCGACAGCACCTGGTACGACTCGTCTACACCGGCAGTTATACCGATGCAGACTTTGAATGTGCATCTTCCAACCGGGGATTCCAAAATGCATTCGACACTCTCAACACACCAGCGCCTTTTCGCCCTACCGCCAATTCTATTTCACAATCAAAGGCCATATTCTTCGATCTTCCTGTAGAGGGTCGTCAAGCCGATACCTAACAGGCGGGAGGTTTCCGTCTTGTTGCCGTTGGTATACTTCAATACCTTTTGAATATGCATCTTCTCTACGCCGTCAAGGTCGAAGCCGGAATAGCTGCTGTCGGTATTATCTTGAGGGTTCTGTATTGTGAGCGGCAAGGTGTCTGCAGTCAAGGTGTCTCCATCGGAGATAATGAGGCTGCGCTCCACGACATTGCGCAGTTCACGGACATTCCCTTTCCAAGGATACTGTTTCAAGATACGGACATAGTCCGGCGAGATCGTGCGGATGGTCTTTCCTATCTTGGAAGACAGTGCGGAAACAAACGCCTCGACATGCAGAGGAATGTCGTCCACCCGTTCGCGGAGCGGCGGCAGGTGAATATGGAACACAGAAAGCCTGTAAAACAAGTCCTCACGAAAATGACCGTCGGCAATTTCTTTTGCTAAGTCACGGTTGGTGGCGGCTATCACACGCACATTCACCTTGACAGGTTTCGTGTCTCCAATCTTGAGGAATTCACCGGTTTCGAGAATACGGAGTAACTTGGCCTGAAGATCGAACGCCATCTCACCGATCTCGTCGAGGAAGATCGTGCCGTTGTCTGCTTCCTCAAACAGTCCTTTCGTCTCTTTGAGTGCACCGGTGAAAGCTCCCGCCTTATGCCCGAACATCTCGCTTTCCAACAGATCGCGACTGAAAGAGGAGCAGTTGATAGCGACAAAGGCTTTATCACTGCGGGAACTGTGCTGGTGGATGGACTGTGCAAACACTTCTTTGCCAGTCCCGGTCTCTCCGGTGAGCAAGACGGGAACATCCGTAGCGGCAACCTTGCGTGCCAAAGAAACAGCCTCCTCTATAGCAGGCGAACGGCCGATGACAGTGTCAAACGAATACTGTTTGCCTACAGCCTTCTGCTGGCTGTAGGCAACGGTAGCCTTTTCCATCGCCTTTGCGATCAAGGGAAGGATTTTATTGTTGTCGTCACCTTTGGTGATATAGTCAAACGCACCGTTCTTGATAGCTTGTACTCCGTCGGGGATATTACCGTGGGCCGTAAGCAAGATCACTTCCGAAAGGGGACGCAGGCGTTTCAGTTCAGAAACAAGCTCCACACCGCTCCCGTCCGGCAGGCAAACATCACAGAGCACCACTTCGGGATCATTCTGTTCGAGCTGCTTGATACCTACTTTGCAGTTGGCTGCTTGGAACACTTCATAACCTTCCAGCCCGATAATACGGGACAGGAGGCTTAAAATTTGCTTCTCATCATCGATAATCAATACTTTTCCCATCTTCTTATTCTGCTATGAGGAAGCAAATATAGCATATTATTCAGAGGTGTCCATTATTTCCCCTACTTTCATACTGCCTTAATTATAGTTTAATTATTTGCAAATATCCTAAACCCAGTACTAGTTATGTGTAATAAATATTACATTCGCTAAAATTGTCTACAAAATGAAAAAAGTTCTATTAGTTGCAGTCTCCGTACTGCTTGTCTGCACTTCTTGTGTAACGAAAAAAAAGTATCTGCTAGCCGAGAACGGACGCCTGGAAGCCATTGCCCGGGGAGACGACCTGCAGAATCAGCTTGTAAACTGCCGTGACAACAACGACGGCCTCACTTCACGTCTTGCTTCACTTGAACGGGATACCACCCGCATGGGCAAGAACATCCGCAACTATCAAAGCATGCTCAACACCAACATGACGGAGCAGGAAAAATTGAATTCACTCCTGAGCCAGAAGATGAACGAACTGGATGAACGCGAACGGACGATCAACGAACTACAGGATATGATCAATGCACAGACTGAACGGGTACAGAACTTGCTCAACAGTGTAAAGGATGCCCTCCTGGGTTTCAGTAGCGACGAACTGACCGTCCGCGAAAAAGACGGAAAAGTCTACGTTGCCATGTCAGACAAACTTCTTTTCGAATCGGGAAGCGCCCGTGTCGACAAGCGTGGCAAGGAGGCTTTGGCCAAACTTGCCGAAGTCCTTAACAAACAATCCGACATCGACGTTTATATCGAAGGGCATACCGATAGCAAGCCGATCAACACCGCCCAGTTTAAAGACAACTGGGATCTCAGTGTCATCCGCGCCACTTCGGTCGTCCGCATCCTGACAAAGGACTACGATGTCAAACCTTTGCAGATACAACCTTGCGGCCGCGGCGAATTCATGCCTGTTGCCGACAATGAGACAGCCGACGGCCGTGCTAAAAACCGCCGTACCGAAATCATCATGGCTCCGAAGCTG
>OKRX01003119.1_pt1 | contig 10273 bp, 10 predicted proteins | sample 1601241 | NCBI WGS metagenome assembly OKRX01 (sample SAMEA3541500, study PRJEB24748) | human gut metagenome | biome: human gut; feature: human-associated habitat; material: faeces | place: China | collected 2012
AATTATTAAAAATACAGCTAATGATTGGAAGTTCCTCTAATACTGCTGTTGCAAGTTCCTGAATATTCATCTGCATCCCACCGTCACCGGAGATGGAAATAACCGGTACATCCGGATTACCGATTTTAGCACCGATTGCTCCCGGAAGTCCATACCCCATTGTTCCAAGTCCACCTGACATAAGAAGTCTCTTCTTCTGTGTAATCTCAGCAAACTGAGCCGTGAACATCTGATGCTGTCCTACATCAGTTACAATAATTGCTTCATCAAACATACGGTTGATCGTCTCAATAATATCCTGAGGTGTCATGATCGGTTTTTCCTTCATTTTCAGAGGATGTTCCTCTTTCCAGCTTTCAATCTGTTCCAGCCACTTCGTTGTCTCTTTCGGCTCTACATACTCTAACATCTTCTCGATTGCATCTTTTGCATCCGCAACAATCGGAATATCTACCTGTACATTTTTTGAAATTGCAGCTGTATCAATATCGATATGTACAATCTGTGCATTCGGTGCAAATGAATGCAGCTTTCCGGTAATTCGGTCATTGAACCTCGTTCCGATTGAAAACAGCAGATCACAATCACTGACAGCCATATTGCAGGCATATGCTCCATGCATTCCAAGATTTCCGATGTAGAGTGGGTGGTTTGTCGGAATTGCCCCGCGTCCCATTACTGTTGTTACGACCGGAATATTCGTCTTCTCCACCAATTTGGTAAATACTTCGTTTGCACGGGAAATAATCACACCTCCACCTGCTAAAAATAATGGTTTCTTTGCACGTCCAAGCATTTTGATCGCACGTTTTAACTGTCCGATATGTACGCTTGTATTCGGCTTATAACCACGGATATTAACAGTTTCCGGATATTCTGCGCTTCCAAGTTCTCCCATAACATCTTTTGGAAGATCGATGAGGACCGGACCTGGACGTCCTGTTCTTGCAATGTAAAATGCTTCTTTTAAAATTCTTCCAAGGTCTTCTCTGTTTCGCACCGTTACTCCATATTTGGTGATACTTCTTGTAATTCCTACAATGTCAACCTCTTGAAATGCATCATTTCCAATCAGATGTCTGGACACCTGCCCGGTGAAGCACACAAGCGGAACACTGTCATAATATGCTGTTGCAAGACCTGTTACCAAGTTCGTTGCTCCCGGACCACTTGTAACAAGGCAAACACCGACTTTTCCGGTAGATCTTGCGTAGGCATCGGCCTCATGGACAAGTGCCACTTCCTGCCTTGGCAAGATTACTTTCGTAAAATCCTGCTTGTAAAGTTCGTCACTGATATCAATGGTACATGCCCCAGGATAACCGAACAGAGTATCTACTCCTTCTTCTTTTAAGGCTTTTACTAATAACTTATTGCCACTGATTTTCTTCATAAATGTCTTCCTCCTTTAACATTCCCAGATTTTGCTTCGTCATGAATATCCAACAGAGTATGCATTTCCCGTCAGATATAGAAAAACGCCCTAAGCGAAATAGCTTAGGGCGAATATACCATCCGTGTTACCACCTAAATTCAGAGAATCCTCTCTGCACTCATGTCAATACGGGAAACCATAACGATTATCCGATATTGCTCCCTTGTAACGTCGGGACAGACGTTGAAGTCTACTCAGATCATGTAACTGTAGAGGCTTTCTTTCAAAAGCACTATCAGCCATTCATCTTTTCGGTTCACTGCTCAGAGGCTACTTCCATAAACCCTTCATGAAAACTCACACCACCCGTCTTCTCTCTTAGCTTCCGGTATCTATGTACTCCTCCCCGTCATTGCATTTCACAAAACTGTTTTATCGAATATTTTTATATATTATAATCATAACTGTGTGTTACTGTCAATGACATTTTTCATCTGTTTTCTTGATATATTTTATGATATCAGAGATAATACTTTCAGCACTTCGCCTGCGATTTTTGTCCAGGAAAGTCCGCTGACATCTACTTCTTTTGTTTTACCTGCCTCCACAGACTCCCAGATTCGCTGACCGATCCGCCTTTCAAAATCCGGCAGCGTCGCAGGAACTGCCTCGTCCACATTACGCATCAATGGCAGTGTCACATATCTTATATCCGCACCCGGCGCATAAGTATCAATCCATTCTTTCACTCCGGGCAGGTCTGTCATGACTACTCTGTCTCCGCATGCAAGCGCCTCAATGACCGTAAGCGGCAGTCCTTCAGAGAATGACAGAAGTGCAAAGATGTCACAGGAATTGTAGACCTTCGCCAGCTCTTTCTGTGGAAGCTTTCCTAAAAATGTCACCTTATACGGGCATTTTTTTGCAAGCTCTACTATCTGCTCATACTCTTCTTCATTCCCGGCTCCTCCGGCAAGCAAAAGCTCAATCCTTTCCTTTTCATATCCCAAATAATTCAGGCTCCGGATCAGGCTTTCCACTCCTTTTTTCACCGAAATCTTTCCGGCAAATGCAATTCTTGTCACACCGTCATTCACACGCAGGCTTTCATTCTTGAAAATATGGCTGTTATACCCCATTCCGATCACCTGTATTTTTTCTTTCGGCACATCATAAATATCCTGAATCGTCCGCTTTTGCTCTGCATGCAGTGCAAAAATCCGATCAAGTCTTCGAATCTGCCCCGTAATGTACTCCCGTTCCAAATCTGTCTTCTGCATCTGCCGCAAATCTGTATTATGGCAAAAGCCAAAGACCTTCCGGTCTGGAAAATGTTCCCGTACGATGGCAGTCAAAAGATAAAGATGATGGCACAGTATTAAATCCGGGTTCAACTCATCCACTGCTTTTTCAAGCTGTAATAAAAAGCTCTCTTTAAAAGCTTCTTCCATATCCGGTGTCAGATCCCGGTACCTGGTACTTGGATATGGCATCTCATCCGACATCCCCACAATCGGAAAATTCAAAATCCCCTGTTCAAAATATACCGGATAAAATGCTACGTGATCCGGCAATGGAGTTTCCTCCTGCGGGTACACACCAGCCACCAGTGCCTGCTCATGTCCCACTTCTGCAAATTCCTTCATAAGCTCCGTCAGAAAAATTCCGCTTCCGGTGCTGTTTGGTTTTTGCGCTGTTACATTTAAAATTCTCATGATATCCTCTCGTAAACTGTAAATACATATTCCAGGTCGAAATACGTCTGTTCATCACTGATCTTCGTCATCCGCCAATCCGGATCCTGATCCAGATCAGGGAAAAATGTATCTGCCTGGTACGCGTGATCGATTTTTGTAATATACGCTGTCTTACAATATGGAAGCAGTTGTCTGTAAATGCTCTCTCCCCCGATCACAAATATCTCTTCATCTTCATACTTCTTAAGTTCTTCTACCATCTCTTCGATCGTATGAACAACAACCGTTCCTTTTACCTGATAATTCTTATCAGATGTCAGAACTACATTGACACGGTTTTTTAGTGGCTGTCCCCCCGGAAAGCTCTCCAGTGTCTTTCTTCCCATTGCAACGACCTTCCCCTTTGTCGTCTCACGGAAAAACTTCATATCCTGTGGAATGCTAACCAATAGTTTGTTATTCATTCCAATCGCCCAGTTTTTATCCACTGCTACAATCAAATTCATCTGCACCACTCCTCCTCATTTTATTTTTACTATTTCCAAAGCATTTTACACTGCTACCGGAATATTCTTAATCTGGTCGTGTGTCTCGTAATCAATCAGTTTCACATCATCCGGCGTAAAATCATAAAAGTCCTTCACTTCCGGGTTTAACCAGAATTTCGGTGCCGGGTAAGGCTCTCTTTTTATCAGCTCTTCTACAAGCGGAATATGACGATCATAAATGTGCGCATCTGCGATCACATGAACCAGCTCTCCTGCTTCCATATCACATACCTGCGCCAGCATATGCAAAAGCACAGCGTACTGACATACATTCCAGTTATTTGCAGTCAGAACATCGTTAGATCTCTGATTCAGTACTCCATTCAGCGTAAGCTTTTCATGGCCTTCCTTTTTCGTAACATTGAACGTCATACTGTATGCACACGGATAAAGATTCATCTCGTGAAGATCCTGATGCACATAAATATTGGTCATAATCCTTCTGCTGTATGGATTATTCTTCAGATCATAGATCACGCGGTCTACCTGATCAAACATCCCTTCTTTATATTGGTGCTTCACAGACATCTGATAGCCATATGCTTTTCCGATGGATCCATTCTCATCTGCCCAGCTGTCCCAGATATGACTGTTCAGATCATGAATGTTGTTCGATTTTTTCTGCCAGATCCATAAAAGTTCATCTGTACAGCTCTTAATCGCAGTTCTTCTAAGTGTCAGTGCCGGAAATTCCTTAGACAGATCATACCGGTTTACAACACAGAATTTTTTCACTGTATAAGCCGGAGTTCCGTCTTCCCACACCGGACGTACTTTTTCTCCTCTTGTATCTGTACCATTATCAATAATGTCGCGGCACATATTTTTAAATACCTGATCGGCATAACTCATTTTTTGTCTCCTCCATGATAGTTCCTGTTCAAACCTGTCAGTGGCATCCTTGCCGCCTGATAATCCTATGATATTTTAGCATGAAATGCATATAAAAAAAAGAGGAATACCTTTATTAATTTTCGTATTCCTCTTTCTGTCTGTGAAAACATATCTATTTTTTGTTTCAAAAATTCCTTACATTCTTGCTTTGAGGTACATATCATGCAAATCCATGACTTACTTTCTACCAGGCACGTTAGAAATCAGCAGCATCCCTGAAGTACATTTTCCAGTGCACTTGCACTGCTGGAATGTGCACGTTCCACACGGATATTATAACGTTCTGCCTCTTTCAATGCACAATGTACCATCTTATGTGCTACGGTCGACGTAAATAATATAATCAGATCTGGCTGTCCGATCTGTGTCTTCAAATTTCCGGACATTCTTGTAAATACCTTCGCCTTGCATTTGTGTTTTTTGCAGATCTGCTTGTATTGCTGTTCCATTCTCTCGTTGCCACCGATAATTACCACACTCATTTAAGCCACCTGTCCTTTCCGTTTAAATGCCGGCCAGTTTTGCTCCTGCTGCTTTACATGCATTTAATTCTGCACTTCCCGGTGTCTCGTTTGCAATCACACCTTCCTCTTCCACAAGCTCGGCTCCTGCCGCTTTCATGCGATCACACCAGCTTCTCATCCACTCACCGTCTCCCCAGCCATAAGATCCAAATAAGAGAATTTTCTTTCCGCTTACTTTTCCTTCCAGCTCTGCTACAAATGGCTCCATCTCAGACTCTTCCAGTTCTTCTGCACCCATTGCAGAGCATCCAAGTGCAAATACATCCTCTCCTGCCAGTGCATCCACGCTTGCCTGATCTACAGACATCACTTTTGCCTGTGCACCATTTTCTTCAATTCCTTCTCCGATTGCCTCTGCCATTGCCTGTGTGTTTCCTGTTCCACTCCAATATACGACTGAAATACTCATAATTTTATCTCCTCCTGTTTTATCTGTGTCATCAATTTTTGCTTTTAAGCAGCTATACATGCAATATCCCGAATGCTTTTTCCAACCAGATATTCATTCACCGCACTGGTTTTTGCCTTATCATATGCCCAGAAAATCAATTTTGCTCTTCCAGGATTGTTATAGACCTTCCAGTATCCGGAAAACAGACTGTCTTTTCCGTCTTTTTCAATGAAACATTTTACATCATCGATTGGATAATCTAAAAATGCTCCTATCTCATGTGGGAAACAGATTTCTCCGTCTGAATACTGACAGACACGTTTCGAGAGACGTTCCAGCATCTTCTCCGGTTCTACGTCCTCATATCCGTAGGAACCTAAAAATTCCCTGACATCTGTCCGTTTCAAATATCTGGAAAATGAATCATGCCGGTACAAAAATACAAGACATTTTCCATGATTTCTTGTCAGAATTTTTAATTTGATCCCGGTTCCTTCCAGAATTTCATAAAGCTCTCTACTGTTTTCTTCCGTAATATTCAAAATACAGGCAATCTTGATTCCTTTCAGAAACGGCGCACACTGCAGAATTAACTGAACCTGCAGGCTTTTCATATTATCCATACCAGATAACATATAAGACACTACTTCCTTTGACATTGCATATCCCCATTCATAATTGATTTTGATTATCATTTGCATATTCATAATATCATAGCAGTTAGTTTGATGCAACTATTTTAAATGATTGTTTTTTATCAAAAAAAGGCATCATGCATTTTCATACATGATACCTTTTATATTTCCTACGGCTCTGCAATATTATACAATACTTTGTTCAGCATTTTCTCCAAAGCCTCAATTTCTTTTTTATTCATTCCGATTGTCAGCATCTTATCCAGCTTCCGTCTCTGATTCTCCATGCGTCTCTGGATATCGTAAGCTTTCTCCGTCAGGTAAATGTTCTTGCAACGCTTATCTGTATTACTTGGAACTGATAAAATATATCCCTTTTCGTCCAGCCGTTTCAGCAGACCGGTCACGGTAGGATTTCTGAGATTCAGTCCTTTTTCAATGTCCCTCTGTGTCACTTCTTCTTTCTCACAGTCAAACAGATAATCCAGTACTGCACACTGGGATGCGGTAATACCAAGCGTACGCAGCCGGTTATTAAATTCCTTCTCATACACATTATTTATCTGCTTGAACATAAATCCTATCGTTCTCTTCTTTTGCATACGCCTTATCCTTTCTTTTAATCCCAGATCCTGACAACCTTCTCTTTACTTATCAGCTCATCTTTTTTATCTCACTTCTCGCAAGCACAATTGCAACTACTGCTGCCGTTCCGTCCGCGATCGGACCTGCATACATTACACCATCAATTCCGATAAATATCGGGAATATAATAATGAGTGGCAAAAGAAATAATATCTGTCTCGTCAGAGACACAACTGCTCCCTTTGTAGCTTTTCCGATTGCAGTGAAAAACTGCGAGCAGACCGGGTGGATTCCATTTACAAACGTCATAAACATATAAATGCGGAAATACCTCTCTGCAAACCGGAAATATTCTTCGCTTCCATTTCCGAAAATACTGACGATCTGTCTTGGGAATACTTGAAAGCACACAAAACAGATACCGCCGACCGCAAGCGCTATCTGCATGGATCGCTTATATGTTTGTCTGACTCTCACATAATTGCCTGCTCCATAATTAAAACCCCAGATTGGCTGGCATCCCTGAGCAAGACCGATACAGATTGCCATAAACACCATATTGACTTTTGCAATTACACCGACACACGCCAGTGGAATATCGGATCCATATACAGAAAGAGAACCATAATATCTCAATGTATTATTTAACACGATCTGCACGATTGCCATAGCTATCTGATTGATACATGAAGCCATACCAAGTGTGAGAATGCCTTTGATATACATTCCACGGGGCTTTAGCATCTCCGCTGTCAGTCCCATCTTTTTAAAACGTACAAAATACACAATTACCAGACACCCAGACACGATCTGACCGATTACAGTTGCCCATGCAGCTCCTTTAATTCCCCAATGGAATCCAAAAATAAACAGTGGATCTAGAATCGTATTGATGATTGCCCCCGTAAGCATACAAGTCATAGAATAAGTCGGGCTTCTGTCTGCACGGATCAGATGATTCCCCCCTGTCGTCAGGATCAGAAAAGGAATTCCAAATGCTGTAATCCCTGTATAATCCTGTGCATAAGGCAGGACGTCTTTTGTAACACCGAATACATGAAGCAGCGGATCTAAGAACAATAATACGATGACCGCGATCGTCACACCGCAAAGCATCAGCATTGCAAGTCCTGTCCCTGCATACCTGCACGCACATTCCTGCTCTCCTGCCCCCGAGGACAGATTAAAATTTGAAGCACTTCCAATCCCAAGAAGCAATGCCGTTGCAGTACAAATAATCGTAATTGGAAATGCGATATTAGTCGCTGCATTTCCAAGAAGTCCTACACCTTGTCCAATAAATATCTGGTCTACAATATTATAAAGCGAGCTGACCAGCATACTGATGATTGCCGGGATGGAGAATTTTAATATCAACCGCTCGACCTTCTCTGTTGCAAGCGGATTGACCTTTACACTTTCTTCCAAACCTAAACCTCCAATATTTCTACTAATATTCACGAATGACACTGCTGACTTCGCGAATTGTCTCCATATCTTTGAGATGCTCCAGAGAATCCAGCATCTGGCTTTCTTTGACAGCCTCTGTTACAATAACAAGTTCAGCTACATCAGCGTTCTCGCACTGTTCCTTCTGCATGACTTTTGTAATGCTGACCTTGTGAACACCAAATACCATGGCAATGGAAGCCAGAACCCCAGGTTTATTCTCTACCTGCATACGGAGGAAAAATTTATTTTTCACATTCTTAAAATTCTTGACTGGTATTGTCCGATAACAGGTACAACTGATTCTTCCGGTACAGTGATACTGCGTGTCACGCACTACGTCGATCACATCTCCGACAACTGCACTGGCAGTCGGGAACTCTCCAGCACCACGTCCATAGAACATTACATCTCCAACTGCATCTCCATGCACAAATACGGCATTGAAAGAATCTCTGACAGATGCCAGTGGGTGATTCTGTGAAATCATCATCGGATAAACACCCACTTCAATTCCATCTTCTGTATTATGCGCTACACCCAAAAGCTTGATCACATCTCCAAACTCTTTTGCATAGGCGATATCTTTTACCGAAATCTTCGTGATTCCCTCTGTATATACATTTTTAAATACCACTCTGGAATGAAATGCAATGGATGCAAGGATAGCCGCTTTACGTCCGGCATCCAGTCCTTCGATATCTGCCGTCGGATCCGCCTCTGCATAGCCAAGCTCTGTTGCTTTTGCAAGTGCTTCCTCAAAATCCATATTGTCTTCAAACATCTTCGTCAGAATGTAATTTGTTGTACCATTCATAATTCCGATGACTTCATCAATCTCATTTGCAGCAAGGCATTGCTTTAACGGACGGATAATCGGAATTCCACCGGCAACCGCTGCCTCAAACAGAAAATCTACTCCGCGCTCTTCTGCTGCATCCAGAAGTTCTTTTCCGTGCTCAGCAATCAGATCTTTATTAGCAGACACAACATTTTTCCCTGCATTTAAAGCATCCAGGATCATGGTTCTTGCCGGCTCAATTCCACCCATCACCTCAATTACGAGTTGGATCTCATCATTATCAATAATATCTCTCCAGTTATCGGTAAGAAGAGATGGATCCACACCTTCACGCTTTTTCTCCATATTGTGTACAAGAATCTTTACAATCTCAACATCTGCTCCTGCCTTTTTGTAAAATTCATCTTTTTGTTTCTCAATCAATTTATATACTCCGCTTCCAACTGTCCCCAGTCCTAAAAGTCCGATTTTAATCTTATCTGGCTTGCTCATTTTTCATCCTCCTGTTGTCTAACTATCTTATCATATTACAAATTTTTAACCCTCGCATGGTTTTCTGGCAGTAATTGCAGACGACATAATATATTCTCCTACCGACAATCCACGTCCCCAGCGTTCTTCATACTCCTTAGACACCGGTTTTGTCTGTATCTCAATATTTTCAAATCCGGCACTGCGGATAATCTCTTCCAGTTCTTCTACCGAAGAAGCCCCTGATACTCAGCAGGAATGCATGGCTTCATCTTCTTTCATCTCTTGTGTCAGCTCTTTCATGATTACAATATCGCAGATAGAGATACGCCCTCCCGGCTTCAAAGCCCGAAATATCTCTCTGTATACTCTCCATTTATTATCCGACATATTGATCACACAGTTTGAAATACAGACATCTGCTGTATTATCCGCCACCGGAAGATTTTCAATCTCTCCCAGGCGAAATTCTACATTTCGTATCCGGTTTTCCTTTGCAATACTTCTGGCTTTTGAAAGCATCTCCGGTGTCATGTCCACACCAATGGCACGTCCTCTTCTTCCAACTGTCTTTCCCGCAATAAAACAGTCAAGCCCTGTTCCAGATCCCAGATCCAGCACAATCTCTCCTGGCTGAATTGCTGCTTTTCGATGTGGATTACCACACCCCAGCCCCATATTAGCCCCTTCCGGTGCCAGCGCCAGTTCTTCCGGTGTATATCCCACGGTAGCAGATACAACCTGATTTTCTTTTCTATCATTAACAATGCTATTTTCTTTCTTTTCCAAAACTATATTGGCATAGTCTCTTCTTACAATATCATGAATATCTTTCTCCATCTTTTCCTCTCATGCCTCCTGGTTTTCCTATAGAAAAAAATGCCATGTTTTTACATAGCATC
>OKRX01003129.1_pt1 | contig 10248 bp, 8 predicted proteins | sample 1601241 | NCBI WGS metagenome assembly OKRX01 (sample SAMEA3541500, study PRJEB24748) | human gut metagenome | biome: human gut; feature: human-associated habitat; material: faeces | place: China | collected 2012
GCCTTGAAGGCCACCGGGCCGAAAATCAGGGTCAGCACCAGGGAGATCCCCGCCGCCCCCAGGGCATAGAGCAGCCCTTCATACACCAGCATGGTCTTGAGCTGCTTGCCGGTCATGCCGATGGACTGGAGCACGGCGAACTCCCGCTTGCGGGCGATGATGCCGGTGAGGATGGCGTTGAAGAAGTTCAGCACGCCCACCAGCCCCACGATGAAACTGAGGGCCCCGCCGCACAGCTGGAACATGGAGCGCATCCCCTCGAACTCCGATGCGTAGAGCGCCTTGCTCTCATAGTCGAACTGGGGATTCACGTTCTCCGTGTAGTCTGCCAGGAACTTCTCCATGGCGCCATTGGCCTCGTCGGTGGTATCAAAGGCGTAGTACATCACGCTGTCTGTGCCGCTGTCCTGCATGAAGGTCTGGTCATTCAGGATGAACTCGTCCGCGCCGTAGTAGCGGTAGCAGAAGGCGGAGGGCACCGTCACCAGGGCGGCTACTTCGTATTCCACGTCCCGGTATTTCACCGCACGCGCCACATAACTGGCCCCTGCGGGCACGTCCTCTACGCTGGAATAGGCGATGCCGGTGTCCGGGTCCACATACGCCATCTCCTCCACATACCGCAGAGTGATGATGTCCCCCAGCCGGGCCCAGTGGGAGTCCAGCTCCGGATTGCCGTAATCATCATCGCTGTACACGGCGGCCACATACCGCCCGCCGTCCTCCCGGAGCTTGTTCAGATCTCCCTCCAGCACGGTCAGATGGTCCAGGGCAAAGTCCCCCATGCCGTAGAGCTGGGCAACATCCGCCAGCAGGCCGTCCTCCGTGCGTTCCATGTCGCTCACCATGAGGTCCAGAGTGGCCTCGTCGTTCCAACGGCTCCACACAGAGCGGTAGTACTCCTCCGTCACGAACTCCTGGACGATGGAGGTCCTGCCGTAGATCACGCCGCCGTCGGTAATGCCGCCCTGGGCATAGATCTCGTCAATGACGGACTGGGGGATGCCCATATCCGTGTTGAAGATGTCCCCGCCGGTCTGGAACTGGCCGGCGTCCGCCACGATGAAGTCGCTGGCGGTGAAGTTGGACACGTACTTGTCCATGTCGAAGCCGTTGGTGAAGTTCACCGTCACTGTCAGCAGTACCACCGCCAGAGACAGGGACGTGACGGTGACGGCGGTCTTGCCCCGGCTGCGGCCCAGGTTGGCCCAGGCCATGGAGAAGAGGGAGACGCCCTTGGCTCTGCGCTTGGCTTTGCGTTTCAGGTTCCCGCCCTCGGTGTAGCGCACCGCCTCGATGGGGGAGACCCGGGCGGCCATTTTTCCCGGCTTGCGGCAGGAGAGAAGAACGGTCACCAGGGAAAACAGGGTGGAGGCCGTAAAAATGATCGGGTCCATTGACACCACATTGGACACCCCGTTCACCTGCCGGACGATCACCGGCGTCAGCTGCCCGCCGATGAGCCAGCCCAGCACCAGCCCCAGGGGGATGCCCGCCAGGGACAGGGCCAGGGCCTGATGCCGGATGATGCGCCGCAGCTGCCGGGGGGTGGTGCCGATGGTCTTCAGCAGGCCATAGAAGCGGATGTCGTTGGTGACGGAGATCTGGAACACATTGTAAATGATGAGGTAGCCGGTGAAGATGATGAGCAGCAGCACCGCGCAGATGGCGATGAAGGTGGCGGGGTCCATGCTGCCGGACAGCTGAGCGCCGGTGTAGCCCCAGTTGACGCCGGTATGGATATAGCCCGGCTGCGCGGAGCTCTCGGCCTGATAGCCATGGTTTTCCAGGATCTGGTCCAGGTCGCCTGCAATATTTCGGGCCCCATTTTTCAGCATCACATCCATGTTATAGGTCCCGGTCATGCCGTCCGTGGTCTGCCCGGGCACCACGCCGGTCTCCGTCAGGATGGCGTCCGCCCGGCTCTCCGGGATCAGAATGTGGTTGGCCACAATGGCCTCGTCGTACTCCCACCAGCCGCACAGGGTGAAAGTCTGGGTGGTCTCATGGCCGTCCACGTCAAAGGTGAGCGTGAACTTGGCGCCGATCTCCGGCGTGACCCCCATCAGCTCCAGCACATGGGTGTCCGTGGCGGCCTCATCGGTGCCCTCCTGGGGCAGGCGCCCCTCAACCGGGTCGCAGTACATCCAGTGGGCCTCGTTGGCATCGGAGTAGCCCACCTCCACATGGCTTTTGTTGAAGGGCACCTCACTGGGCATGCCCACAAAGCGCCGCAGACCCCACTGGTCGATGAGGGGGTCGTCCTTCAATTCGTGAAACTGCTCCTCTGTCAGGTACTTGAACCCGCCGTGGGAGAAGCCGCCCACCTGGCGGAAGTTGTTCTGCTGGATGCCGTCGTTGATGGACATGGCGATGGTGAACAGGGAGGTAAAGAGCACCGTGGTCAGGGCGATGGCCAGCACCGCGATCAGGTTCCGGGTGCGGTTGGCTCGCAGGCTCTTACGGGAGAGGTCTCGGATACACTTGCCGTTGGAGACGTTCATGGAATCCACCCCCTCAGCGCTTGACGATCCTGCCGTCCTCAATGCGGACGATGCGGTCGGCCATCTGGGCGATCTCCTCGTTGTGGGTGATCATCACCATGGTCTGGGCGAACTTCTGCCCGGTGACCTTCATCAGTCCCAGCACATCCTGGCTGGTGCGGGAGTCCAGGTTGCCGGTGGGCTCGTCGGCCAGGATGATAGCGGGCTTGGTGACCAGAGCCCGGGCGATGGCCACGCGCTGCTGCTGTCCCCCAGAGAGCTGGCTGGGCAGGTTCTGGAGCTTCTGCTCCAGCCCCAGGGCCTCGATGACCTGATTTACATAAGACTGGTCCACCTTGCCGCCGTCCAGCTGGATGGGCAGGACGATGTTTTCATACACGCTCAGCACCGGCACCAGATTATAGGACTGGAACACGAAGCCGATCTTCCGCCGCCGGAAGATGGTCAGCTCCTCGTCCTTCAGGGTGGACAGCTCCCGGCCGTCCACCGTCACCGTGCCGGAGGTGGGCCGGTCCAACCCGCCCAGCATGTGCAGCATGGTGGACTTGCCCGACCCCGACGTGCCGATGATAGCCACGAACTCGCCGTTCTCCACGCTCAGCTCCACCCCGTCCAGGGCTTTCACCAGGGTGTCCCCCGCGCCATAATATTTCTTCAGTTCCCTGGTCTGCAAAATCGCCATTTGGAATCTCCTCCTGTGGAAAAAATGGGTACTGCCTTCTGACAGTACCCATTGTAATGGATCAATCTTTCCACACTCTTTCTCAAATCTTACAGTTTGGAAAGATCCGCCCTATTCCCGCGGGAGATAGAGGGAAAAGGTGGTTCCCTGGCCGGGGTGGGAAGCCACCTTGACATAGCCCCCCTGCCGCCGCAGGATCTCCCGGACCAGGTAGAGGCCGATGCCCACCCCCTCCTCCGCCCGCACAGCGCCGCCCCGGTAGAAGCGGCCGAAGATCCGCCCCTGCTCCTCCTCTGGGATGCCGATGCCGGTGTCGGACACGGCGATGACGGCCTGCCCGTCCCGGACGGAGACGGCGGTGTGGACGGTGCCGCCGGGCTCATTGTACTTGATGCCGTTGCCCACCAGGTTGAGCAGCAGCTCCTTGAGCCGCCCCTGGGGGACGGCCACAGTAGCGGGACCGCCGTCTACGGAGAGGGTGACCTCCGCGGCCTTGGCGGTGGGGGTGAGGAAAGCGGCGGTGTCCCGGGCGATGGTGAGCACGTCGGAGCGCTCCTCGCTCTGGGGGATGGTGACCGACTCCAGCTCAGAGAGCTTGAGAATGTCGTTGATGAGGTCGATAAGCCGGTCCACCTCCACGCCGATCATGGTGATGAAGCGCTTCTGATCCTCGGGAGAGGCCACCATGCCGGAGGCCAGCATGTCGGTGAAGCCCTTGATGGAGGTGAGGGGGGTCTTGAGCTCGTGGGAGACGTTGGCGGTGAACTCGCTGCGGATGCCCTCGGCCTTTTTGAGCTCGGTGACATCGGAGATGAGGATGGACGTGCCCACGGCCTGCCCCTCATACTGGCGGCCGGAGACGGGGGAGATAAACAGGCGCAGGCTCTGGGCGTCCTCGGTGAGGGCATCCACGTCCAGCACCACGGAGGAGTGGCGGACGCGGGACTCCTGAATGGCCTCCCGCAGGCGGCGGCTGCGGGTGAGGAGCAGGGCGCCGTCGTCCTCCTCCCCCTCGGGGAAGCCGAACAGGGTGCGGGCCGCCCGGTTGATGGCCAGCACGTTGCCCGCCTCGTCCAGCAGGATCAGCCCCTCGTCCATGCAGTCCAGGATGAGGCCCACCTTGTCCCGCTCTGCGGTGATGGACTGAATATAGCCGCCCAGGCGCTCCATCAGCTTGTCAATGTAGCGCAGGATGGGGCGCAGCTCGTCGTCGGCCTGGTACTCCTCCAGCCCGGAGGCGCGGGTGCCGTCCAGCACGCTCTGGAGGGCGCTGCCCACGGCGTTGAGTGGGGCCACCACCCGGTTGGCGGTGCGGCGGGCCAGAATCAGGGCCAGCAGCAGTCCGGCCGCCGAGGCGATGAGGAAACCCCATACGCCGTTCCACACCAGGCTGTCGATGGAGGACAGGGGCATGGAGGCCCGGCCCACCATGCCGTCGGCAAAGCGCTTGGACACGTAGAGCATGGAGGTGCCCAGGGTTTCGGAGTGGCGCACCGCCTCGCCCCAGCCGGTGGCGGCGGCCTGCTCCACCTCGGGGCGGCTGTTGTGGTCCTCCAGCGTCTGGGGGTTGGCCTCGGTGTCAGCCAGAACGGTGCCGTCGGTGTCGATGATGGTCAGCCGCTTGTCCGGCGCGGCGGCGTGGAACTGCTGGGCCAGGCCGTCGGGATCGGTGATGGCGCTCTGAGCGTCCATCAGCACCAGCAGCTCCTGAAGAGTGTTGCGGGCGGCGTCCATCTCCCGGCTGCGGAACAGGAGCACGCCCACTAGGTTGGATATGAGCAGGGCGCACACCACGGTGATGAGTGTGGCGCCGATGATGCGTTTTTTCACTGGTCAGACCTCCCAATCGGGTGTTTCCTGCGGGGCCGCCTCGCAGTGTTTCCCCTGCCCCGCGGGTGAAAAGAAATCAGAACGTCCGAAGGCGAATTTACTGCATAGCCGTTGGCGGCTTTGCTGCCTTACGGATATGGTGTGCCCCTTGCGGGTACTTCGCCGGAGGACACAGTTGCCCACTCCGCCGCCGCCCGGCCGGCGCGGCGGCCGCGTATTCAGGGGGGATGCAATCCCCCTGGAGGCCGTCAGACCATTTTATATCCCACGCCCCGGACTGTGGTGATGATGTCCTCGCCCAGCTTTTGGCGCAGGGCCTTGACGTGCATATCCACGGTGCGGGTCTCGCCGGTGTAGTCGTAGTCCCAGACGGCCTGGAGAATCTCGTCCCGGGTGAGGGCCACGCCCCGGCGGGAAAACAGGAGCTTGAGCAGCTCAAACTCCTTGTAGGTCAGCTCCACCGGCTTTCCGGCCTTGTGTACCTCCCGGGCGGCGGGGTCCAGTTCCACGTCCCCCCAGGTGAGTACCCGGTCGCCCCGGCGCTCGGTGCGGCGGAGCACCGCCTTGACCCGGGCCTGGAGCTCCATGATGCCGAAGGGCTTCACCACATAGTCGTCGGCACCGTTTTCCAGGCCGGCCACCCGGTCCATCTCGGCGGAGCGGGCGGTGAGCATGATCACGGGTACGTCGGCGGTGTCCCGCCCCTCCCGCAGGCGGCGGAGAATCTCCAGCCCGTCCATGCCGGGGAGCATGATGTCCAGGATGTAAAGGGCGGGCAGGCCGAGGCCCTCCTCGCCGGCAAAGAGGGCCTCGCCGGACTCGTAGGCCCGGACGGCGTAGCCCACCGATTGAAAATAATAGCGGAGCATCTCACGGATACTCTCGTCGTCCTCCACGACCGCAATGGCCTTGGACATGGGGACACCTCCTTACCCGAGAATTTCGCCGGTCACACAGAAGATGGCCCACTGGGCGATGTTCACCGCGTGATCCGCGATGCGCTCCAGGTACTTGGCGATAATGATGAGGTCGATGGCCTGGTCGGCCTCGTCCCGGTTGCCCGCAATGAGCTCCACCAGCTCCCCCTTGATGGTGCGGAAGAGGGCGTCCACCTCGTCGTCCAGGGCAATGACAGCCTGGGCGGCCTCGGTGTCCCGGTTGACGTAGGCGAAGATGGAGCGCTTGACCATCACGCCGGCCTTCTGGCTCATGGTGCGGATGTCGGCCAGGGTGCGGGTCTGCTTCTGCTCCTTGAGCAGCAGGGAGATCTCGGCGATGTTGGCGCACTGGTCGCCGATGCGCTGTAGATCGGTGACCATTTTCATGGCCGCCGAGATGGTGCGCAGATCCCGGGCCACGGGCTGCTGCTGGAGGAGCAGGCGCAGGCAGCGGTTCTCAATGTCCCGCTCCATCTGGTCCATGCTGCGGGTCATCTCCACGGCGGACTTGGCCGCCGCGTCGTCGCCGGAGGCCAGGGACTCGGTGACCACGTCGATGGCGTCCTCTGCCGCCGCCGCCATGTCGATCATTTCATAGTTGAGCTCCTGGAGCTCCGCGTCAAAGGTCTTTCTCATGGGGCCTCCTTTTTAACCAAACCGCCCGGTGATGTAATCCTCGGTGCGCTTGTCCCTGGGCATGGAGAAGAGCTGGGTAGTGTCCCCAAACTCAATGAGCTGGCCCAGCAGGAAAAAGGCGCACTTGTCGGACACGCGGGTGGCCTGCTGCATATTGTGGGTGACGATAACAATGGTATATTTCTGCTTCAGATCGGCAATCAGATCCTCGATCTTGGAGGTGGAGATGGGGTCCAGGGCGGAGGTAGCCTCATCCATCAGCAGGATGTCGGGCTCCACGGCCAGGGCGCGGGCGATGCACAGCCGCTGCTGCTGGCCGCCGGACAGGCCCAGGGCCGACTTCTTGAGGCGGTCCTTTACCTCGTCCCAGATGGCCGCGCCCTGAAGGGACTTCTCCACGATGTCGTCCAGCCTGCTCTTGCTCTTGATGCCGTGGGTGCGGGGACCGTAGGCCACGTTGTCATAGATGGACATGGGGAAGGGGTTGGGCTTCTGGAACACCATGCCGATCTGCTTGCGCAGCCAGGTTACGTCCACATTGGGGGCATAGATCTCCTGCCCCCGGTACTGCACCGAGCCGGTGATCTTGATGCCGGGCACCAGGTCGTTCATGCGGTCCAGTGTCTTGAGAAAGGTAGACTTGCCGCAGCCGGAGGGGCCGATGAGGGCGGTCACCTGCTTTTCGGGGATATCCATGCTCACGCCCTTCAGGGCCTGGGTGGGGCCGTACCAGAGGTCAAGGCCCTTGGCGGAGAGGATGATGTTTTCGTCCATGGTAAGGGCTCCTTATTTTTTCTTTAATGTTCTGCCCACCAGCTTGGCGCTGAGGTTGATGACCAGGGTGAGCAGCATCAGAATGGCCGCGATGGCAAAGGCAACGTCGAACTCAGCCCGCTCACGGGCGTACACATACAGGGCCACGGTGAGGGAGGCGCCGGAGGAGTGGATGAAGTTGCCCACCGAGCCGAAAAAGTTGTTCAGGCTCATGCCCATGCCCGCGGTGAAGAGCAGGGCGGCCGACTCGCCCACAATGCGGCCGATGGCCAGAATACAGCCCGTCACGATGCCGTCCACTGAGGAGGGGAGCACCACGGTGCGAATCATATGCCACTTGCCCGCGCCCAAGCCCAGGGCCGCCTCCCGGAAGGACTGAGGGACGGTCTTGAGGGACTCCTGGGTGGTGCGGATGATGGTTGGGATGGTGACGATCACCAGAGTCAGCGAGCCGGCCAGCAGGGAAGCCTGAAGCCCCAGAAGCTGGCAGAAAAAGAGCATGCCCACCAGGCCGAAGATGATGGAGGGGATGCCGGTGAGGGTCTCGGTGGCAAACTCGATGGCGGCCACCAGGCGGCGGTTGCGGGCGTACTCGGTGAGGTAGATGGCCGCGCCGACCCCCAGGGGCAGGGTGATGATCAGGGTGACCCCCACGAGATAGACTGTGTTGAGGATATTGGGCAGGATGCCGATGGTGTCCTTGATGAAGCTGGGCTGGGTGCTGAGGAACTGCCAGGTGACATGGGGCAGGCCCTTGAAGAAGATATAGCCGATGATGAAGAGCAGCAGGGCGCAGGTCAGGGCGGCGCAGAAGTAGAGGAGAAAGCGGAGAATCCGGTCATAGGCTCTGCGCCGGCCGGAAAGAGGCTTCATTTCCATATCAGTATATCACCCCTTCTTCCGCTTGAGAAGCGTATTGAGAACAATATTGATGAGCATGATGAAGAGAAAGAGAACCAGGGCGATGGAGAACAGGGCCTGCCGTTGCAGGCCGGAGGCGTAGGCCATCTCGCTGGACACGGCGGTGGTGAGGAAGCGGACGGACTGGAAGAGACCGGGCATGTTGGCCACATTGCCCGCCACCATGATGACCGCCATGGCTTCGCCGATGGCCCGGCCGATGCCCAGCACGATAGAGGCGGCGATGCCACTGGAGGCGGCCGGGACGCTCACCCGGAACACGGTCTCGATATGGGTGGCGCCCAGGGCCAGCGAGGCCTCCTCGTACTCCTTGGGCACCGCCTTGAGGGCAGTCTCGGATACGGAGATGATGGAGGGCAGAATCATGACGGCCAGCACCAGAATGGCGCAGAACAGGCTGGCGCCGTCGGGCAGGTGGAAGGCCACCCGCACCGCAGGCACCAGAACCATCATGCCGATGAGACCGTACACCACGGAAGGGATGCCCGCCAGCAGATCCACTGCCGGGCGCACCAGGCTGGCCAGACGGGGAGGCGCTACCTTGGCCAGGAACACTGCGGTCATGAAGCCCACCGGTACGCCCAGGACAATGGCCCCGGCGGTGCCGTAGATGGAGGTAAGGATGAAGGGCAGTATGCCGAACTTGGGCTCGGCGGCGGTGGAGGCCCACTCGGTGCCGAAGAGGAAGTCCACCAGCCCGATCTCGCGGATGGCGGGCAGGCCGGACACGATCAGGTAGATACTGATGAAGAGGACAAAGACGACCGCGATCAGACCGCAGACAAAAAACAGGAGGTTCATAAAGACTTCCAGCGGTCGGAGCTTCTGTTTCATGGCAAATAACCGGCCTTTCGTAATGGTGTAATCATGCCGAATGCCCCCTCGGGCTCGAGGGGGCGATCCGGAAGAGAGGGACGGATTACTCGGCTACCGGCACAGCGCCGGCGCCGGCGATCAGGTCGGAGGCATCGGCGGAGGTGGCGAAGTCCACGAACGCCTGGGCAGCCTCGGAGAGCGGGGTGCTGTCACTGACGATGAAGTTGAAGTTGCGCTGGATGGCGTAGCTGCCGTCCAGAACGGTCTCCTCCGTGGGTTCCACGCCGCCCACGGTGATGGCCTTCACGGTCTCGTCCACGGCGGACAGGGAGGCGTAGCCGATGGCGTTGGGGTTGGAGGCCACGGCGGCGATCACCTCGCCGGTGGAGGTCAGCTCATTCTGGTACTTGCAGGCGTCCTTGGTGCCGGTGATGGACTCGAAGCCGTCGCGGGTGCCGGAGCCGGCCTCACGGCCCATGAAGACCACCTGGCCGTCCGTGCCGCCCACGTCGGCCCAGTTGGTGATCTCGCCGGTGGCGAGCTGGGCGATCTGCTCCACGCTGAGGTCGGCCACGGGGTTGTTGGGGTTGACGATGATGGCGATGCCGTCCTTGGCCACGGTGATGGCCTTGACGCCGGTTTCGTCATCCTTCAGGTCGCGGGAGGCCAGGCCGATGTCGCAGGTGCCGTCCTGGGCGCCGGTGACGCCGGCGCTGGAACCGGAGCCGGTGTAGTTCACCGTGATGCCGGGCTGCACCTCCTTAAAGCCCTCGGTCAGGTAGCCCATCACGCTCTCCATGGAGGTGGAGCCGTTGGTGTTGACGGTGCCGCTCAGGGCTGCGGTGGATTCCTGTGAGGGGGTCTCGCTGCCGCCGGCGGCGGGAGTATTGACGGGATCGTTATTGCCGCTGCCGCAGCCGGCCAGCAGGCCGACGCACAGGGCGGCGGAGAGCATCAGAGCAAGGGTTCTCTTTTTCATGACATTCATTCTCCAATCATGCATCGTTTTGGTTGCCTTCGGGAACGGTTATCAGTATACAGACGGATTGTAAAGTTGTCCTTCAACGAATTGTAAAGAGTGTGTAAAGCCGCTCTCCCTCATAGGATTCCCGGCTTTACAAAAATGGATACCAAAAAAGCGGCCGCC
>OKRX01003136.1_pt1 | contig 10236 bp, 9 predicted proteins | sample 1601241 | NCBI WGS metagenome assembly OKRX01 (sample SAMEA3541500, study PRJEB24748) | human gut metagenome | biome: human gut; feature: human-associated habitat; material: faeces | place: China | collected 2012
TTGAACAGTACGTAGTGGCTGTCGATGATGCCCGGCGCATGTTCCTGGGCTTCCTTATTCAGGTCCTCCATGGCGCCTAATTCCATGTCATAAACCTGATTACACTCGCTGCACACAAAATGGTAATGCTGACGGGTATCTCCATCATGTGGTTTTTGATCCCCGGCTATGTGCTGAGTCTGGCGCTGTCCTTTGTGGTGCCGAAGATCTTTACCTCCATCGCTTTCGACTCCGGCGGCGTGGCCTCCGGTCCGATGACGGCCACGTTCCTGCTGCCCTTTGCCATGGGGGCCTGCGATGCGCTGGGGGGCAATGTGGTGACGGATGCCTTCGGCGTAGTGGCCATGGTGGCTATGACGCCGCTGGTGACCATCCAGCTGCTGGGCGTCAGTTATCAGCGTAAGCTCAGCAAGCGCACTCCTGTACCGGCCGTTGGGCAGGTGGAGGAGATCATCGAGCTGGCATAGGAGGGCATATGAAGCGACTGTATTTGATGATCACCATTACCAACCGGGTGATGGGCTCCAAGCGATTTGTGGATTTTTACCGGGCCTTCGGCGCACCGGTGGTGTTTACGGCGCTGGGCCGTGGGACTGCCAGCGATGAGGTGCTGAGCTATCTGGGTCTGGAGGCCACGGAGAAGTCCGTGATGCTGTCGGTGGTGACGCCGGCGTGCAAGGAGGTGCTGATGAAGGAATTGGTCAGCACCATGCACCTGACCAACCCCGGCACCGGCATTGCCATGTGCCTGCCTTTGAGCAGCATCGGCGGGCGGACGGCCATGAACTATTTGATTACCGGCAACCCGGAGGCGGAGCCGGATGTGGAAGTGAAGGAGGATGAGAGCATGAAGGATGCAGCGTATCAGCTGATCGTGGCCATTGCCAATCAGGGCTACACCGACACGGTGATGGGGGCCGCCCGCAGCGCAGGAGCCCACGGCGGCACCATTCTGCACGCCAAGAGCACCGGCGCCGAGGATGCCGGGAAGTTCTTTGGAATGTCCATTGCCGAGGAGCGGGAGATCATCCTCATGGTGGTGCCTACCGGCGACAAGAACACCGTGATGCAAGCCATCATGGCCCAAGCGGGGGCGCATACCGAGGCGCAGGCCGTGACCTTCTCGGTGGCGCTGGAGGATGTGGCGGGGCTGTACCACATCAACGCCGACGAATAAGAGGCGGCGAGGGGCAATCTCCGACCAAGCGGCGCAGAGACGTGCCGCCTGCGGGAGTCCCGCAGCAAAAAAAATGGATGCTTCAGCGTGAAAGCTGCCGGGAGGAGAGTCCCGGCAGTTTTTCTCTTGTCAAATCCGGCGGCAGGGGGTATACTAAAGGCGATATCCCATACAGAGAAAAGGAGCGATGTATATGGCAGTTCTGGAGCATCTGGAGCCGGGACGGGTATTTCACTTTTTTGAGCAGATGAGCGCTATTCCCCGTGGTTCGGGCAACACCAAGGCCGTCAGCGACTGGCTGGCGGAGTTTGCCAGGGAGAGGGGCCTGCGGTATCAGCAGGATGCGCTGAACAACATCATCATCTTTAAGGATGCCTCCGCCGGGTACGAGGGAGCGGAGCCGGTGATTTTGCAGGGCCACATGGACATGGTGTGTGAAAAGGCGCCGGACTGCGGCAAGGACATGACCCGTGAGGGGCTGGATCTGGCCATCGACGGAGATTTTGTCTATGCCAAGGGGACCACGCTGGGCGGCGACGACGGCATCGCCGTGGCTATGGCACTGGCGGTGCTGGACGACGAGAGCCTGCCCCATCCCCCCATTGAGGTGGTCATCACCGTGGACGAGGAGACGGGCATGGACGGAGCCATGGGCATCGACGTGTCCGGCCTGAAGAGCCGCCGGATGCTGAATATCGACTCTGAGGACGAGGGCGTGTTCACCGTCAGCTGCGCCGGAGGCGCTCGGATGGACTGCGTGCTGCCGGTGCGGCGGGAGGCCTTTGCGGCTCCTGTGCAGCGCATTACCGTTCAGGGGCTGGTAGGCGGCCACTCCGGCACGGAGATCGACAAGGGCCGGGGTAACGGCGTTCAGCTGATGGGCCGTGTGCTGGCCTCTGTGGCGGAGGAGACGGAGCTGCGGCTGGTGGAGGTCTGCGGCGGTCTGAAGGACAACGCCATTCCCACCGGCGCACAGGCGCTGATTTCCGCCAATGCCGAGGTCACCGCCGAGGTCTGCCGCCGCATGACGCAGTCCCTACGGGAGGAGTACCGGGTGACGGATCCCGACGTAGAGGTAACGGTGGAGCCTGCCGAGACGGCCATGCTGCCTATGGACGCAGTGTCCACCCGCCGGGCGGTGTGCCTGCTGGTGTGCCACCCAAACGGCGTACAGGTCATGAGCGCCGACATCCCCGGTCTGGTGCAGACCTCCCTGAACATGGGCATCCTCACCACCGGCGAGACGGCGGTGCATCTGTCCAGCAGCGTTCGCAGCAGCGTGGAGAGCCAGAAACAGATGCTGCTCCAGCGCATCGCCTGCCTGACGGCGGAGTTGGGCGGGGAGACCTCCACCCGTGGGGAGTACCCCGGCTGGGCCTATCTGCCGGATTCTCCGCTGCGGGATCTGATGGTGGAGGTGTTCACCGATCAGTACGGCTATGAACCCAAGGTGGAGGCCATCCATGCCGGTCTGGAGTGTGGGCTGTTCTCTGCCAAGTTGCCGGGGCTGGATTGCGTGTCCTTCGGACCGGATCTGAAGGAGATCCACACCTTCCGGGAGAAAATGTCCATCTCCTCCGTGCAGCGGGTCTGGAAGATGCTGGTGGAGCTGCTGCGCCGCATGAAGCCCTGAAAGGGAAGAAGTGAATAGAGAAACGCCCTCCGGCCATGCCGGAGGGCGTCTTTTGTCGATTTGTAAAGGGCTTACTGGAGCTGCTTGGCCTTTTTGGCGGGGAACTGGACCTGCGCCAGCACCACGGCAATGAACATCAGAGCACAGCCGATATACTCCCGCAGGGACATCTGCTGGTGCAGGATGATGGCACCGGCGATGACGGCGAACACGCTCTCCAGACTCAGCAGGATGGTGACCACCGTGGGGTTGGAATCCTTCTGGGCCAGAATTTGCAGGGTGTAGCCCACGCCGCAGGAGAACACGCCCACGTACAGCAGGGGCAGGATGCACTCCCAAAGGACGTGGAAGTCAATGGTGTCGAAGATCAGGGCCAGAATGGTGGACCAGATAGCGGCGAACAGGAACTGCAGGCAGGAGAGCTTCACGCCGTCGCAGCGGGCGGTGAAGTGGTCAATGAGAAGAATGTGTACGGCAAAGCACACAGCGCACACCAGCACCAGCAGGTCGCCGGGGGCCAGAGAGAAGCTGCCCTTGATGCACAGCAGGTACAGGGATACCACGCTCAGCACCACGGCGATCCACACCGGGCCGCTGACCTTCCGGCGGAAGAACAGGCCAAACAGGGGAACCAGCACCACATACAGCGCCGTGATGAAGCCCGCCTTGCCGGCGTCGGTGCCGGCCACCAGACCCGCCTGCTGGAAGTTGGAGGCGACGGCCAGAGCGGTGCCGCAGCAGAGGCCGCCCAGCCACAGCTGCTTGCGGGAGGCCTTCTTTTCCTCCGCCGTGGGCTGGGGCCGGTCCTTCCGAGTGGTGTTCATGACGGCGATCACCACCAGCAGAGACAGTACGGCGATGAAGTAACGGGTGCCGTTGAAGGTGAAGGCCCCCATGGAGTCGGCGCAGATATCCTGCGACACGAAGGAAGTACCCCAGATAAAGGCCGCCAGAATGGGGAATACCACCTGACGCATTTGGTTGTGTTGCATGTGCTTGGTTCCTTTCTGTTTATTTTCTCTCTCTTATTTAGGCGGATCCTTGCCCTCCGTGGGGTTGACGTGCCACTTGAATTTTTTCTCCGTTCCGTGGAGAAGGCGCTGGATATTTTCCCGATGACACCAGACCACCAGAGCCGCCACCGCCAGACATAGACCGGTGTAGAGCCAGTTGTGGCCATAGACGAAGTACACGGTAATGGGGGCGCTGCAGGTGGCGGTGATGGAGGCCAGCGAGACGTATCGGGTGGTGAGCCACAGCAGCAGGAACAGCGCCCATGCCACGGCGGCCACCCGCCAGTTCAGCAGCAGCACCAGCGTGCCGCCGGAGAGGATGCCCTTGCCGCCTCGGAGACCGTAGAACACCGGGAAGATGTGGCCCAGTTCACAGCCGAGGCCCGCCAGAAGCGTACCCAAGGTGCCGTCCCAACCCAGACAGCGGAAGAAGAAGCTGCCCAGCAGGCACGCCGCCACGGTCTTGCCCATGTCGCAGGCGATGACCAGCAGGGCGTATTTGGCGCCGTAGGTGCGATAGAAATTGGTGAGACCGGCGTTGCCGCTGCCGTGCTTGCGGACGTCGTCCCGGATGATGAAGTGGGATACCATGAAAGAGCCGTTGAAGCAGCCGAAGAAGTAGGACAGCAGCATCACCAGCAGTACGGCGAAGGCTACAGTCACGTTATGCATCTTCTTCTCCCTTCTGACGGATGCTCATGATGATGGGTGTACCCTCCAGCCCGAACACGCTGCGGATCTGATTTTCCAGATACCGGCGATAGGAGAAGTGGAAGAGCTTTTTATCGTTGCAGAACACCACAAAGTGGGGCGGGCGGATGCCCACCTGCGTCATATAATAGATCTTCAGGCGGCGGCCCTTATCCGTGGGGGGCTGGACACGGGTCTGTGCATCCGCCAGAACGGAGTTGAGCATCCCGGTGGTGATCCGCATGGAGGACTGCTCCCGGACATAGTTGATGAGCTCGAAGAGACGGGTGACACGCTGGCCGGTCAGGGCGGAGATGAACACGATGGGGGCGTAGGTCATATAGCTCAGGTCCCGGCGGATATCCTCCCGCATCCGGTCCATGGTCTTGTCGTCCTTTTCCACCAGATCCCACTTGTTCACCACGATGATACAGGCCTTGCCGGCCTCGTGGGCCAGACCCGCCACCTTGGTATCCTGCTCCGTGACACCATCCTGTGCGTCGATCATGATGAGGCACACATCGCTGCGCTCGATGGCCATGGTGGCCCGCAGGACACTGTATTTTTCGATGTTGTCGTCCACCTTGGACTTTTTCCGCATACCGGCGGTGTCAATGAAGTTATACTTGCCGGTCTCGTTTTCAAAGTAGCTGTCGATGGCGTCCCGTGTGGTGCCGGCCACGTTGCTGACGATGACCCGCTGCTGGCCCAGAATGCGGTTGGTGAGGGAGGACTTGCCCACATTGGGCTTGCCGATGATGGCCACCTGAATGACGTCGCTGTCCTCTTCCTCCTCGTCCTCCGGGGGGAAGTATTGCAGGCAGGCATCCAGCAGGTCGCCGGTGCCGTGGCCGTGGACGGCGGACACGGCGATGGGGTCGCCCAGACCCAGATTGTAGAACTCATAGAAGTCCGGGTCCACGGCGCCGGTGGAGTCCATCTTGTTCACCGCCAGCACAATGGGCTTCTTAGAGCGCTGGAGCATCCCGGCCACCTCCTGGTCGGCGGCGGTCATGCCGGTCTTGATATCGGTGACGAAGATGATGACGTTGGCGTTGTCGATGGCGATCTGAGCCTGCTCCCGCATGAAGGCAAGGATCTGGTTGTCGGTATTGGGTTCGATACCGCCGGTATCCACCAGGCGGAACTTGCGGCCGTTCCAATCGGACTCCCCGTAAATGCGGTCACGGGTGACACCGGGAGTATCCTCCACGATGGAGAGGCGCCGGCCGATGATCTTGTTGAACAGCATGGACTTGCCCACGTTGGGCCGTCCGACGATGGCGATCAAGGGTTTGGACATGGGTATCAGCTCCTTCCGTTGTCCTGCCGGCTTTCCGCCGGGGCAAAGAGTGCGTCGGCCAGATCGAAGCCGTCCAGACCCACCACCTGTACGGGGCGGCCCAGCTCCTGAGACAGACGCTCTACTGTATAATCATCCAGAAATACCGTTTCACCGTGCCGCAGCATATGCAGCGGGATCAGCACCCGGTCTCCCAGCGGCCGCTTTTGCAGCTGGGCGGAGATGTCCTGTCCCGTCAGCAGGCCCGCCACGTCGATGGTGTGGCCGAAGAAGTCGTTGTCGATGGCCACCACCTCGCCCCGGAGGCCGGGGAAACGGGCCTGTGCCTGCTGCACCAGTCCCGTCAGGAAGGGGGCCGCCGCTGTGCCTGTGGCGATGGTGAAGGAGGAAAATTCCTCCGGTACATCCACCGTATCCAGCGCTGCCAGAAAATCGTCTCCCAGAGAGCGAAGCATCCCCACGCCGTTTTCCAGCTGGCGGTAGCCCTCGTAGTAGTCCTCCTCCGGCAGGGGGCGGCCCGCCCGCAGGAACAGCTCGTCGGCGCAGAAAAAGCGCCGGGTGCCGAAGCGCTCCAGATTCTCCCGGCCGAATTCGTCTGCGATGTCGATGATCTCGGCGGCGGTGGCGGCGTCCACGGGGCGCAGCTTGGCAAGGCCCTTGCGGTACTTGGTGATGCCCACCGGCACCAGTGAGCAGCTGGAGAACTCCATCTCCGTCAGATCCCGCAGGGTGCGGCGCAGCTGGTCGCCGTCGTTCCAGCCGGGGCAGATGACGATCTGTCCGTTCATGACGATGCCGGCCTCACAGAACCGGCGCATATATTCCAGAGAGCGCACGGCGTTCTTGTTGCCCAGCATGGTGCAGTGGAGCTGGGGGTCCGTGGTGTGGACGGAGACGTTGATGGGGCTGATGCGCAGATCAATGATGCGCTGAGCCTCCCGCTCCGTCAGATTGGTGAGGGTGATATAGTTGCCCTGCAGAAAACTCAGCCGGGCGTCGTCGTCCTTAAAATAGAGGGTCTGGCGCATTCCGGGGGGCATCTGGTCCACAAAGCAGAACACACAGTGGTTGGCGCAGCAGCGCATTTCGTCCATCAGATAGGTGTCGAAATTCAGCCCAAGATCCAGGCCCTCTTCCTTTTTGATCTGTACATTCCGCACGGAACCGTTGGGCTCCAGCAGCTCCAGCCGGCACTTGGCATCATAGCCGTAGAAGCGGTAGTCCAGCACGTCCACGATCTCGTGGCCGTTGATGGTCAGCAGCTTCTCGCCGGGCCGGATCCCCGCCCGCTGGGCCGGGCTGCGGTGATCCACAGAGGTGATAACAGTACTCATGGGTTCATTCCTTCATATTTCACATTAGCATCCAGTCTATTATAGCCAAACCAACGGAATTGTGCAAGCAAAATGCAGAATTATTCCATGAAAAATACCAGCAGCAGTAGAGGAAAAACTTTCGTTTGCCGCAAAATTCACCTTGACAAGCGGGGAAGAATAGGGTATGATAGTCATGCTTGTAAAGCAAATCGACTTTACATAGGAGGGATCTTCGTGAAAAACCAGACCTATCGCATGACGATGCTGTTCGATTTTTATGGGGAGATCCTCACGGACCGGCAGAAGGAGTTCTTTGATCTTTACTACAATGAGGATCTGTCACTGGCGGAGATCGCTGAGAACTACGGCATCTCCCGGCAGGGCGTCCGGGACGTCATTGTCCGGGCGGAGGCCGCCATGACGGAGCTGGAGGATAAGACGGGCCTCATCCGGCGCTTCATGCAGATGCAGAAGAAGGTGCAGGGCATTGAGGACGCCGCCAAGGAGATCAGAACCATCAACTACCGGCAGTATGAGAATCCGGAGCTGGAACGGCTGACGGCGCAGATCTGCGAATATGCCGCCGCTCTGAGGGAGTAAGCTATGGCATTTGAAGGACTTTCCGAAAAACTCAACGCCGCATTCAAAAAGCTCCGTGGCAAGGGCCGCCTCACCGAGGCGGATGTCCGGGAGGGGATGCGTGAGGTGCGGCTGGCGCTGCTGGAGGCGGACGTCAGCTATAAGGTGGTCAAGGATTTTGTGGCGCAGGTCACAGAGCGCTGTGTCGGTGCAGATGTGCTGGACAGCCTGACCCCCGGTCAGCAGATCGTCAAGATCGTCAATGAGGAGCTGACGGCCCTGATGGGTGGCTCCAACGCTCGGCTGACCTTTGCCTCCAAGGGCCCCACCATTGTGATGATGGTGGGTCTGCAGGGCGCCGGTAAGACCACCAACGGCGCCAAGCTGGCGGGCCTGATGCGCCGCCAGTTCGGCAAGCGGCCGTTGCTGGTGGCCTGCGACGTGTACCGTCCGGCCGCCATCAACCAGCTGCAGGTAGTGGGCAAACAGTTGGATATCCCGGTGTTTGAAATGGGTCAGGCGGACCCGGTACACATTGCCGAGGAGGCCGTCAAGTACGCCAAGGACCACGGCAACGATATGGTCTTTCTGGATACCGCAGGACGGCTGCATATCGACGAGGCCCTGATGGACGAGCTGAAGGCCATCAAGGCGGCGGTGAAGCCCACAGAGATCCTGCTGGTGGTGGATGCCATGACCGGTCAGGATGCGGTGAATGCCGCCTCCGCCTTTGACGAAGCGCTGGGCATCGACGGTGTGCTGCTCACCAAGCTGGACGGCGACGCCCGTGGCGGTGCAGCTCTCTCCATCCGGGCGGCCACCGGCAAGCCCATCAAGTTCGTGGGTACCGGCGAGAAGCTGGACATGATCGAGCTGTTCCATCCGGAGCGCATGGCCTCCCGGATCCTGGGCATGGGCGATATGCTGACCTTCATCGAGAAGGCGGAGCAGCAGTATGACGAGAAGCAGGCCAAGAAGCTGGAGGAGAAGCTCCGCAAGAACCGCTTGACGCTGACGGACTATCTGGATCAGATGGAGCAGCTGCAGAACATGGGCGATCTGAGCCAGATCGCCGGGATGCTGCCGGGGAATCTGGGCAAGCAGCTGGATGCCAGTCAGATCGATGAAAAGCAGATGGCTCACACCAAGGCCATCATCCTCTCCATGACGCCGCTGGAGCGGGAGAATCCACAGATCCTCAACGCCAGCCGCAAACGGCGCATCGCCGCAGGCTGCGGCTTGCAGGTGGTGGATGTGAACCGGCTGCTGAAGTCCTTTGAGATGCTCCAGCAGCTCACCAAGTCCATGAGCAAGGGACGCTTCCGGGGGATCCCCGGCATGGGCGGGATGCCCGGTATGGGTGGCCGTGGAAAAATGAAGGGCTTCGGGCGTAAGAAGCGGCTGAAGTGACCGGCGCAAAAACCGTAAATAAGTGCAGGAGCATTTATCAAATACAATTCTATTTTACATTATTGGAGGAAAAACATCATGGTTAAGATCAGACTGAGAAGAATGGGCGCTAAGAAGGCTCCTTACTATCGTGTGGTAGTGGCGGATTCCCGCTATCCCCGTGACGGCCGTTTCATCGAGGAGATCGGCACCTACAACCCCTGCGTGTCTCCCGCTGAGATCAAGATCGACGCTGACCGGGCCCGTGAGTGGATCAAGACCGGTGCTCAGCCCACTGAGACCGTTCGTGCTCTGCTGAAGAAGGTCGACGTTCAGTAAAGCGGAGGCAGAGGCATGAAGGAGCTGCTGCTCTACATCGCCAGAAGCCTTGTTCAGCATCCCGATCAGGTCACTGTGACGGAGGTAGAAACCGGCGATGAGCTGACGCTGGAGCTGCGTGTGGCCCCGGAGGATATGGGCCGGGTCATCGGCCGTCAGGGCCGCATCGCCAAGGAGATCCGCACCCTGATCCGCTCCGTGGCCCAGCGCACCGGTCAGCGTGTCTCCGTCGAGATCGTCGACTAGACAGTTATGGCGCAGGGAGATCCTGCGCCATTGTCTTACCCCGGAGGAAAGGAGAATCCCCATGAAAGAACAGTATCTGGAGGTCGGAAAGATCACCAACGTCCACGGCATTATGGGCGAGGTGCGGGTACAGCCCTGGGCGGACTCCCCGGACTTTCTCTGCCAGTTCAAGACCCTCTATGTGGACAGCTCCCACTGGCCCATCCAGGTGGAGCGGGCCCGGGTCCACAAAAACATGGTCATCCTGAAGCTGCAGGGCGTCACCGATGTCAACAGTGCTCTGGCCATGCGCAACGCCGTGCTGTACATCGACCGGAAGGATGTCCAGCTCCCGGAGGGCAGCTTTTTCCTGGCTGACCTGATGGGAATGGAGGTCCGGGACGCCGCCAGCGGCGCGGTGCTGGGACAGATCGCGGACATCCTCACCCTGCCCGCCAACAATGTGTATGTAGTCCGCGGCGGCGCCCGGGAGCTGATGATCCCCGCGGTGGACCAGTTCATCGCGGAGGTCAACGTGGACGAGGGATACCTCCGGGTCAACATGATGGAGG
>OKRX01003139.1_pt1 | contig 10233 bp, 10 predicted proteins | sample 1601241 | NCBI WGS metagenome assembly OKRX01 (sample SAMEA3541500, study PRJEB24748) | human gut metagenome | biome: human gut; feature: human-associated habitat; material: faeces | place: China | collected 2012
GGATGGTTCCAACCGCCATTCTTTTCCTTCCGGACATACTGCCACGGCATTTATGACCGCTACCATGTTCAATAAGGAGTACGGACATAAAAGTCCGTGGATCGGTGTCGGGGCATACAGCATGGCCACCGTAACCGGCCTTATGCGGATGGCAAATAACAAGCATTGGCTGAGTGACGTGCTGACCGGCGCGGGCATAGGAATACTCTCGACAGAAATTGGTTATTACCTTGCCGACCTGATATTTAAGGAAAAGGGAATTACCCGCTTTGCCAATGAAAACGTGTTCGAACGGTTGGACAAGCCTTCCTTCGTGAGTCTGTACTTCGGTTTGAACATACCTCTGAGCGGTTATGACATCGATGAGCAAACGGAGTTCAGCACCTCGTCAGGCAGCACGGCAGGTGTGGAGGGTGCCTATTTCTTCAATCCGTATATTGGTGCCGGGGGACGGTTTGCTGTTTCCAATACCTCTATAATAGTCAATAAAGACCGGGCGGAGAATAATACTTTCGATGCGGTATCGGTTAGCGGAGGAAGCTACTTCTCCTATCCGTTGTCGTCGCGCTGGCTGTTGGGCAGCAAGCTGTTGGGCGGCTATGTGCATTATCCCCAACTGAAACTGGCAGACCGTATGATTTCCGCAAGAGGCGGCTTTTCTTTGGGAAGCGGGGTCTCATTGACGTTCAAGGCAAAAGAGCATTACGGCATCCGTTTCTTCCTCGACTACAATTTGCTTCCGTCACATAGTAGGAATAGCGGTGAATATATGAATATGCTCACCTTGGGGGCATCGTTTATGATTACATTATAATTTCCGGAATAGTGAAATTTGAAAGGAATATCTTCAAATCCGGCATTATGCATATCTACTTATTGTGACAACGTTTAATAAGAATACTTTCAGATTTTCTCGCTGCCATTTGTCTTATAGGATTCCAGTTCCTTCCTGCTCCGGCTCGAAGTAACCAGATAGACACCGCCGAAAATGAAGATAACAGCCATGCCCTTGATGAAATTGAAAGAGTCCATACCCCAACAAACGGCAACAATGCAGGCAACAAGTGGTTGGATATAGTTGTACATGCCCGCCACGGTGGGACGGAGATTCTTCTGTCCGACCACAATCAGCATGTAGCTGATGAAGGTAGCTCCCACGACAATAAAGGACAAGCCACCCAGTTCGGGAAGATGCAGGCTGCTCCAGTCCGTGCGCATCAGGCTGTTGGCAGAAAATGGCAGGATGCATATGAACGAGTAGGTGAACATCCACTTCATAATGGTCACCAGCGAATATTTGTTCACGAAATCCTTATACAATACGATGTAAAGGGCATAGCAGAACTGCGCCAGCAACACCAGCAAATCGCCCCATATCATTGTGCCGCCTGCGGTTGTTGCCGATGTTCCTTGCCCGTTTTGCCCGTTTCCAAGTATCAGTAACAACGCACCGCTCGCTCCGGCCGCAATGCCCAACACTTTCTTTCCGGTAATGGGCTCTTTCAGTATCAATGCAGCCAGTACCATAGCCCATAGAGGCATACTGGTAGTAATAATGGAGGCATCACCGGGTGAGCTTAGACTGACACCGAATATGAAACAACCTTGATTGAATACAATACCTAAAAGGGCGGCAACAAACAGGCTTGCCAAGTCCTTATGGCTGACATGTTCCGGTTTTTGAAAAAAAGAAGCTATCCAGAAGAGAACCATCGCACCCCCGATACGTAAATCAGTTACGACAAGAGGCGTAACAGCTCCTCCCAACATGATAAATTTGGATATGGGAGACATCAACCCCCACATGGCATTTGCCCCGAACATGGCGGCATGTCCTTTCCAACAAATCTTTTCCATATGCTATTGTTATGTCTTTAATAAGAAGTCCAACCTCCGTCTGCTACAAATATGGAACCGTTGACAAAAGAGGCCTCGTCAGATGCCAGAAAAAGTACAACTTTGGCTATCTCATCAGGAGTGCATTTCCGCATATTAGTGATATAACCTTCCGAAACTTTGGTCTCAATGTCTCTCCAATTATCAATGGATTTGTCATGAGCCGTTTTTGATCCGATTAAGTTCTCACTGTTTACCCGCAGGTTTGTCTCGACTCTGCCCGGTGCCACCGCATTACAACGGATATTCTTGTCCTTATAATTAAATGCCACATTTTTTGTCAGTCCTATCAGGCCATGCTTGGAGGCTACGTAGGCTGCCCCTCCACCCCTTGCTCCCGTAAAGCCGGCAATGGAAGCTGTATTCACAATGACTCCTCCTCCTTGTTTTTCAAATACAGGAATAACGGCACGGATTCCACGCATCGGCGCTGTAAGATTTGTAGAAATCACTCTGTCCCAAATCTCATCGCTGACCTCGCCTGCCGGAAGAAGTTCATCAAAAACTCCGGCATTGTTTACCAGAATATCAATCCGTCCAAATCGCCCTAAAGCCGAGTTTATCATCCGCTGTACATCATCTTCTCTGGTTACATCCACTTCAACCGGTGTAACGTCCGATTGGTTTTGTTGCAACGTGTCTGCAATCTTCCTTACTTCTATACCGTTGATGTCTGCCGGAATAACTTTTGCTCCCTCATTGGCGAATAAGACAGCTATTGCCTTTCCATTGCCGGATGCAGCTCCCGTTACAATTGCAACTTTATCTTTCAGCCTTCCTGAAGATACTTGTGCTAAACTATTAGATACACTTCCCATAAGTAAAATAAATGTTACTATAAATTTTAATATTCTCATGTTTCTGTTTTTTTGTGCAAAGTTAAATGTCATGGAAATGAAGATTATTGTATTTTTGTACCATAAACATGGAAAAATAAGCTATGTGGAAAGAAAATCTATATCAGCCGGTTGAAATACTTTTAAGGGAGCACGATACATTTCCGATTGGAGAGCACCAGCATTCTTTTTTCGAAATGGCTTATATTCTGGAAGGTACCGGAAGTTTTGTTGTCAATTCCGTAAATGGCGGGGAAGAACATCATAACTATTGTGCCGCCGACTTATGCCTGATACCCCCCAATAGAGTTCACCTGTTTCGGACTTGTTCACATAGCCGTTATTTGTTTATCCGGTTCACGGAGAATTATGTGACCGATTATATAAACAGAAATGCTGAAGGGGCTCTCGACATACAAGCCGGATACTGTATCCGGTTTCAACAGAGTGATGCGGAAATGCTTCACAGTTTGATTGAGCTAATTGTCAGGGAGGTATCTGAAAAGAAAATGATGTCGGGCTATCTGCTGAACTACTACGTGAACAGTGTCATTGTGCTTGCTGTAAGAAATCTTTCCACATTGGCCCCGGAGCATGATAATGCGGACAGTAGCAAGGCACAGTATATGCTAAAATACATCAGGCAGCATATTCACCAGCCCGAACTCCTGAAATTGAATATTGTGGCTGAAAAATTTCACCTTTCCCCCACTTATGCAGGACGTTTCTTTAAACGGAATTTTGGAGAGGATTTCAAACAGTACATCCAAAAAAGCAGGTTGAAAACGGTGGAAGACATGCTTGTCGGCACTCAAATGAGCATTAAAGAGATTTCAAACAGAATGGGCTATACCGACCCGTGCTACTTGAACAAGTTGTTTCAGCAATATCATAATATGACTCCTTTGCAATATAGAAAGAAGTATTGCGATACACATTTACCTATTAGTGAAGAAAAATGATTATTATGCCGGTAACAATAGGATATGGATTTCAAAGAATTGAATAACAGAGTAAAGATGCCGGTACAAGGCTTTGGTGTCTTTCAGATACCCGATGCCACCGAGTGCGAAAAAGTTGTTACCGATGCGCTTGCCGTAGGCTACCGACTCATCGACACCGCTTCGGTCTATGGCAACGAACGGGCGGTCGGTACGGCTATTCGGAAAAGCGGCATTCCGCGTGAAGAACTGTTCATCACGACCAAAGCATGGATTTCGGAAATGGGTTACGAACAGACATTGCAGGCATTCGAGGCTTCGCTCACCCGTTTGGGGCTGGATTACCTCGATCTCTATCTCATCCACATGCCTTTCGGTGATTATTACGGCGCATGGCGGGCTATGGAAGAACTCTATGCTCAAGGACGTGTACGGGCTATCGGAGTGTGCAATTTCGAACCGGACAGATTGTTGGATTTATGCCATAATACCAGAGTTATTCCGGCGGTAAATCAAATAGAGGCGCATCCTTATACTCCGCAAACCGAAGCGATACGAATTATGCAGGAACTCGGTGTACAAGCGGAGGCATGGGGACCTTTGGCCGAAGGACGGAACGGATTGTTCACGGACGATATTCTGACCGGCATCGGTCGCAAATACAATAAATCGGCAGCACAGGTCGTACTACGCTGGCACTTGCAGCACGGAATTGTCGCCATTCCCAAATCGGTACATCGGCAGCGGATGCAAGAGAATTTCAACATCGGGGATTTCATGCTGACACCGGAGGATATGACCGCAATCGCTTCCATGAATACGGGATACAATACGATTCTCGACCTACACGCTCCGGAAGAGGTGCAACGGCTCTATGATATCGAGTGCCCGGCATGACAGATATACTTAAAATCTCTTTTATACTCCCGTAATTCAAACGATTATGGGAGTTTTCATTTGTCGGGGATAATTCTACCTGCTAAAAAAGCATAATCCGTAATTTGGGTATAAATACCGAGGATTTATCTACCAAGCGTGTGGCGGAGACCGTCTATTTTTGCATCGGATAAAAAATAAATAAAAACAAAAGACTATGCCACACATTGCAGTAACGATGTTACCCGGCAGAGATCGGGAAACAAAACAAAAATTAGCCGAAAATTTGTGCAACACATTGATTGAAACCCTCGGAGTCGATGCCAAATTCGTATCTGTATCCGTCGAAGATGTGGAGATGAAAGAGTGGGAAAATTCAATGCGACGCATTCCGGCAGAAACAATCATTGTAAATCCCAATAAAAAATGAATATGAAAAAGTTATTATTGATTCCTTTGTTACTGCTGACCGTCCTGTCGATGGCGGCCTGTGGCGGAGGTGATGACGAACCGTTTAGACCCGGACAACCGGAAACTCCCGATGTATCTTCTTTGAACGTAAATATTACTGTCGGCGACCGTACCGTTACCGCTACGATGGAAGACAATGCCGCCGCACGGGATTTCCTCTCTCGCCTGCCTCTTGAAATAACACTGAACGATTATAACAACATGACGGAGAAGATTTTCTATCCTGATCCGGCTCTGACAACCGAAGGCGTCACACGAGGCTGTGCCCCCACACCCGGAGATATAACAATCTATGCACCGTGGGGCAATGTAGCTATTTTCTGTAAGAGTTGGTCTCATAGTAACGACCTGATTAAAATCGGTCGTATCGACGGGAACGGTATCGAAGCATTAAGTATAGCCGGAGACATACCCGTGAAGATTGAAAGGAGATAAGACGCATGACAACAGATGCATTCAAAGAATATGTCAAGACTTGTAGGGCACTCGATACAGAGGAGATACACCGCTTTATGGACGATATGAGCAACGAAGCCCGGCGCATTACTTTCCGGCTGAATACAGCATACCACACACAGGACGAAGTACGCGGATTACTTTCCGAGCTATTCGGTTACGAGGTACCGGAATCGCTCCGGGTATTTCCACCGTTCTATGCCGATTTCGGTAAAAATATCACCGTCGGCGAAGGGGTGTTCATCAATGCCTGCTGTCATTTTCAGGATCATGGCGGAGTGATAATTGGTGACGGATGCCAGATAGGACATAACGTGGTCTTTGCCACACTCAATCACGGTTTGGCTCCGGAAGAACGTCATACGACCTATCCTGCACCCATTGTGTTGGGTAAGAACGTATGGATAGGTTCCAATGCAACGATTCTGCAAGGCGTAACCATCGGCGACAATGTCGTCATCGGGGCCGGAGCGGTTGTAACAAGAGATTTGGAAGCAAATACGGTAGCAGCTGGTGTTCCCGCCCAATTCATTAAATCTATAGTACTATAACATAAACCATCCTCTGTTAGATGAACTTTATAACAAAGCAAATTGAGCCTTGAAGCAAAGTGGTCATAAAGGGCGCTTCGTACTTTTGCGCTGTTATAAGTCGAATATGAATAATAATTAAAAATAAGGAAAGTATGAAAGTAATATCAAATGCAGAATTCGGAGGTGAAAGACCTTTGTTCGAATCACATGACTTACGTTTGGAAAATGTAATCATCCGTGCCGGAGAGTCGGCCATCAAGGAGTGCAGCAACATCGAAGCCGTTGATTGCCGGTTCGAGGGGAATTATCCTTTCTGGCATGTGCATGGTTTCGTTATCGACCGTTGTTTCTTCGATGTCGGAGGACGTTCGGCGCTATGGTACTCCGACCATCTGAAAATGACGAATACACGCATTGATGCGCCCAAGATGTTCCGCGAGATGCACGATATCGAAATCGAGAACGTGGAGATAAACGATGCCGATGAAGTGTTTTGGCGTTGCCGGAATCTGAATATCAAAAATCTGAAACTGCATGGCGGCACTTATCCCTTCATGTTCAGCAGCAATATCCGCATCGACGGATTGGAAAGTGACAGTAAATACGTTTTCCAGTACGTGAAAGATGTGGAGATTCATAATGCCAAAATCACCACGAAAGATGCTTTCTGGGAGGTGGAGAACGTGACGATCTACGATTCGGAACTCAACGGCGAATACTTGGGCTGGCATTCGCACAATCTCCGGTTGGTGAACTGTCACATTACCGGTGAACAGCCGCTCTGCTATGCCCACGACCTCGTGTTGGAGAATTGCACCTTCGGCCCAGATTGTGACCGGGCTTTCGAGTACAGTTCGGTGCAGGCAACTATCAAAGGTGCAATAGGCGGAGTGAAGAATCCGCGGACAGGCTGTATCACCGCCGAGAGCTACGGAGAGATTATCCTTGATGAGAATATAAAGGCTCCTGCCGATTGTGAATTGAGGCTTTGGGACGAGAAAAACTGTTTCACCGACTGAAGTCCTTACGAATAACCTGATGGGAAGAGAAAAGAGAAAGACCGATTACTTGTTGTCGCTTATCCGCGAAGGGAAGAGTATGACGCTGAAGCAGCAGCTACGCCTGACCATGTATCTCAGCACTCCGGCCATCATGGCGCAGGTGTCCTCCATTGCCATGCAGTACATCGACGCCTCGATGGTAGGCAGTCTGGGTGCGAATGCCGCTGCTTCCATTGGTTTGGTCTCGACCACGACATGGCTGTTCTGGGGATTGTGTGCAGCAGCCACAACAGGATTTTCCGTACAGGTAGCACACCGGATCGGAGCCGGGGATTTCGCGGGAGCCAGAAAGATACTGCGCCAGTCGGTTACGGCCACGCTTGTTTTCAGTTCCCTGCTGGCGGTGGCCGGTATTTCCATCAGTGATATACTTCCCGGTTGGCTGGGCGGTGATGAAATGATATGGAGCGACTCGTCCCTTTATTTCCGGATATTCTCTCTTTTTCTGCCTGCCTTGCAGTTGAACTTCCTGGCAGGCGGTATGCTGCGTTGCAGCGGAAATATGCGTGTACCCAGTATGCTGAACGTGCTGATGTGCCTTTTGGATGTCGTACTCAACTTCTTCCTTATTTTTCCGACACGGCAGATAGACTGGTGGGGATGGGAATTTACCACTCCCGGCGCAGGTTTAGGCGTGAAGGGTGCGATATTGGGTACAGTATTGGCCGAATTCGTCACCACCGTCGGAATGATGTGGTATCTTTGCCGTCGTTCTCCCATGCTAAGACTGTCCGGAGAACGGGGAAGTTTCCGGCCCCGGAAGGATACTCTGCGCAAGGCTGTCCGTATCTCCCTGCCGATGGGATTCGAACACATTGCCATTTGTGGAGCGCAAATTGCAACGACGGTAATCGTCGCACCTCTCGGCATCACTGCCATTGCCGCCAACTCATTCGCCATCATTGCCGAAAGTCTTTGCTATATGCCCGGCTACGGTATCTCGGAAGCTGCCACGACACTGGTCGGACAAAGCCTCGGGGCAAACCGCATCCGGCTGCTCCGTCGTTTTGCCAATATTACCGTCTGGTCGGGGATGCTGATTATGGGTGTCATGGGAGCTTTGATGTATGCGGCGGCTCCGCAAATCATCGGAGTGATGACTCCTGTGGAGGAGATCCGTACCTTGGGGGTTGAAATTCTGCGGATAGAAGCCTTTGCCGAACCGATGTTCGCGGCATCTATTGTTGCTTACGGTGTATTCGTAGGTGTCGGAGGCACGTTCATGCCCAGCCTGATGAATTTCGGCAGCATTTGGGGCGTAAGGCTGACACTGGCTGCACGGTTCGCTCCTACAATGGGACTGCCTGGCGTGTGGCTCGCCATGTGTATCGAGCTTTGCTTCCGGGGAACGATTTTTCTTGTCAGGCTTTGGGGTAGTAACTGGATTTATAAATTACGAATAAAAAGATAAATTATGAAATACGATTTCGATACAATCATCCCGCGGCGCGGGACGAATTCTTACAAATGGGATACTCCCGAAGAGGAGAATGTATTGCCTATGTGGGTGGCGGATATGGATTTCCGTACAGCACCAGCTATTGTTGAAGCCTTGCAAAAGCGGATAGCGCATGGTATTTTCGGCTATACCAAAGTCCCCAAAGCCTACTACGACGCGGTTGTCCGGTGGTTCGATGACCGGCATCGCTGGCAGATAGATCCCCGGTGGATTATCTATACGAACGGTGTCGTGCCAGCTCTGTCCGCTATTATCAAAGCTTTGGCTGCACCGAGTGACAAGATAATCGTCCAGACTCCGGCATACAACTGTTTCTATTCGTCGATTCGCAATAACGGATGCGAACTGTCGGCCAATAACCTCATTTACCGAGATGGTCGCTACTCAATCGACTTCGACGACCTCGAAGCAAAGGTGGCTGATCCGAAGGCGAAAATCCTATTACTATGTAATCCTCACAATCCGGTCGGACGGGTCTGGACGCCGGAGGAACTGTGGCGCATCGGTGACATCTGCCTGCATAACGGGGTGTTCGTTGTGGCAGACGAGATTCATTGTGAGCTGGTCTATGAAGGGCATGACTACACGCCTTTCGCCTCCCTGTCCGAACGTTTCCGCCAAAACTCCGTAACCTGCGTTTCGCCGAGTAAGGCATTCAACCTTGCCGGATTGCAAATCGCCAACATCATCGCTGCCGATGAAGGGGTACGCCGCCGTATCGACCGCGCCATCAACATCAACGAAGTGTGCGACGTTAATCCGTTCGGCGTTATCGCCACGATAGCCGCTTACAATGAAGGCGGTGCATGGCTCGATGCTTTGCGGAAATACTTGTGGGAGAATTACGAATATCTTTACCGTTTTTTCGAGCAACGGCTACCGCAATATCCTGTGTTGCCACTCGAAGGAACCTATCTGGTCTGGATAGATTGCCGAGCATCGAGTATCGGCTCGGATGCCACGACCCTGCGCTTGCAAGAGGAACAGAAGCTGATGGTCAATTCTGGTACACTGTACGGTCCTGGTGGAGAGGGGTTCATTCGTCTGAATATAGCCTGTCCCCGGACGTTGCTTGCCGACGGCCTGGAACGGATAGCCCATGTGTTGGTACAAAATTTCTAAGAGAATTTTGCCAAACGCTCAATTGGCAACAACCTCCTGCAAATCTCATTATCGATGACAACACGAAGATAGGGCTTCGCAACAGGTTGGAATACGGTTTGGGGAATATCGGCGAATATCGGTGAAGATAGGTGCAGAAACAGGTAGAATATAAATGCCATTATATTTTGAATATCAATAATTATTGCTTATCTTTACAGGACAATAAAACGATGGAAATTATGATGATGGATGAATTCGAAGTCAGGAGTTACGGGTGGCAGGAATTGGCGGTCCTTTACGGTCCGGATTTGATGCCGGCATCGGCAGGGAAACGGTTGTCCAAATGGATGGGGATAAACCCGGAGCTAAAGACAGAGCTACAGGGTAACGGTTGGAGGAAAGGGAAAAAGATGTTGACTCCCCTGCAGGTGAGGACGATCGTGCAATATCTGGGTGAGCCTTGAAACAAGGGACTTCTGTGTGCGAAATAAGGGACTTTGACGTGTCAAACCACGAAGTTCGGGAGGTGAAAGACCGGACTTCCGGATGCGAAAGAAGGGATTTTTCTCGTTCCTGTCGTGTCTTTGCCGGTTTAAAGGG
>OKRX01003148.1_pt1 | contig 10214 bp, 10 predicted proteins | sample 1601241 | NCBI WGS metagenome assembly OKRX01 (sample SAMEA3541500, study PRJEB24748) | human gut metagenome | biome: human gut; feature: human-associated habitat; material: faeces | place: China | collected 2012
AAACTCGCTGCCTCACGGCGCTCAAACAATTTGTGCGCCCGTTTTTTCACCGCGCGAGTCGCGGTGAAAAAATCCCCTCACGAGCCACGCAGTGAGCAAAGCGATAAGCTGCCTCGGCCTTCCGTCAGCGCCCGGCGGCGCCGGTTCCAAAAACGATCAGTGCACTTTTTTCTTTGCTGAGACCTTATCGACAAGTTGAAGCGTTGCAAATGTAAAAAACACATTTTGCAATGCTCTTTTTTCATATTACAGGTTTAAACATAGTATAAGCTCTCTTTAACGCGGTTTTAACATAGAAGCCGTATGATGGAGGCACACTATAGGAATGATCAAAAAAGGAGTAACTGAATATGAAGAAAAAAATCATCGCACTCGTCCTATGCGCAGCACTTACTGTCACCATCATGCTCGCCGCAGGCTGTTCAAAGGATCCAATTGAAGGTCAGGGCGCTTCTGGACAAAGCAGCAATCCCGCTGCACTGAGCGGCACGCTGAATCTCAATGGTTCCACCTCCATGGCTGAGATTTCCAATGCACTCGGCGAGAAATTCATGGAAAAGAATCAGAGCGTCACTGTTACGGTAGGCGGCAACGGCTCTGGCGAGGGCCCGACCTCCGTCACCTCCGGCACAGCGCAGATCGGCTTGCTGTCCCGCGAGGTCAAAGACAGTGAGAATCCCGACAGCTTCGATATCTACACCATCGCCTTTGACGGCATCGCTATGGCGGTCAACCCAAAAAATGCGGTCGAAAATCTGACGCAGGAGCAGATCGGCAAAATCTATACCGGTGAAATCACCAATTGGAAAGAAGTCGGCGGTGCCGACGCCAAGATTGTGGTTGTCGGCCGCGAAGAGGGCTCCGGTACCCGCGGCGCTTTCGAGGAGCTCATCAAGGCAAACGGAGAAGCCGTTGAGGGCAAATGCAAATACGCCAATGTTTACAATTCCACCGGCGCTGCCAAGCAGGCCGTGGCCGGCAACGAAAACGCCATCGCCTATATCAGCCTGAGCGCTGTGGATGACACAGTCAAGGCGCTCAAGGTCGATAATGTCGCGCCGAGCGAGGCCACAGTGAAGGACGGCACCTATAAGGTCCAGCGCCCCTTCATCATGATCACGAAGAAGGGCACCACCAATGAGCTCGCAAAAGCCTTCCTCGAATTCGTCAACAGCGACGAGGGCCAGAAGCTCATCGCGGATAACGGCGCTGTGCCCAACAAAAACTAAGGGTACCTTTCTCCATTGATCCCCGCCTCTCCCCGGACGATTTGACGCAGGCAGACTGCCTCTCATCCATCCGGGGATGAAAAGCCAAAATGCCGCTCAAAATACACATTGTTATTTTGCAGTGGCCCCTACATGCCCAGACACCCCGCACAAATACGGTAGCGTATTCGTGCGGGGGCGTTTCGGGATTTACCAGCTTCTTTTGATCATAACGCGCGAGGTAAAAATTGAAGACAAGCTTTCAATTTGAAGTTTGTCCTTTTCGGCTGGAAAGGACATCCGAAATTTGGCTTCGCCAAACCACCAAAAACTTCTGCCTCGCATGGAAAGGATGGTCATACAAATTGGACAGCCAAATGACCGGTGGCCTTCGCCAATCCGTACAGAGGCAAAAACTTGCCCTTTCTCTGCGTATTGCGGCGCTCATTCTGGGCTTTTCCGCTATATGCGTGCTGTTTCTCCCGATCTTGAATGGCGTTTTTAATAACGTCTCCTATACGCTTAACGGCTATCAGCTGTTGACCGCTTCCCTGCGTGTCAACGGTGCCACTGTCTCCCTGCCCTTCTCCTTGCGGCTCGCCCTGGCAGGCGTTCTGCTGTGCTCGATTGCGGGTGGAATTTTGCTCATATGTAAAAAAGCAATGGTAGCCGGCGGCGTCTTTGCAGCTGGCGCCTTTTGCGCCATCATGCTGCTCTCCGGCGGAGCCTCCCTGCAGGAGCACGTTGCGTCGGTCGGGGTTGACAATATCGATCTGACCATGCGGGTGGGCTTTTTTCTCGCGCTCGCCCTTCCCCTGCTCGCCGCAGCGCTAAGCCTTCTTTCCACTGGTGTACAAAGCTTTGCAAAATCCGTCTTCCTGGCGGCTGCCTGTGTATCCATCGGCGCGGTCGCCTTTATTTGCATCTATATGGTTTTGCAGGGCGCTCCGGCCATCCTACAAATTGGGCTGAAGGAATTCCTTTTTTCTACCGATTGGAGCCCCACTGCAAAGGAGCCGTCCTACGGTATCGCCTATATGGTGCTCGCTTCCGTCTTCGGCACGGCGGGCGCCGTCCTTCTGGGCGTTCCGATCGGCCTTCTAACGGCAGTTTTCCTTGCGGAGCTCGCGCCGCGCTGGCTGCGTGGGATCGTCCGTCCTGCGGTTGAGCTGCTCGCGGGCATCCCCTCCGTCATCTTCGGATTTTTCGGTATGCGGGTCATCGTTCCGTTCCTGCGCGACTTGTTTCCTAACCGAACCAACGGCGACAGCCTGCTGGCCGTCATCCTGATTCTCGCCATGATGATCCTTCCCACAATCATCAATGTGGCGCAAAATGCGCTGGAGGCGGTTCCCGTCTCTTATAAAGAAGCGTCTCTCGCGCTGGGCAATACGCACATCGGCACCATCTTCAAAGTGCAAATTCCCGCTGCAAGGTCCGGCATTCTCGCAGGCGTTATCCTCGGCGTGGGCCGAGCCATCGGTGAAACGATGGCGATCATCATGGTCGCGGGCAATACAGTCTCCTTCCCGCATCTCTTCGGTGCCGTGCGGCCGCTGACCTCCGGAATTGCCTTTGAGATGGGCTACGCGACCGGGCTTCACAAGCAGGCCCTGTTTGGCATCGGGCTTGTGCTCTTCCTCTTCCTGATGGTCATCAATGTCGTATTTACCTGGGTTTCGAAGAAAGGAGTGGGCGAAGGTGAAAAATAGCAATCCTGCCGCTACCAATTCGCTTGCACGCAATCGTTTCCGCGTCAAGGATGCGGCCCTACGAGCGCTGATTTATCTGTGTGCCTTCTGCACGGTCGCCGTATTGATCGCGATTCTCGGCCATATTCTGTGGAACGGCCTGCCCCACATCTCTTGGGAATTTCTCTCGAGCACCTATTCCGCCAGCCGGACAGGCAGCAAGGGGATTCTCCCCATGATGATCAATACGCTCTATGTTGTCGTCATCACCCTGCTCATTGCCGTGCCTATCGGTGTGTGCTGTGCGGTATACTTGACCCAATATGCGAAGAAGGGGCGGCTTGTCAGGGCCATCCGGTTTGCCACAGAGGTCCTCTCCGGCATCCCTTCCATTATCTTTGGTCTGTTTGGCTATGCCGTCTTCTGCATCAGCTTTCAGCTGCAATACAGCATCCTCGCAGGCTGTCTGACCATGGCAATCTGCATTCTGCCCACGATTATACGCACCACGGAGGAAGCGCTCATCGCCGTCCCACAGGGCTATCTGGAGGGCGCAATGGCACTGGGGGCATCCAAGCTGCATGTCATCTTTTCGATCCTCCTTCCCTGCGCCATGCCCGGCATTGCGACAGCCATCGTCCTCGCCATGGGGCGCATCGTTGGTGAGACGGCTGCCCTGCTCTTCACCGTGGGCGTATCTGGCTTCCGGCTCCCGGAAAATATTTTCGGGCATATCATGGGCCAGGGCTGTACGCTCTCCCTCTTTCTTTACACCTCGGCGATGGAAGCGCGCGATCCGATTTCCGTCCCCTATGCCACGGCTGCCGTCCTCTTAATCCTGGTCTTTTTGCTCAACCGCCTTGCAAGCCTTACCGCAAGAGCGCTGCGCAAAAAGCAGGGTTAAACCCGACGCTGATCATGAAAGGAGTGCAACACGATGAGCAACCCCAAAATCGCCTTGCGCGATTTGAACTTATATTACGGCGATTTCCACGCGCTCAAAGGCCTGACGATGGAGATTCCCGAAAAGGAGATCACCGCCTTTATCGGCCCCTCCGGCTGCGGGAAGTCCACATGCCTGAAAACGCTCAACCGCATGAATGATCTCGTGGAAGGCTGTAAGATCACAGGCGACGTCCTGATCGACGGGGAAGATATCTACGCGCCGCAGACGGACGTAACCCTGCTGCGAAAGCGCGCAGGGATGGTCTTTCAGAAACCGAATCCCTTTCCTATGTCCGTCTATGACAATATCGCCTACGGCCCGCGCGTCCACGGCATCAAAAAGAAGCACCAGCTCGATGAGATAGTGGAGCGTTCCCTAAGAGAGGCGGCGCTTTGGGACGAGGTAAAAGACCGTCTCAAAAAATCCGCGCTCGGCCTGTCCGGCGGCCAACACCAGCGATTGTGTATCGCCCGAGCGCTGGCCGTGGAGCCGGATATCCTGCTCATGGATGAGCCGACGAGCGCACTCGACCCGATCTCTACGACAAAGATCGAGGACCTGATGGCCGAGCTCAAAAAGAAGTATACCGTCGTGATCGTCACGCATAATATGCAGCAGGCCGCGCGAATCAGCGACCGCACTGCCTTCTTCCTGCTGGGCGAGATCATTGAATACGATTCTACACAGGTCATGTTCAATATGCCGCACGACAAGCGGACGGAGGACTATATTACCGGACGGTTTGGGTGAGGAAGGAAACGAGTTTTGAAAAAGCTGGGTGAAATCCGGCTTTACAAAGCTGCTGGAAGCTTCCACCTTATATAGAAAGGATGGTTATCATCATGCCAAGAAACCTGTTTGAACGCGAGATGCGGGAGCTGAAGGAAAGCCTTGTCGATATGGGGCACCTGATCGACACCATCCTCGCGGAAACGCTCCGCATGCTGCGGGAGACAAGCCCGGAAACCGCTGCCGAGGTCGCCCGGCGTGAGGAAGAGGTCAACACCATGGAGCGGCGGATTGAGGACAGCTGCGTCAACATCATCGCCCTGCAACAGCCGCTGGCCCGCGATCTGCGCACCATCACCGCCGCCCTGAAGATCGTAACGGATATGGAGCGCATCTCCGACCAATGCTGCGATATCTGCGAGATTCTGTATGCACTATCGCCACTGAGCGAAGGTGCGAAACCCCCTGCGCATCTGGGGGAAATGCTCGAACGCGCACGGAGCATGTTTGACGATGCGCTTTCTGCTTTTGTTTCGCACGAGGTTGCGCTCTCCTATCAGGTCTGCAACCGCGACGACGAGGTGGATGCACTGTTTTCCCGCACGATCCTCGAAATCTGTGCTGCAATTGAGGGCCAGCCCGTCGTGGTGCCGCGTGGCGCCGACTATATGTTTATCGCGAAATATATTGAGCGGATCGCCGACCATGCCACCAATATTGCAGAATGGACGATCTTCATTGAGACAGGCGATCACCCGGACCTCAATCAGGGTAAAAATTCACAGGAAGAATAAATCCCTGTTGAAAAATGCATTGCAATGCATTTGCTTTGTGGTAAAATGATTTTAGAGCATCCCATAGAGAGAAAGGTGGCGGCGTGAAAACTTACCTGCTTTTTATCGAAGCTCGCCCCCTGCCAGCAAAGAAAGCGCAACAAAGCGCAGGAAAAATGGGGAATCGGCGGGCTCAACCATTCTTTTGAGATCTGCTCCGGCTTTTATGAGGCGATTGACCATGAGCGCGAGTGCCTTTGCAGGCAGAGAGAAAAAGGCCTAAGCGCTGTATTTCCATCTTCATCGCACCGGCAACCCGTTTTGCCGCCCTCAATTTTCTTCAAATCACATACCTCCCGCAATGATCGAAAGGATGATGATCATCATGCCCCTGGTCTATGTTGTAGATGATGAAGCGAATATCCGACAGCTTGCAGCCTTCGGCCTGCAAGACGCCGGCTTTGAAACGAAAGATTTCGCCTCTGGCAACGAGGTGCTGCACGCGATGCAGCAGAGAATACCGGACGCACTCGTCCTCGATTGGATGATGCCGCCGCCAGACGGCCTGAGCGTGTGCCGCACCATCCGGGAAAATCCGGCCCAGCGGCATCTCCCCATCATTCTGCTCACAGCTCGCGGTGACGAAGGCGACCGCGTTTTTGGCCTTGAATTCGGTGCGGACGACTATATGACCAAGCCCTTCAGCGTCAAAGAGCTGGCTGCGCGCGTCAAAGCGCTCCTGCGGCGCGCGGAATATCTCAGCGGTTCGGAGGAAACGCTGACGCGCGGCGTATTCACGATCGACCTTTCCCGCCATCAGCTTACCAAAAATGGCGTTCCGATCGCCCTGTCCCTGCGTGAATTTGATCTTTTCTATGAGCTGATGAAAAAGCCCGGTCGGGTACTGACCCGTGAAATGCTGCTGGAGCGCGTTTGGAAGACGGAATTCTTTGGTGACACGCGCACTGTGGACGTCCATGTTCGCTATCTACGCCAAAAAATTGAGGACGAGCCGGATAACCCGCAATATATTCTCACCGTGCGCGGCGTGGGCTATTGCTTTGCCGAGGAAAAGGGATAACATCGGTAAACAAGGGGAAACAGCGCCGCCCGGCAGAAGCCCTCGGCATCGCCCTCAAAACCGTTGTTGCCCCTGTTCACCGATGCTGACCATCCCTGGAGGAAATACGCATGAAAAAACATCTCATCCGCCTGTTTACCATCTCCGCCGTGATCAGCCTGATCGCGGCTTTTGTGCTTTCAATGCCCCTGGTGCAACGGTATAACCTGCTTCAGACGCAGATGCAGCTGAAGAGCATCCTCCTTGTCCTTAGCGTGCAGGGAGATTCCCTGCTGGAGAACCCGGACGATTTTTCCGACCGCTGCGCACAGGCGCTTTCCGGAAGCGGTCTCGATATCCGCATCACGATTCTCGATCAGGATGGGCGCGTCATGGCGGATAGCGGGCCGGACGCGACGCTCGGCCAAAGCCATTCCGACCGGCCAGAGGTACAAAAAGCGCTTTCCAGCGGCTGGGGCTTCGACACGCGTAAGAGCGAATCGACCAATATCACCTATTCCTATGCCGCTTATGCGCTTGATGGGATTGTCTACCGGGCGGCCATGCCGCTTACAAGCGTTTGGCATTCCGCCCTTTTATTGAGCCTTTACGCCTGCATCGGGCTTCTGGCAGGCGTCGTGATCGCGCTGATTCTCTCCCGCATCTGGGCTGCGCGTTCCGTCAAACCGGTAGCGGACCTAACCAAAATCGCCAATCAGGTTGCTGCAGGCGATTTTTCCCAGCGTGCGCGCCAAGAGGGGGATCTGAGCGAGCTGAGCACCGCCCTCAATTCTGTCACACAGGAATTGAGTGATACAAGCGATGAGCTGCGCGTGAGCAACGAGCGGCTGCGCGCAATCCTGCAGGGCCTGGACGAAGGTGTTCTTTCCATTGAAGATAAAAAAATCACCCTTCTGACTGACCGCGCAACGAGGCTGCTCGGTCCTGTCCCCGAGGGCGTCGATACACTTCCCGGCTGCGGTGCAAACTACCTCTATCTGCAGCAGGCAATGGACGAGGCCATTCAGACGGGCGGCGAAACCACCAAGGAGATCACACTCTCCGCGCCCGTCCCCTGTGTGCTCCAAGTCTACGCAGCCAAGCTCGGTTATGCGCCCAAAAGCGCCCTGGCCGTCGTCCGAGATGTGACAAAGCTGCATCAGCTAGAGGAAATGCGCAGGGAATTCGTCGCAAACGTTACACATGAGCTCAAAACGCCGCTGACCTCTATCCGCGGCTATGTGGAGCTTTTGCAGGACGACAAACGGGACGCGCAGACGCGGGCAAAATTCTATGAGATCATCGGCATTGAAGCGGACCGGCTCCAGCGCCTCATCGACGATCTGCTGGAGCTTTCCCAAATTGAAAACAGCCAACGCCAGTTGCCGGAAACCAAGGGTACGAACCTTTCCAAAACTGCCTGCGATGTTCTCGAGCAGCTCTCGCTAATTGCAAAAGAACACCAAGTTACACTATATTCTGACCTCGCACCCAGGCTTATCATCCAGGCCGATCCCGACCGGATCGTCCAACTTTTTACGAACTTAATTCAAAATGCGATCAAATACAATCGTCCGGGCGGAAGCGTTACCATATCCACACAGGCCATACGCAATATGGCGGTCATTAAGGTGGAGGATACCGGCCTCGGCATCCCGCCGGAAAGCCTCCCTCGTATCTTCGAGCGGTTTTATCGCGTGGACAAAGGCCGTTCCAGGGAATTGGGCGGCACCGGGCTGGGCCTTTCAATCGTCAAGCATATCGTGCAGCTCTACGGCGGCGACATCAGTGTGGATAGTGTGGTGGAGAAGGGCACGGTGTTCCAGGTACGGTTTCCGTTGGCGCATGAACTGTAATCGGCTCCATAAAAGAACCCGGCAGACGCAGAATGCAACGATGCATCCGGCCTGCCGGGTTCTCTGTAACACAAAGCTTTTTAAGATAGCGATTCAATGCATCGTCAGCATGACAACCAACGCGGCATAAACCGTGAGTAAGCCAATCGATATATTCTTCCAGATGCGCCACTTGCCGCCCTGTTTGATTTCATAAATCGCTTCAAATCCGCACGCTAATCCGCCAATGAGAAGTGCGGATAGAATCAGAATATTTTGGGCTACCGACCAAAAATCCATATGTTTCGCACACCATTGAATTTTTCTCACAAAGGCTCCTCACCCGTTTAACCTACTATCGCCATCACAAGCCAAGCAACAAAGATCCCTAAGAAAACAAGAGATGCATTTTTCCATCGCCGCCAATGCTCATTGCCCTTCTTCAGTTCATCAAGCGCTTCAAATGCCAATGCTACTCCAATTACAAAAGTCAACGTGTCAACGCCTACATTCCAAAAAAGACTCATAACATCCATTGTGAGCTCCTTTTTCACCTAATTCTCCAGTCATGCTCTTCGTTCACCTGTTTGTAAGTCCATCCAAAACCAAAAGTCACAGAAAAAGCCGAACTGAAAGGAACGCTGAAATTGAAGGAGGGGTCTGCAACAAGCTTCACATTTTGGTGCGCATAAGTGGCCCAATGGTTCACGCCTCTTATCGAGGTAGAACTTACATATCCTTCATACGCAACAAAACCGAGCATACTATTGTGACGGGTTTGTGGGAGAAGAGGATCGCTTGATGGAATATTTGATAGCAAGCGAAATTCATAAGCATATCCATACTTTCTGTCATCCTGCTTCAAATTGCTATAAGACAAGTCATGATATTCCTCTCTGTCTTCATATGTATTATCCGGTCTACGAATTTGATAATAATAGCTATAGCCACCGCTGGCTGACTTTTCTTTCACCTTTGTATCCGTATCCCGTGTGATTCCAAACGCATCTTTCCCTCTAAAGATAGGGAGCGTCTCCCAATTAAAAATCGCTGCAACAACATAATTCACATTATCTGCGGAGCCTAAAATAATCAGCAGATTTAGCTTGCCACCATTCACATTTGCAGTCGTTCCTGTAGAGGGATCCAAAATCGAAAAAGTAGTAACTGCACCGACTTCACCCGTCTTCAATTGACGCTCAAAAGCCACCCGCCGCACTTGATCCTCTTTGAGCGCCTTCTGATAGGTATCCCGATCCACCTGCATCAACGGCTGATTTTCTGAATTGGGTTCAAGATAATAGGAAGATTGAACGATAATCTCAGTTGCTTCGCTTAATTTCTGAAGCTGCCCCTGTGGCAAATGCTTTAATGCGCCAGCCGGTACACCTAATGGTTCTAATTTTTGCTCTAATGCATTTTCCGCTGTTAATCCCTGATCATCTGATTGATGATATGTAGCCGATCTTGTTACTGCCAAATCTACAGAATTTGATGTTTGGGCTTGGACGGGCATAAAAAACACACAGGATAGAACTGCGGCCATTAAAATAGACATCCATTTTCTTTTCTCTTTTTTCACAATACGTTCATCTCCAAATTCAAAATTAACATTTATATCATATAAATGTTAATTTTATTATATGTTTTCATACTGTTTTGTCAAGAATAACTTGTTATTGTATAATTATAAAATTTTATATTGCTATTGTATACATAATATATTTTATAAAATATTACAAAGAAGTGGTCAAAAATTGAGGGAGGAAAGGCCCTCTCGATCGTCCAAACAACAATCCCGTTCTCTTCGATACTCGCTCTTCGCATAATAAAAACAGCCGTCCGGTTTTTCAACCGAACGGCATAAACTTTAATTCAAAATTCTTGCACCCTGAAAACTGAACAAAGAGAAGAGAAAGACAACTCAGAAAAACCATTTACCCTTCTAACCATTCGCATGGTCAAGCCCTCG
>OKRX01003150.1_pt1 | contig 10210 bp, 5 predicted proteins | sample 1601241 | NCBI WGS metagenome assembly OKRX01 (sample SAMEA3541500, study PRJEB24748) | human gut metagenome | biome: human gut; feature: human-associated habitat; material: faeces | place: China | collected 2012
CTTCCTTTACGACGATGTCCCCTTTTTCAACGGTGACAGGGATGGTAAACGTCACGGCCTCGGCCTGCGTGGGATCGTCAGGCGTAAAGGTGACGGAAACCTGATTGGTTCCAACAAAGAGCGCCTTGTCTGGCTCTGTAAAAGCAAAAGCACCGTCCACATTTGCCTTACCGCCATCCATTGTTAAATCGGAGACCTTAATGCCTTCCACATATTTGACCGGCGAACCGATCACCGGCATCGTCTCTATTTCAGCCGGCTGAATAGTCTTGGCAGGTAATACTTCAAATGTGTATTCAATTACTACATAAATACTAGGATCTTTCGAGGAATAAAGCCGAATTGCTTCTGTATGGGTACCGGCCTCCTCAATTACCGTTTCCGGATTTTCCCAACGTACTGCTAATCCATTGTTTCTATTATAAGCATAATCTTTAGTTGGAGACATCCAACCCGAGAAATCTTCTCTAGCAAAATGAATTACTGAGTTTTTAGGCTGTAGTGTAAATTTTTCTAATTTTTCACCTGCATAAACAGGTTCCTGCCCATCCGCTGTAATGTTGGCACGGACAAGTAAATTAGGTGCACTTCTTTCGATTACTATAACTCCTGCTGCATCAGTAACTGCGGCGAAAGCAACCAATGGCACCGTGCAGATCACCATTAGCATGCACAGTAAGAGGGAAAGCACCCTACGCCCTACAACACGCTTTTTCATGGGAACACCAACCTTTCTAAGATTAGAGCCTGAGACACAATAGCCCTTGTAAAAAAATTACCATTAAAGGGCATTTATGTCAATATAAAATTATATACAAATTCATACACTATATACAAAAATAATGCACAAAAGGTGTACATTGGATTATTACCGTCCTTATTCTACCAGAATAAGATATCGGTGTCAAGCGTTTCATCCAAAAAGTTTTAGGAGAATGATTGCTTTCCATCCAAAATGCACTTTACTTTTGTGCTGAAATTGAAACGTCAAATAACCTGTCTCCTGAAAGATTCGTTTTTGCCCGCCTGACAGGAACTTCTGAGTCAGGCGGGCAGAAACTACTTAGAAAGGGGTGAATTTATCCAGCATAACCAGGGCCGCGCTGGTCAATCGTCGCCGTGCCTGCAATATGGGCATCCAAGATACCCTTATCGAGCGCGTCAATCTTACCATCGCCATTGAGGTCAGCCGCCGTGAAGAACGGGCCGCCGGCGAAGAAGCCAGTGGTATCGCCCGTACCATCGACGAGACCGTTCATGATCGTCTGGTCGTCAGCGGTAATCTCGCCATCGCCATTCAGGTCACCGTAGAGAACGACGGTATAGAGTGCCTTCTGGGACGTGCCATCCATCACATAGACATAAGCACCTGTGCCTATGTAAAGCTGATCATGCAACTCATAATCAAGCGCATAACTACCGACCGGAGATGCATAACCTTCCAGATCAAACAGCTCCGGAGCAAGCCCATAGATGAACATCTGGCGGGAATCGATGATTGTCGTCGAACCGGAAACCGGCGTCAGAACTTCATTCTTCAGATTCCGGTGCGCCTTCATCAGCTCGACGCGGGCCGCATTCACCTTTGCCTGATTGGCGGTTGCATCCGCCTGCACCTCAAGCGCGAAGGCCTTTGCGGCTGCATAATCGGCCCACGTATCGGGCGCCTTACCGGCCTGGGTCTCCTGGCCGAATTCCGCAATCGCCGCGTTGAGCGCCGTCTTCACGGCCGCCTTTTCGATCATCCTGGGATAAAGGAGCTCGACCATGTGCTTCGCATACTTGATATCAAGCGCACGGACTGCGGGAGCCGTCTTGCCCTCGGGAACGTTCTCCTGCGAATTGACGATGCTCCAGGCATGGTTGAACCAGCTCTGCCAGCGGCGGAAGGTGAAGAGCTTATAGTTGACAAAGTCAAAATATCCGCCCTCCGGATTCTCCTGCGCGACCAGAACTGCCTTGAGCGCTGCGACATCGTCCGCATTTGTTGCGGCCTGCTTCGCATCGAGCGCTGCCACCGCTGCATTGACGTCGGCGACCATCTTCTCATAGGCGTTGTCATAGGTGACGTCGCCCGCAACGATATCGTCAAACATCTTTGCATGATCAGGATTGCCCTGTGTGAGCGCATAAGCCTGCATCAGGATATCCTGATAGGCATTCCACTCAGCAGTGGCATCTGCAGTGTAGTCCGCGCGCTGGCGGTCTGCGCTGTCGATTGTGCTGAGCAGCCCGGGCAGGCCATAATCGTTATAAACGACGAGGGTATGGCTCTGCGGATTGGTCGTATCCGTACTGCCGCTCTCATTCTTGATATCGAAGGAGATCTGCATCTGATAAACGCCATAAGGCTGCGGGTCATCCGGAGAACGATTGATCAGATACGGGTTCGCCGTGCCATAGGACGGGCGGTTGATATCCACGCCTTCCAGCGTGAAGAGCGGCTCGCCATCCGTGGGCACATTCGCCGCAAGATAAGACGGCATCGTACCGGTGACATAGGATCTCATAATGCGCTGAGAGCCATTGTCGGAGCCAAGGAATGCATAGTCATGGCGCACTGTCACGGAGAAGATCGCAGCGCGGTCGATATCCGTCACATAGAGATAGGACGGGAAGGACAGGACCTGCGTCTTATGGACAGCATTGGAATCGCCGGACATGGCCTCATAATTGCCCGCCGTTTTGAACAGCTGCGTGTAAGCCGACGTATAGAGCGGGGTATCATTGAGCACCGCGCCCGTCTCGTCGAGGATATTGTACTTGAGGTCGAAGCGGACTTCCGTATTCTCCGCAACAGAGCCGGAAACCGCTACGTCGACGAAGCCGTTGGCATCGATCGCCGTGGTGGGTACCGTGGCGGTCAGGTTGGCCGTATTCGTCAGCTCGATGGGCTGAATCTTATACATCGCATCCTGATGGAGCGTGCCAGATGCATCGCGATACGCGCGGTTGACGCCGGTGGTCAGATTGGACACGCGAATCTTCGTGCCAGCCGGTACGGAGCCGCTCGTGCAATCAATGCGGGAAGCAATGGTCAGATTCGCCTTGCCGAGGGACTGCTCATTGGCAGAGCCCATGAACGCGGTTACGAGATTCAGAACGGTGGGAAGCAGCGTTGCCTGCTTGGCGGAAAGGCCCTCGAGAAGAGTCTTGAAGGCAGCCTTGAGCTTCGCCGTATCCAGCGCATCCTCAAAGTTTACGATGCCGGTCGTCGGAATCGTGCCGGGCACCACGCCATTGACGATATTCGTCACGAGCTTGATGAGGACGGATTTCGCCGTGGCCGTATTCAACGAGCTATTTGTGCTATGCTCGAAGAAGGTGAAGAGCTGATTAAAATCAACATTCAGGATGGTATCCATTACATAGTTGACAAGCGTCTTCGCCGTCAGGTCGGCTGCCGTACCGGCGCCGGATGCGTCGCGGAACATCTCCTCATAATTGAACCAGCGCTTGTCGGCGATGGCAAATACGATGGTGTCGAGCTTATCCCATACGTTTGCAGCCGTGATTCCATCCTTAGGGATGGCAACGATGCCATCGGCATAATTCATCGCCCAGGAGAGAAGATGGGCAAGGAAATTGTCAAAGGTATCGTCCGCAGCTGCGGGATGATAATTGAAATCAAAGAGGTTATTGAAATAGAAGGTACCGATGATCTTAGCGCATTCCAGAATCGCTTCGTTGCTGTTGGTATTCGTCACCGTATAGGTCGCATCGGGAACGATGCTGGCGATGAATTCCTTCATGCCGATCACAGCGATCTGGCGCAGAGTCGCATTCTCCGGGACCTCCATATGCTTGACGAATTCCTTCACCGCGGAGCGGGCAATGTAGGTGGCGAGCTTCTCGGTGGTGTTCAGCGTCGATACATCAATGGTGTCGCCGCCGAGCGGGATGATGACCCTGATGAGCTCGCTGATATTGTCTTCCACAAGCTGGGCCTGCGTCTCACCAGCATTGGCCGTCATCCTCCAGGTGAAGAGGGTCTGGCCGGGTTTGAGCATTGCATTGACCGCGTGGCCGAGAATCGCATTGATCTGATCCGTGAAGCCCTGCGTGCGGTCGTAATTATATTCGGTGATGACGTAATCCGGATTGATGAGGTCTTCCAGATGGCCGCCCTTCTGGGCATTGGTCACGACCGCATTCTGAATGACACTCTTGAGGCCGCTGTTGAGCAGCGGGATCAGCAGCGTATTCATCGCGGCATAGGCGATCTCTTCGATCGTGCGATAGCCATTGGCCGTTGCAAGATCCAGGTCAAAGCCGGGCAGGATGCCATCGAAACCGAGGGCCGCCGCGTTCTTGCCGCCGACCTGATTATCGAGGACATACTGAACGATTGTGTCGAGCGTTGTGCCTGCGGGCATCGGCTCCGTCGTCGTCGGATGGATGAGATTCCAGAGCATCTCCTTGAGATAACCGGGGATGTCATCAAGAAGCAGACGGATTTCCGCGGGCAGGAAGCCCTTAACGATCTTCCAGTTGAACGTACCGTCGATGATCTTGGACAGTGTATCAGCGCAGTGGCCAAGATAGGTCACGACGGATGCGAGCACGTCGGCATCGGTCTTGTCAGCCGTGGTGCGGCGGACAGACGCGATATCAGCGCGATAGGTCTCCAGCACGACCAGATCGCCGACTGTGGCGGAGCCAAACAGCCAGTTCCCTGTGACGTTGTAGATGGAGTTGAGCGCATTGTCGACAGAAGTCATATTCAGCGTGCCGATCAGCGGGATGTCGATGGAAATCGCAGCATCCGCCAGCGCGCGGTCGACTTTGTCGAGCAGCAGAGAGGCCTGCTGCGCTTCGGTCAGGGTGACCTGGTCGATGGTGTTGTAATTGTCGCCATCTACCAGCGCATCATTCAGATACGGCGCATATGCCGCGCTGACACCCACAGAAATCGATCCGAAGATCAGGGTGATTGCCAGGAGTACGCTGAGCAGTTTTTTCGACTTTTTCACGTGGTTAAGCTCCCTTCTTCTGGCCCTCATGAGGCCATTTTTTCTCAGGATGGATAGGTGATCTTCCACCGCCGCCCTGCTTTTCCGGACGGCGGGCAGGCCTGTGTGTGGCCACCGGGGTTTTCCCGTTCACCGCGGCAATCAGGCAGGCGTTTTCCATTCCTCCACCTGCCGGTCTGGGGCCTCTTTGAAAGCAATGTGGGGCATATTTTCTTGCATTTTTCCCTCCTTGGGAAACTGTTTTGCATTTTTAATCCCACTCTCGCTGTTTTTTATGATTCGATTTCGCCGCTGTCAAGCGGATTACCCCAGCCCTAAAAAATTTTTTCGCCTTTTTCAGTCGCATTTATGCTGCAAGTTGAGGCTGAAATTTCAGTCATTTTGCAGTGATAGCGACAGTATTCTGGCTTCTTTTCTGTCTCCCAACTTTTTCTGAAAATCGTTTCAAAATTGGATGCCGGCAATTGATGGAGTCAAATTCAGGTCGAAACGACATCTTTTAGACAGTATTCTGGCTTCAAGTGCGATTTCGACTTTTTCTCTTTATATCGAAAGACACGATTTCCATTCTGCAGCTTCCTGTTGAAACAATCCTCTCCGGCTGTCATCCGGCGCGCCAGATCCCCGTCCGCAAAGACACGGGATTCCGGCAGCTGTCAGACAAACCAATGGGAGAATGGAGCCGAAGCAGAAATTTTGGTAGGAGAGGGTCGATCCGGGTTCTCCACGGTTTATCGAGAATCCCAGTTCGCGCGGCCTTTTTCAGCCACCTTTTGAGAAGCAGGACAATATAACCGATTTTTCTCCGAGCCGTTCTTTTCCGTTCGGAGCCGATCCGCTGCGGCCGCAAATGAATTTCTGATCAATTCGACGGATTCATACAAATCTGGATGAATTTACTTCCGCCTGCCGCCCAGCCCAGGCTCCCGCATTTCACTTTTTCCCTCATCCCGGTGAACCAGTCACCACAGCGCCTTGCGCACTGCTGTACGCCTCACGCGCACAGTAGGCTTGTCCGATCTTTTGCGCGCAACTGCTTGTTTTCTCCCTTGAGATGCTGAAAAGCTCATGAACAAGCGGTATTAGCGCTTCTCACAAGCCATCGGACTCACCTCCCTCTTAAAAATTCACGCGTCCGGTTCAACTGCCCTAGGCGGCTGAGGAATAAGCCATGCAAACATTTTAGACATGTGCTTACAAGGGACCGGAGCACGCGTCCGCTCGTCTCATTTTTTTCGCTCACCACGGTATTGTGAATATTATTCACACTCACAAAAAACAAAAATTATTTTGGTGATTGATCTTAAATGACAACTTTTTCCCTTATCGGCTCTTAATATAAACCTTTTCATCATCAATGTCAATATATACTTTCCCAAAAGTCTTTAAAATTAGGGTTATATTGTTATAATACCACATTATTTAGAATTTTACTGAAAATTTAAGCGATCAAAATTGTACAAGATATAGCTAGAAATCATATACAGTGTTACAATATATAGTCAGCATCGCATTTCTAATGATAATCTCAGTTGGGTAAGAAAAAAATTTTTAAAAACGTGTTAAAACAGAAAAAATATTGTGTAAAGCGCATATACTTTACACAATAAAGCACAAAAAAGGGGCTGTTGCAAATAGATGCAACAGCCCCAAATCAATCCATGTAAAAAAATTTATCCTCGTACAGAGGTCGCGGCGCCGCCCGGGAAGCTGTTTCGCCACCCTGCGGCGAAAACGCCCCTTCCTCGCGCTCTGAGATGCGGACAGCCGTCATTTTTCAGCGCGTTTATCCAACATTTTCCGATATGCCATGCGCATTTCCTCCGAGGATTCCTCCGGCGCGCGCGGATTGCAATGCGCCCATGCGCCCGTTTCACTGGAGGCATTGAATTTCTGTTTATCCGCGGAGCGCATCGGCGGGAAAAATTCAATATGAAAGTGATAGTCCTTGTCAAAGTCTCCGGAGTTAACCGGCGCGTTATGCATGCACATCATATAGGGGAACTGATAGTCAAAGAGATTGTCGAACATCGCCACCGTATCGCGGATCGTTACGCCGAGGGCGAAGCGCTCTTCCTCAGTCAGATCCGTCATATAAGGGACATGGCGGTTCGGAAAGATATAAACGCCATAGGGATATTCGCAGAAAAAGGGCAGAAACACGGTAAAATGCTCATTGCGGAAGATGATCCGCTTCTCCGCCGCCAGCTCATGCTGGAGCATATCGCAGAATATGCATTTGCCCGTTTGCTCATAGTACTCGCGTGCAGACTGCGCCTCCAGCTCCAGCTTTTTGGGGACATAAGAATAGCCGTAAATCTGGCCGTGCGGATGCGGCATGGAAACGCCTACGAGCGCGCCCCGGTTTTCAAATGGGAAAACATACTTGATCTTTTCATCCTCACGCATCGCCTCAAACCGCTCGCACCAGAGCGCGACCAGCTTCTGCATATGTTCGTCCGACAGCTCGGGAAGCGTCACGGTATGGCCAGGAGAATAGAGGATCACCTCACATTTGCCGTAGGAGGGACGCACCTTGAAAAAATCGTCCGCCACGTCGTCGGGCTCCGGCGGATTCTGGGAGAGCGCCGGAAAATCATTGTCATACTTCAGCACTTCATAATCGGGCACATTGCCAAAGCTCGGGCAAAACGGGCAATAGTCCTTGGGCATATTGGGCCGGTTTTGCCGGTTGCTCGCAATCATAACCCAATCCTTTGTCAAAGGGTGCCATCTCAATTCAGCCATACAAGTCGCTCCTTTTCTGCACTTTGCGAAAAAACGCAATATCGCTTAATGATATTCTAGCCGATTCGCTCAGTGCGCGCAATATTTATGAGCTTGGAAAAAGGCACGCGGATGTAGAATAAATCCATTTTATTCGATGAAAATATGTGCAAAATGAGATTTGATTCGAAAAGCTGCATTTTGTCGGAGCCAAATCCCCTATATATAATGAAAAAGGAACTCATCCGCTCCTCCGGATATCAGGAAAAAGTATCACAAGCCCCACAACAAAGAAACCGGTCTGCTAAAAAACGCGCCCGGCTGAAAAAGGGTTCGATTTTTTTCATTTTTCTGAAAGCTTCTTTAATCACGGATGATAGACGGCAGCTTCGGCAGGAAAAACTGCGCAGTCCCCTTCAGCCGTGCAAACGAATGCGGATTCCATAGCTGCGGTGCCGCCGGATGGATACCCAATGCCGCCAGCAGGGGCGTGACCATCTGAAAACGACGCTCGAAGCTCCCCGCATTGCGCCGCTCCTCTCTCGTCCACCCGGCTTCCGCCACGGCGGCGAAACGGGGATAGCACATTTCGCTCATATGTGCCAAGGTTTCTATATATTCCGTCCAAACCGGCGCTTCCACGCCTAGGATATTTTTCTGATAGATCGGGCGCACATCCTTAAGCGCCGGGCGGTAGCGGTAGGTTTTCCACAGCGGGGTCATGGCATAGGGATAGTCGCAGTAATAATGATAGAAATCAGAGACAATCACCTTTCCGCCGCCGTTTGCCCAGTGCGCGCATTCCCCATTTTTATCCATCCACATCTGCACCACGGCGGATGGATCGAGATTGCCGCCGCGCAGGGATTCGTTCCAGACAACGGCGGTGCGCCCCCGCGCACGCAGCCAGGAGATGACGCGGTTCATAAAATAGCCCTGCAACGCCTGCTCGTCGGGAAGGCCCTCCGCCTTCATACGCGCCTGGCAGTCAAGGCAGGCCTTCCAGCGCACCTTCGGCGCCTCGTCCCCACCAATATGGATATAGCGAGATGGAAAGATGGAGAGCATCTCCTCCAGCACGTCGAAAAGAAAATGGAAGGTCTCCTCTTTACCGGCGCAGAGAATATCCTGAAAAATCCCCTGCTTTGTCTGCACATAAAATGGCCCGCCCGTGCAGGAGAATGCCGGATAGGCAGCCAGCACAGCGGACGTGTGTCCCGGCATATCAAATTCTGGCACCACCTCAATGTAGCGCTCGGCACAGTAATCCACGATCTCCCGCAGCTGCCCCTGCGTATAAATGCCTTCATAGGGGCCGTCCGCATGAATGCCTCCGAAATCGGAGCTGGCGCGGACCGAGCTGATTTTTGTCAGGCGCGGGTGCTCCTTGATCTCGATGCGCCAGCCCTGGTCATCCGTAAGATGCCAGTGAAATACATTCATCTTAAACAGCGCTGCAGCGTCAATCATCTTCTTCAAATCTGCGACTGAAAAGAAATGGCGGGCGCAGTCGATCATAAAGGCGCGGTAGGGATAAGTTGGCTCATCACAGATGCACATGCATGGAATTTGCCCCACGCTCGTGGCGATGAGCTGCCGGACGGACTGCATTGCGTAAAAAAGCCCACGCGGTGTGCCCGCACTGATCGTGATCCCCTCCGGGCAAACATTCAGCCGGTAGCTCTCCGCGCCGGAAATGCGTGTATCGATCGTGCGCGTGACGAAATCCTCAATCCGTCCCTCACGCGGGATCGCAAAAATGCCCTCTTTCGGCTGGATTTGATTGGGTCTTGGAACAATATTGCAGCGATACATGCTCGTCATCCTTCCATTGTGACCGGGTGAAGCAACAGCCGCGCGTCGTGTGCAGATGTGCAAAATAATTATGTAACCATTATAATCAAAGCATCCATCAGATGCAAGATACATACTTTTTCTAATATTTTCCGCTTTTTGAACTTTTTTCATTCTAAGGATATGCTTATCCAGTGAAAGGCAGTGAACGAATAACCAACCAAACGATGGTAACCCTTTTCAAGGAATTGTATGTAGAGACCGATTAGAAGCTCCTCGTCTACATCGCCTCAGAAGGCGGAAAGCCTACTGTCAAGCGAAAAATTTTGATCTTCCCTCACTCGGGGGTTTATGCGATCCGGATTCTCAAAAAACCTATGAAAAGGAATTGGCCTTTCCACAGCTTATCGACTATCTGGGGAGGGACATCCGCCCTGCGTCCATTCCAGACGGCCTGCATGCTATCCATGTAAAGGATATAAGCTTTACGATGATATGAAATAATAATCAGATACTGGCACACAATCTGACCCAGGAGGAATTTATCGCAACGCTTGCGCGGCCTGAGCGCGGTCCAATTCTTCTTTCCTTGTTCAGGGCAATCAAAAAAGCAAGCGTAACGCAGAAATTTTACGAAATTGTTCTTTCGCTTTCGTTGTGCTGCAGGTATCGCTGGCGCGACTTCATTCTCTTTGCTCGATGCAAAGAGAACGAAG
>OKRX01003151.1_pt1 | contig 10209 bp, 14 predicted proteins | sample 1601241 | NCBI WGS metagenome assembly OKRX01 (sample SAMEA3541500, study PRJEB24748) | human gut metagenome | biome: human gut; feature: human-associated habitat; material: faeces | place: China | collected 2012
CCTGCGGACTTGCAACAGGGTCATGGCGCACCGGCCGACCGGCTCCACACAGACAGATCGTATCCGTCTGCCTTATGCTGCGCCGGAGGCCTCCCGCCGGGCTTTCTTTGTCAAGGAGCTATGTACTCCGCTGCCGGATCGCCAGGGCAAGGAAAGGGAGAGAAACTTGCCCCGAACAATTTTAGACCGGCAGCACCTTGAAACTCGTCACGATGCTATGGATCAGCTTCGTTTCCAGTCTGAGCCGCATATCTTCATCCACATACAGGTACTCGTTCCCATACTCGTCCTTCACCGGTCGGGTGGCAAGAGCCCGGATGTACTTCTGATAGTGAGCGACCACGGCGGCAAGGGCGTTCTCGTCGCCGCTTACGGCTGCCAGAATCACCGGCACCGGAATCGGCTTCACTTGTCCGGCCATTCAAATCCCTCCTTCATCAGGTACTCGCGCAATTCTTTCAGCGTAACGAGCCGCCGCTTGGATACGGTCTGATGGACGATGTTCAGCTTCTCGCTGATCTCACGGTCCGTCATTTCCAGGAAGTAGGACAGCAGGATGACATCCCGCTTGCCCTCCGGCAGCTGCGCCAAGGCATCAGCCAGAAGATCGCCGGTCACGACTACCGGGAGTCCCAGCACTTCAAAGACATGTTCGCTCATAAAGTGCTTGTCCCATACGGCGGTCTGCTCCAGTTCAGAAGCTGTCAGTTCGCCCAGGGATTTCTCCTGGGATTGGAGACTGGCAAGTTCGCGCTGGATGTACCGGGCCTCATTCTTCAAAACCTTGACGCAGAAAGCGCCAAACTGATTTTGAATACGCTGCTCATAGGAGTCTTTCATTTTCTCACCTCCCTTCGCGCCGCACGGGTGCGGGGTGGTGATCTCCTCCCTTTCGCCTCAGTAATGCAAGGCTTGCGATTTTGGCAACCGCGAGCGGGAAGAAATTTTTATGAAAGGCTCCGCTGTATAGCGAAGGCCCGCATAAACAGCAAAAAGCGCCTGTCTGCAAAACGCAGACAGGCGCAAATGAACTATTAAACGCTTTTATGTAATCATACAGTTCATACTCATAAGTAGAATGTGCCCCGGTGGTGGCCGGGCTTTTTTTGATGGTGCGGTTATTGTCTTATTTTGTCGAAAGAGTTTTGGCTTCATGGCGGCTCCCTCCGCAAGCCGCCGTAATCTTTAGCACATGGTCGTCATTCTTATGAGGGCACAAAAGAGCGGCGGCCTTGATTTTCAAAACCACCGCAGGACTTCACCCAAAATGAGCGCACAAAAACATCTGCCCCGCAACGGTTTTTTTCTTTTCCCGTCGAGCGGGGCAGGATTGCTTGATTTTTAGATTTTTACTTTTGCCAATGAGTCATGATATTCTTTTTCGACAGAGGCAAGGTATCGTTCACGGAACGCTGTTACAGCAGATCCATCCGAAGTTACAAAGTACCCCCACCGCGTTTTTTCAATCACGCCATGCTGTTGTAATTCCCGGAACGCCTTTCTGACAGTTTCCGGGCTGCTCCCGGCCTCTTTTGCAAGGTCTATGTAAGAGGGCAGCTTTGCTCCCAACGCATACTCACCGTGCAAAATATGAAAGAAAATCTCATTGGCAAGGTGTTGATACACTTTTTCTCGTACATCAATGTCCCAGCCCATGTAATGCCTCCTTATCCGAATGTCTTTTTGATTTCATCCAACTCATGCTGATTTTCTACCCAGTTCTCCACATAACCGCAGTCACAGCAAACATAGCGAATCACTGGAATTTTCCCAAACAAGGTTATAGTTGTGGTATAGATATTGTTTCCGGTGGCATAACGCCCCGGATTATCCGGCACACGCACGATATTCTTCGAATGGCACTTTGGGCAGCATCTTGTATTTTTCATTGTCAAGCCCTCCTCGTCATAAAAAGCAAAACACAGCACTCTATCAGCAAAACAGCAGCACATAGCCAAAGGGCAAGTGTCCATGTGCCTACAAATGCTGCAACCAGCAGCATAATCAACGGAACAAGGTATTTGCGTGGATGATGCCACAAATCGCTTTCGGTTTTCCAGCCACGGATCGGCCACTTCCATTCCAAAATGACCGACAGAATAGCACTTTGCAAGGCGAATAAAAGAAGTGTTTCCACATGAATAATATTGATGCTACCGTTGATGATCTGCCAGCTACAAAGGTAGATACCGGCGACAATGCTGTTGATGGTAAAGATAAACAGGCAATATTTCCGGCAAAACCGCCCTGCCTGTTCGGGAAGCATACGGATCGCTTGCTCCAAATCTGGATCACACGACAGCAGCGTACAGATTGGGGTGTTCAGGCACAAGATCGCAAGGCCAATAGGAAACATATTCAGTCCTTGAAATTCACCGAATAGCAGCGGCAAAAAACAAGCAATCGCACACAGCCCCACAGTATTGACAAGATAGTTCTTGTTTGCCATCAGATAGCGTGTCAGATAAACGAATACACTTCCGGCATAGCCTGTATGCCGGACAGACTTTTTTGCAACGACAGCACTGTAAAAATCATAGGCATCTGCAAAAGTCAGATACAGCGCCGCAATTGCAAGGCTTGCCGTTGACACAGCCAGTACCGCCGCCCATTGGCGCACCAGTAAAATCACAGCCAGAATACCAACTGCCCAAAGGATTGACAGCGCAATATGTCCTTTCCGACACATCCGATACCCCGCTGCCGTTACCACACACGCCATGCAGCCGCAGATAATCGCAACAGAAATTTCCCATATGCTCCACGGAGCAACAGCGAAGAACAGTGTCCAGATCAGCAGTGTTTTGGTAATCAGGGTATGCGCTCCCAGCACCAGTACATAGGAAAAGACAAAGCTACGGTTATCAAAGGGGAGCATAAACATTCCCTGCATAGTTTCCATGTGCCGCCGACCGGTAAGCATCTGCCACATAATACCGGCGGTAAAAAAGGTCGAAGTCAAGTAAAAAATAAATGGCGCGATCTCAACTTGAAATTCAGCCGCATAGAGCGCGATAAACAGGATAATCGCAGCCAGCAGACTTTTTCTGGCGCTCTCATACTTGGCACCAAAGAACTGTTTGGAGAGTGCTTTAATCGTGTTCATCATCGGCCAGCACCTCCCGGATGTTTCCGGCGGCGATTTCCTCGCCGGTGAATGTCCGGCTGATCCTGCCATGTTCTAAAACCAGCACACGGTCAGAGGTCAGACAGATACTTTCTAAAATGTGGGAAGAAAACAGGAGTGTTCCATACTGCTTATATCCGCCTATGAGCTGGTATAAAAACTCTGTGCTTTGGAAATCCAGCCCGTTCACAGGTTCGTCCAGAAGCAGCAACTTGGGCCGCAGAGCAAACGCTGTAATCAAATAGGCTTTTTTCAGATTGCCAGTGGACAGCTCCTTTAAGAGGACATCGGTATAATCCTCGAAGTGAAAGCCCTTTACCAGTTCGGACACATCCGGCTGCGACATACCGTAGGACGCAGCCACATACGCAAGGTACTCACGGAATGTGAAATACTGAAAAGAGCGATCTTCCGCAAAGACAATGTACCGACTTTTCTTGAATGCTTTGTCGCGGAACGAGAATGAATGACCGTCCCATGTCGCACTGTCCAGATGGTAGCCCGGCAGCAGCCCAGCCACAGTCTTGATAAAGGTGGTTTTCCCCGCACCATTCAGTCCGATCAGCCCGACAACTTCATTGGCCCCTAAATCCAGCGAAAAATCAGAAAGTACGGGATGATCTGCGGTGTACCAAACGCTTAAATTATCCAGGGAAAGAAGTGTCTTGCTGTTCATACCGCATTACCTCCGATTATCTTTGTCTTTCTTCCAGAGAGAATAAGCAGACGCCAAGAACACACCACCAAGGAAAAGATACAGCAGAGCAAACGGGATATTCATCGTGACAAAGCTGTAAATCATACAGCAAACGAACACAATACCGAGGATCAGACGAAAATAAAAGTGACGCATACAAATACCTCCTATATTTCTGTATGTGATTTGGTTTCTTGTTTACAGTACAAGCATATACCAAAAGAAGCCCGTTTGCGGGAATGTCCACGAATGGTAGGATTTTGACCGCGAACTTGATGGCAGCTTTCAATCGACCGTCCGAATTTGCTCAACCACACTGCTTTTTCTGTAATAACGGTCAGCCCACATCGTGATGCCTAACTGTAAAAATACGACAACCAACAGATAGGCAAGCAAAGGTAATAATGGAAATGCGTAACGCACAAAATTGAAGCCGGGAATGTTTTGGACAAAGGAGCAGATTATCTGTCCTGCAAGCAAGCCCAATATTGTTGAGAAAAGGAAGCTGCCAAAGGTTTGAAATGCGTTTTCAATGCTTATCATTTGAGAAAGCTGCTTGTGGTCTAAACCAACGGCTCGAAGTAATCCTATTTCTTTTTGGCGGGATATGATATTCGTCATGCAGGTATTCACAAGATTGATAATGCTAAAAACCGCAATAAAACCCAACAGGGAATAAACTGCGACTGAAATTGTGCTAAATACGCTTTCATATTGGATGATAAGGTCATTCAGCGTTTCTAAGCGAAGGGCATCTACTCCTGCAATCATAGATTGAATAGCACTTTCTGTCGCTTGTGAGTATTCTTCCGTAGCGCGTAATACATAGGCACTGTTTGCACTGTATGGAACAATTTCTTCAATGACGCTTTCAGGAAGAATAAAACTGGACGCATCATTTCGATCAGAAATAATAGCGGCCACAACAAGCTCAATACTTTCTTGCCCGCCTACTCCGTCCAATGTAAAGGTAACAGTATCACCCACATCATAGCTTTTATTTAAGTATCCTAATTCGGGGCTGCTGATATTTACGATCAGGGTATTGTTGCTTTGGGCATCTGGTTCTGGTAAAGTTCCTGCCATCAGGCGGCTACTTAATGCTGACTTGTCATAGTCATTCATGCCATATATTGTGGTTTCCATCCCGTCCAACACGACCCTAATTTCCTTTTGGCAAATGACTTCACTTATTCCATCCACCGTTGCGAGGTTCTGATACAATTCATCGGTAAGCGGATTGTCTGCCTGCAAGTCAGTAATGGAAACAGTAGGTGAAAGTAGCTCTCTGTTCAATTCTACTGTGTAGGATGCCTCATAGGGAAAACTTTGCTTTGCCCGTTCTGTCGGATCGAGGGATGTCAGTAAGGACGATAAACTGACAAGTAACATCCCACTAAGGGCAAGAGAAACAAAGGTCATAATACTTTTCCGTTTATTCCGGCATAGATTGAGCAAGGCAAGAGAATACGGGGTAAGGCGATGTTGCTTCTTAGTTTCTGCTTTGCCACCGGTGTAGGCACTGTACTTGAACGCCTCTATCGGAGAGATAGACATTGCTACTTTGGCCGGCTTTTTTGCAGACAATTTGACGACAATAAATGCCACGATGCCAGACAGGAGAACGATTATGAAATCCGTAAATGCCTGAAATGCCTGTCGATCCACCAAAAATGCCAGCACATATCCCAAAAGGCATCCAAATGGTACAAATGAAAGCGCCAGTCTATCGCCCTCGATGGATACAATCTTTTTAATCTGCTTTTTGGTAGCGCCAATCGTTCTAAGCTGTCCAAATGCAGTCACATTCCCCACGATAGAAATATAGAAGATATTATAAATTACAAGCGCACAAGCACCCAAAAGGACAGCAGCAACAGCCAAAACCGTCATAACCGTTCCGCCGGAAGCATTGTTGCTGTCAATATATAGATTATTCACTTGAATTTGGTCGGCGGTAATCCCACATTCAGCACCGATATTCTGCACCAGTTCCTTTAATTCTTGGTTTCCATAGCTACCAGCATCACGCACAGCAATCATAGCAGACAATGGTTGTTTGGAAAGAGCTTCGTTTTCCTGAACAAATTTTGAGGAAACAACGGCATTATAAGCAATCCTGTTTGCATCACTCTCTGCCGTGGTAGATATAATTCCCTTGATTACAAAGGTATATGTTTCCATTTCCCGGCTTGCCTGATTGCGATAAGTTACGGAAATCGGATCGCCGATTTGGGCATCAAGCTGCATTGCCGCCAAATAGCCTTCTTCAACCAAAATTTCATCTGCCGCTTCTGGCATAGTTCCATCCGACAATACAATATTGGAAAGACGCATGGTGTTTTCATCCGAACATACCAATCCCATTGTCACTCCGTTTTCTTTTTCGGTCATGCCAACAGATTGATAAAATCCTACCGATGAAATTCGGGGATCGTTTTGCAAAGCGGAAATGCTATCCTCGGAAAGGTTCAAATAAATTGCTTGATATGCGGTCTGTGTCGCATATTCATGGGTAATATTGTAGGCGTAAGAAGCGATAAAGGCTAAAATCATCGTAGCGAACAAAATGACTATGCCCATGAAAACACTACGAGTTTTGCTGTTTTGTATCCGCCTTATAGCAATCTTTTGAATTGCCCGATTAGACAATGAAGCCATCATTACACCTCCTCTACAATTTTGCCATCTTCAATTCTGACAATACGGCCAGCCAGTTTTGCAATATCGTTGTTATGGGTTATCATCACAACAGTTTGCCCCAATTCCATGCTGGTAAGTTTAATCAGCTTTAGAACATCAGTGCTGCTCTTACTGTCAAGATTACCCGTCGGCTCGTCAGCCAGAATGATTGCCGGTTTTGTAATTAAAGCACGGGCAATCGCTACGCGCTGCTGTTGACCGCCGGAAAGCTGATTGGGCATTTTCTTTTCTAAACCTTTAAGGTTCAGCATATCCAGGATATTTCCTAAAAACGCTCGATCTACTCTATCTCCGTTAAGGTCAACAGGAAGCACAATGTTTTCATACACACTAAGGATTGGAACGAGATTGTAATTTTGAAAAATAAATCCAATTCTCTGTCTACGAAAAATGGTGAGCTGATCGTCATTCAGCTTTGACAGATTATCCCGTCCGACAATCACACTGCCGGATGTGGGGGTATCAAGGCCGCCGATCATATTCAGCAGTGTAGACTTACCGCTGCCCGATGTGCCAACGATAGCGACAAACTCACCATTTTCCACACTAAAATTCACCCCGTCCAATGCACGGGTTACATTCGGTTGTACGCCGTAATACTTTTTGAGATCAATCGTCTGTAAGATACTCATTGTTGCCTGCCACCTTTCTTGAATTCGCTTGCAAAGATTTTTGCACATATACATGGTAACAGAATGATACGCCTCCAACAGCAATGTCCACGAACGGTAGGGTTTTGACCGCGAAAAAATGGCAGGCAGCCATAAGGCCGCCTGCCATTTGTCCAAATAAAGGTTATTCTGTTTTGACCGGCTTGAAAGACAGGGTAACAACTGCCCCAAATATACCGTTTTTGTAATCGGTAGTGATAGTACCATCGTAGCGATCCGCCGCTGTCTGTACGCTTTTCAGTCCCCAGCCGTGTGAGGCTTTGTCAGCCTTTGAAGTTATAAGATTTCCGCTTTCCTGTTTTGGTGCATTGCCATATCCATTTTCTACTTTGATGATGAGCATGGCATTGATCCGCCGGATCGTCAGGTTAAGGAAGCGCATCTTATCCGGGGCCGCTTTTGCCGCATCTAAAGCGTTGTCCAACAAATTTCCTAAAATAGTTGTCAGGTCAACACTACGAATATTAGTGTTGTAGGGATATTCGATGTTGACTTTTGTTCTGATTTGTTCCTGCTCGGCAAGCGCCATTTTACTGCTGATTAGGTAGTCAATGACCTTGTCGCCCGTCCAGACCGTTTGAGAAATTTCCCGGACAGGAGTTCGCAAGTCCTCGCAATACTGTACTGCCTCCTGAATATCGCCTTGAATGAGGCATTGGTAAATGGCCTCAATATGATTGTGCAAGTCGTGATACAGTTTGGCATTGTCCTCATAGGTACGGCTTAACGCCTGATAATCCCGTTCCAGTATTTCGGCCTGATCCTGTTTCAACTGTGCAATTTCTAACTCCATTGCCCGCTGTCGGCTCAAACGGTAAAATAGCACGGAAAACAACAGTACCATCGAGAGAATAACCCATGTTCCGGTTTGATCGTCACTCAATGGCAGGATTGTTTGTTCGGAAAGCGTGATTGCACCAAACAGTCCCAGCATAACTACAACAGATGTTAGCCGCATAGGTACGGACGAATTTTCCCTTTGTTTTGTCAAAAGTACGGCCAGTCCCAACATTATCAACCGAACCATCCAAATGCCAGCCAAAGACTCCAGGGATTTTAGATCAACAAAATTGTCTGAACGGAACAGGGTGCCCAAACCGGCTTGAAGCAGATAGTCCCACAGTCCTACGCCGATTTCGTAAGAAATGCCAAGGAACAGACAAAGGTTTATTTTTTCCCGCTGATAATACCATGCAACCGCCGTGATAACCAATATTTCAACAGCTATCACACCGATGGCAGGCAGCGACACCGCTTGCAGGATGGTAACGAGGCATCCGCCAGCGCCGGTTAGCAACAGGGCTTTCCGTTCCAGAGAAAAGCCCGTCAGCCTTGCGACGAGATAAAGCCCCAAAAACAGGCGCACTTCATTTGTGAAAAGGTAAGAAAGAATTTGAACCCAATCCATCATATATGCGCCCCCCAAAACTGGTTGATTTGCCGCTTGACTTCCTGCAAGTGGGAACGGCTAATCGGTAACTGTTCGCCATTTTTCAGTACCGCAATGCTGTCACTGATTTTCATAATCTGAACGATATTGGCGATATAGCCCCGGTCAATGAAGATAAATTCCGGCGCGTTCAGTTCGTCAAATACCTGCTGCAAGCTCTTTCGTACTTTTGAAGTTCCAGCTCTGGACACAATACTGGCATTTTTACCATCCCGCTGGATATAAAAAATATCTTTGTAAGCTATCTTCTCCATGCGATTTGCCGTCTGGATCGTGTACTCTTGTCCGGCTTCCAGTTCAATCAGTTTGGCAGCATCAATCACAGCGGCGGTCAGTTTTGTCTCCAGATTATTCTTCGGTACATAACGGAAGATGGATAGTTCAAAAGCATCAATGGCGTACTCCGTGTGAGAGGTCACAAAGATAATCCTGACATTTGGAAGATAGCCTTTAATCTGTTGGGGGATTTCCATGCCGCTAATTCCTGGCATTTCAATGTCCAGCAAAATCAAGTCATAGAAAAAGGCGTCGTCTGTTATATCGTAAAGCAGGTTTTGGCTCTGGGTGTAGGTCGTTATCTCGCAGCCGATCCCCTCCGATTGCAAACACTCCCTGACGATATGTTCATGTAGGGTAACAGACTTTTCTTCATCGTCACATATCGCAATCCTTATCACAGCTATCACCTCGTTTCTTTCTGCGCCGGTCAATGGGCTTGTGGGAATTTTTCGGGATCAACCACATATTACCGAGTTTTGATACACCTGGTATCCGGCTATCTTCACAGAGCTTTTGTACCCGCCTTTCGGAAATGTTCCACTTCTTCGCGGCTTCGGGGCAAGACATATACTCCATTACTCATCTGTCCTTTCTGCAAACCGCCTGCTTCTATTAGATATTATTATATACGGAAAGCCGAATAATAGCAATGTCGTAAATGTGAATTATATTGGCTATACAGGGGAATTGTATAGACATATCCAGAAAGAAAGGTGAACAGTAGAATGTAATTGGGTGAATGGATATGGCAAAAAGACCAGTAGAGAAAATTGACTTCCGCCCCTATGGAGCGGCAATCAAATCAGCGAGGAAAGGGAGTAAGGAGTCCCGAAACAAAGTCGGAGACGAGATGTACCTGTCCCCCCGCTATCTTGCAAATATTGAGAACAAGGGACAGCATCCGAGCGTCCAAATCTTTTTGGAGCTCATGTCCCGTTATCATATTTCCGTGGACCAGATCCTTTTTGGGAATACAGAGGGCGGAAAGTCCACCGCATACCGTCAGCTTGACGCCTTGGTGAATGAGCTGACCGACAAGGAGATACAAATTCTCATTGCCACCGCGCAGGCCATTTTGGACGCAAGGACAGACGGTGAGGAATAGTGTTCCCGGTACAACTGTATAGGAACTGACAGACGCTGTAAACGAATGTGTTTACGGCGTTTTTTCTTTTCCAAGAGGTAGCCAAATCTTCCGTTTCCGTATTACTAAGGTACGATAGGAGTAACGATAGCAAGCACAGCAAGCGAGTACCCGCTTGCGATTTTTGGCTTTAGGGAA
>OKRX01003159.1_pt1 | contig 10195 bp, 9 predicted proteins | sample 1601241 | NCBI WGS metagenome assembly OKRX01 (sample SAMEA3541500, study PRJEB24748) | human gut metagenome | biome: human gut; feature: human-associated habitat; material: faeces | place: China | collected 2012
TGTTCCCCGCCGGCGAAATTTACGGCGGCACCCGTTCCGCTTGGGATTACGGCCCTCTCGGCGTCGCTCTCAAGGACAATATCAAGCGTGAATGGTGGCGCTCCATGGTCGTCACCCGTCCTGATGTCGTCGGTGTCGACACTTCCATCATTCTGCCGCCCGAAGTGTGGGTGGCGTCCGGCCACGTGAGCGTGTTCAACGATCCGCTCGTCGAGTGTCTCAACTGCCACAAGCGCAACCGCGCCGACAAGCTCGAGGAATCCTACGCCGAGAAGCACGGCGACAAGATGCCGGAAAACGGCATGAAGGACATCGTCTGCCCGAACTGCGGCACCCGTGGCCAGTGGACCGAACCGCGCGACTTCAACATGATGCTGCGCACCCACCTCGGCCCGGTCGAGGACGAGAACAGCCTGCACTACCTGCGTCCGGAGACTGCACAGGGCATCTTCGTGGACTTCAAGAACGTGATGACCTCTTCCCGTTCCAGGCCGCCGTTCGGCATCGCCAACATGGGTAAGTCCTTCCGTAACGAGATCACCCCGGGTAACTTCATCTTCCGCACCCGTGAGTTCGAGCAGATGGAGATGGAGTTCTTCGTCACGCCCGGCACCGATGAGGAATGGCACCAGTACTGGATCGACGCCCGCACCCGCTGGTACATCGACCTCGGCGTCAAGCCGGAGAACCTGCGCCACTACGAGCATCCGAAGGAGAAGCTCTCCCACTACTCCAAGCGCACCGTGGACATCGAATACAAGTTCGGCTTCCAGGGTTCCGACTGGGGCGAGCTCGAAGGCATCGCCAACCGTACCGATTACGATTTGAGCGCGCACTCCAAGCACTCCGGCGAAGACCTGAGCTACTTCAACCAGGCCACCGGCGAGAAGTACGTGCCGTACGTCATCGAACCGGCCGCCGGCCTGACCCGCTCCCTGATGTGCTTCCTCGTGGACGCCTACGATGTGGACGAGGCCCCGAACACCAAGGGCGGCGTTGACAAGCGCACCGTGCTGCGTCTCGACCCGCGTCTGGCCCCGGTCAAGGCCGCCGTGCTGCCGCTGAGCAAGAAGCCTGAACTGCAGACCGTGGCCCAGAACCTGGCCGACGACCTGCGCTTCAACGAGTGGATGATCGACTACGACGAGTCCGGTGCCATCGGTCGTCGTTACCGTCGTCAGGACGAGATCGGCACCCCGCTGTGCATCACCGTGGACTTCGACACCCTCGAGGACCACGCTGTGACCATCCGTGAGCGTGACACCATGGCCCAGGAGCGCGTCGCTCTTGACAAGGTGGCCGATTACGTGGCCGCCCGCATCGGCGAGAAGCGCACCCGCGTGCCCCTGAAGCCTGTGGAAATGGGCGGTGAGCCTTGGCCTGAGTCCGGCGTTCAGGAAGCCGGCGGCCTGTACTAAGCCGGAGTCGCACAACTTGGGCTCCCCTCTGTGGGCTGAGCCGTAAGGAAGACATCCCAGTGGGCTGTTTGTAGGCGAAGTGGCGGCGATAGACGCCGGGGCTCCTCTCTCAGGGGAGCCCCTACTTATTTTCTTAGGAATCACATGGCACAATCCGAATCCGAAACAGTGCTCACCGAGCATCACGAGACCGACAACCTCGACCCACGTACGGACGCGCCGGCGCGCCCCGGGACCCCGGTGCATATCGCCCCGGTCCAACTCGGCAACATCACCGTGCCGACCCCGGTGGTGCTCTCGCCGATGGCGGGAGTGACCAACTGGCCCTTCCGCGTGATTTGCGAGGAATATGGTCCCGATGGACTCTACGTGGCCGAGATGATCACCGCTCGAGCCCTCGTGGCGCATAACCCGAAAGCACTGCGCCTCTGTCATTTCGCCAAAAGCGAAAAAATCCGTTCACTGCAGTTGTACGGCGTGAACCCCTCCATCACCGAACAGGCGGCGAAAATCGTGGTCGACGGCAACATGGCCGACCATGTGGATCTGAACTTCGGTTGCCCGGTGCCCAAGGTCACTCGTCGAGGCGGTGGTTCGGCCTTGCCTTGGAAAACCGACATTTTCACTGAGCTATTACAGCGCGTGGTCGCCGTATGCGAGCCGGCGGGCATCCCCGTCACCGCGAAGATCCGCGTCGGCATCGACCATAACCATGAGACCTTCCTCGAAGCCGGACACATCGCGCAGGAGGAGGGCTGCAAGGCCGTAACCCTGCATGCCCGTACCACCGCCGAATACTATGGCGGTCATTCCGACTGGTCCCGCATCGGCGAGCTCAAGGAACACCTCATCATTCCGGTATTCGGCAATGGCGATATCTGGGGTGCCGAGGATGCGCTCGAAATGGTGCGCGAGACCGGCTGCGACGGTGTGGCCATCGGCCGCGGATGCCAGGGCCGGCCGTGGCTGTTCGCCAACATCAAAAACGCCTTCGAGGGCAATCCCGAACGGCTCAACCCGAATCTGGGCGAGGTCTGCCGCGTGATTCACCGTCATGCCGAGCTGCTTACCGAGTTTTATGAGGGCGATGAGATGATGGCCGTCCACGATCTGCGCAAGCACATCGCCTGGTATCTGAAAGGATTCCCGGTGGGCGGCTCCACCCGCAAGGCCTTTATGGAATGCGAGAGCCTGGCCGATGTGGACCGCGAGATCGGCAAGCTCGACCCGACTATCGAATACCCGCCACGCGTGGTCGACAAACCGCGCGGCCGCGTGCGTTTCGCCAAGAAGGTGCACTTGCCATATGGCTGGTTGGAATCGCGTACCACCACCCACGAAGAGCGTGAGGCGCTCTTCGGTGACGACCCAATGGACGCCAGTTACTGAGAAAATACTGAAAATACACGCAACACGCGCCATTCTGCGCGTGAATTTCCCTCCAAGAGTAGCCTGTTTGCGCTACTCTTGGGTGTAACCGTGAAGTGACAGGAGCCAAACGTGAGCGAGATCGCGCAGAATGAGTTCAACGACAAGACCAACATCAAGGTTGTTGGCGTCGGCGGTGCCGGCGGTAATGCCGTCAATCGCATGATTGCCGAAGGATTACAGAATGTTGAATTTGTGGCGGTAAATACCGATGCGAAGGATCTTCTGCGCTCTGATGCGGATGTCAAGATTTCCCTTTCCGATAAGTCCAGTCGTGGTCTCGGTGCTGGTGCCGACCCGGAGCGTGGAGCCAAGGCGGCCCAGGACCACCAGTCGGATATCGAAGAGGCGCTTAGGGGTGCCGACATGGTGTTCGTCACCTGCGGCGAGGGCGGTGGCACCGGTACTGGCGCCAGCCCGATCGTCGCTCGTGCGGCTCATCAACAGGGTGCTCTCACCATCGCGGTTGTTACTCGTCCGTTCAGCTTCGAAGGCCCTCAGCGTTCCGCTTCCGCCGAATACGGCATCGACAACCTGCGCAAGGAAGTCGACGCGCTGATCGTCATTCCGAACGATCGCCTGCTCGAGCTTTCCGACCGTTCCATCGGCATCATTGAGGCCTTCAAGACCGCTGATACCGCACTGCTTGCCGGTGTTCAGGGCATCACTGACCTGATTTCGATGAACTCCTATATTCACGTCGACTTCAACGATGTGAACTCCATTCTTCGTGGTGCTGGTACTGCGCTGTTTGGTATCGGTTCCGCACGGGGAGAGGATCGTGCCACGCAGGCCGCCGAAATCGCCATCAGCTCTCCGCTGCTTGAGGAAAGCATCGAAGGCGCACACGGTGCGCTGATCAACATCGCCGGTCCGACCGACCTGAAGTTGCAGGAGGCCTCTGCTGCCACCGAACTGGTGCGCAAGGCCATTCACCCTGAAGCCCAGATTATTTGGGGTCTTGCTCTGGACGATGCTTATGGCGATGAAGTGCGTGTCACTGTTATTGCTGCTGGTTTTGACCCCGTCGCCGCTCAAGATGACGACACTCAGAGCACGGTGACGCCGGTTGTGCCAACCGCCGCCGATCCTGCGACTCCCGTGGCACAGCCAGCTCCAGCACCGGCACCGGCTGCACAGCCCGCTGCCACTGCCCAACCGGCATTCACACCGGCTACCGGTGACTCCGCATCGTTGCCTTTTGATGATCCGACTTCCGCTCATCCGAATATCGCCGTGAACGATCCGGCTGGCGATCTCGACATCCCTGACTTCCTGCGCTGAAAGGATTGATCCATGGCTGGGTTCATGAAAAACGCGATGTCCTATCTGGGCATGAGTGACGTTGTGGACGATGAGGACGACTACATCGAGGAGGACGAGGAGCAGAAGCCGGCTTCGAAGTCCGCATTTGATTCCGACCATACGGTCACGCCGCTGGCGTCAACCACCGCGCCTGCCGCATCGTCGACTACCAAGCCGTTCCCCGGTGGTCGTGTGAACAGAATCACCACCATCCATCCGAAGTCATATGAGGATGCTCAACTGGTCGGCCGTGCATTGCGTGACGGTGTTCCGGTCGTACTGAATCTCACCGGTGTGGCCGAAGCCGTGGCATATCGCATCGTGGACTTCTCCGCCGGCGTGGTGTTCGGCGTGCGTGGTTCCCTCGAGCGTGTCACTCCGCGCGTGTTCCTGTTGAGCCCGGCGCAGGTGAACATCAAGGTCGAAGAGCCGACAAAACCAGCCTCGGCACACGATTTGTTCGCTGACTGACCGGTTCAGTAGTTTTCGCATTCGACGTTATATCGGTATTCGGCCGACTCCCAGCAAGGAGTCGGCCGATTCTTATTGTGCTCCGAGCAAACTTTTCATGCGCGGTTGTTAGTCTGTCAGCATGCTTTCCTTAGTGTTCTCTTTGATCGGCCGCATTCTTGCATGGCTCATCAACGCGTATATCACGGTTCTGTTCGTGCGCATGATTCTGGACTGGGTCTCCGTTCTCGCACGAAACTGGTATCCACGTGGTGTGGTGGCCCAGCTGATCAATATTGTGTATTCCATTACCGAACCCCCTCTGCGCTGGCTACGTCGCTATATTCGCCCATTGCCGCTCGGTTCGATTTATCTTGATGTCAGCTTCATTGTGCTGTATTTTGCGCTGGTGGTACTGGAAAGTGTTGTTCTGATAGTGTTCTGAGGCCGTTTTTGACCCGCCGGAGGCATATATCTGGCATAAAAACCCACGTCGAATGTTCTGAAACGATGGGGTCGTGATAGCATTCTGACTTGAGACCAACGTAAGTGCGGGCGATGCCCCAAAGCGAGGTGCAAGATTTATGGCTCTGTTGACGCCGAAGGATATTAGGGAGCATACCTTCCAGACTGTTCGATTCAAGGAAGGTTATGATGTCGACGAGGTCGATGACTTCCTTGATCAGGTCACGGAAACCGTCGAGGCTCTTGGACGTCAGGCGGTAGCCGGCGGTCAGGCCACCCAGTCTCTGGGTCCTGACGTGACCAACCTTAATGCGAAGATCTCCGATCTTACCGGTCAGGTGCAGCAACTCGAGTCGGAGAATGCTGGTTTGAAGAACGCTGTGGCTCAGGCCCAGCAGGCCGCTCAGGCTGGCAATGATCAGGCAGCACAGCTTGTCTCTGCCAAGCTCAGCGAAGCCGAGGAATCCAACCGCGCGCTGTCCTCCCAGAATGAGCAGCTCAAGGGTCAGGTCGATCAGCTGAACGCTCAAATCGATCAGCTCACCGCTCAGGCTGCTCAGGCCTCCAGTGACCAGGAGGCTGTCGGTCAGCAGATCGCCGCCATTCAGCAGGAACGTGATCAGTTCCGCGCGGCCAATGAGGAGCTGTCCCGTCAGCTCGCCGCCGCTCAGCAGCAGGGTTCCGCCGCTCAGCAGCAGTCCGCTCAGATCGCTGAGCTGTCCCGTCAGCTCGAAGAAGCCAAGCAGCGTGAAAACCAGCTTCGTGCTCAGGTTTCCAAGGTTGAGCCGAGCACCGAGACCGGTTCTCTGCAGAAGATCGCTGGCGCCGCTTCCATGCCGGGCACCGAGCCCGAGCGCGCCACCGCCATGCTGACCCTGGCTATGCAGCTGCACGATCAGTACGTGGAGAAGGGCAAGAACAAGGCCAAGGAAATCACCGAGGCCAGCCAGAACAAGTACAACGATCTGGTCACCAAGGCCAACAACTACTCCGAGCGTACCCGTTCCGAGGCCGACGACTACTCCACTCGTACTCGTTCCGACGCCGACACCTATTCGGATCGTACCCGCTCCGAGGCCGACGCTTACCGTGACCAGACTCACGCGGATGCCGAGACCTACTCCCAGAACACCCGTTCTGAGGCCGACGCATACTCCGTCAAGACTCGTCAGGATGCGGACAACTACTCCAAGTCTCAGCACGATGACGCTGACAACTACGAGAAGGAAGTGCAGCAGCGTGCCGCCGAGTATGACAAGAACACTCGTTCCGCGGCTGATGCGTACGACAAGAACACCCGCTCTGCAGCCGATACGTATGCCGAGCAGGTGCGCGACAACCTTCAGGCTCAGTCCAAGGTCGTCGAGGGCAACATCCAGAGCCTCAAGCAGTTCGAGACTGAATACCGCGCCCGCCTCACCGAGTACCTCGGCCAGCTGGCATCGCAGGTTTCCGAGTCGAACAACTACGTCGACCAGACCTCGTCCAAGACCAACTGAGCGTAGGCAGGTACAGGTCGTATGACGAACCAACAGGGACGGCTGCGCACCCGCGTGGCCGTCTTTGCATGTGTGGCCGCGGCTGCGCTGATTGTCGATCAGCTCACCAAGGCTTGGGCGATGGCCGCGTTATCCAACGGTCAGACCATTCGCGTGATTCCCGGACTGCTGTCCTTCACCTTGGTGCGTAATCCGGGCGCGTCCTTGGGCATGGGATCAGGCGCTACTTGGGTAATCAGTCTGTTGGCCGTTGTGGCTTGCGTGGCCCTTGCTGTGGCTGGGGTGCGCACTGTCTCCATGAAATGGTCGGTGGCGATTTCTTTCGCGTTTGCAGGCGCTCTGGGCAACCTGATTGACCGTGTTATGTACGCTGACGGCTTCCTCGACGGCAAAGTGGTGGATTTCCTTAACTATGGCTGGTCCGTTGGCAATGTGGCGGATATCTATCTGGTAGTCGCCGGTGTGGTCCTGGTGATTCTGATTCTTATGGGGGAGCCGTTCTCACACAAGGATCTCATCGAGCAATCCGACGAATCCCTACAGTCTGAGCCGGAGGCGGACGCCAAGTAATGAGTCGAATAGTCCCTGCTCCCGATGCATTGGTGGGTAAGCGTTTCGACGTAGCCGTGGCCAAAATGCTGGGTATTTCACGATCTAAAGCCGCCGATCTGGTTGACTCCGGGCAGGCGCGCGTTTTAGGACGTGAAGTTGCGCGGTCCAGCACATTGCAGGCGGGGGAGACCGTCGAATTTGATTTGGCGGAGGAACAGGCCGAGCCTGAGCCTATCGCAACTGATATGGCCGTTGTCTACGAAGACGATGATGTCGTTGTAGTCGATAAGCCTGTAGGCGTGGCGGCGCATGCCTCGGTTGGCTGGACCGGTCCAACCGTGCTCGGATCACTGCGTGACCGCGGCGTGCATATCACTTCCTATGGTGCGGCCGGGCGTGAGGGCATTGTTTCTCGCCTTGATGTAGGCACTTCCGGCTTGATGTTGGTGTGCAAGTCCGACCTTGCGTACACCGAGATGCGTCGGCAGTTCGCCGAGCATGAGGTAAAGAAAACCTATCATGCGCTCGTGCAGGGTGGTCTTAAAGAGAACAAAGCAACCATTGAGGCACCGATCGGGCGCGCCAAAGTGTCCGATTTCCGCTTCTGCGTGACTCCGGCTGGCAAACCGGCCGTTACGCATTGGGATGTGTTGGAGCGTTTCGGCCATGAGGCCACACTGGTATCCGTGAATCTGGAGACCGGACGTACCCATCAGATTCGCGTGCATTTCTCCTCGATTGGGCATCCTCTGTGCGGCGACCCCATGTATGGTGCCAATCCGGTGCTGTCTGAAGCTTTGGGACTTGACCGGCAGTGGCTGCACGCCATGAAGCTCGAATTCCGCCATCCTCGCACCCGCGTCTGGACCACGGTCCGGTCCCAGTACCCGGCCGACCTGGCCGCCGCCCTCGATGCCATGCGTGCCCGTCACATCGAACCCGCTGAACCTGCCGAGCATGCCGAAGTTCTGGTGGACTAATTCCGCAACGTGTGCATCATGCGTTTTAATATTTAGATTCAGTTCCAGCCTCGCCGGATTCATCCCAGAATAATGAGAGATCGGTCATGATGGCTCTCCGTCATGACCATACCCCAAGTGACTGCGGATGCTGAGTACCGTTCAGGCCAATGGTCGGTAACCGTACGTGAATTACCGGTATTTCCGCTCAACGTGTCTCGGTACTCCAGCGTGAAGTGAACAGAAATGAGCCAAAGCAGTAAGGCTGAGTACGAGTATTCGTGGCCGTCATCAATCGATGGTGGTCATTGGGATTCGCGCCATGTACTACGCAGTATGTTGTACGCTCTGCCTGGCTGTGACTGGATTCTGGGGCCCGCTGCCGGTTGACGAGGCTGAAGGCATGTAAAACTTATGCATACTGATCTGTTTTCTTAAATTTGGCTTTATCAATGGTGTCGCGCAGGCTCTTTACCCGCGTTCGGATTCGATCGTTCGTTTTCTCCATGGTCGTCCGGGCTCGATCGAGCCGGACCGGTGCCATATCCGGATCGCAGATGACTGGCGATTCCGGAAGATCTACGAAAACGTCATCTTTAGATGACGATTCAACGTTTCATATTGCAGGTCTCCTTACGGGGCGTTACGTCCGATCGCATTCTTTGAAAAATGGGCCACCTAGATTTCCGAGGAGATTGAAGGGCAACACGTGACTTCGGTAGACCAAAGCTGCCGGAATATCTCCGTCAAACCGCCTGTAGCTCGATGGTGTTGTCGCATTGTGCGGCGATGCCAAGATCGTGGGTGACGATGATGAGGGTCTTGCCGTATTCGTGCTGGAGGCGGAGCATTTCGTCGAAGACATGTTGGGCGAGATCGCGGTCGAGCGCGCCGGTGGGCTCGTCGGCGAGGGATCAAATCCCCGGGCTTCAATATGCATCGTGCGAGGGCGACGCGCTGCTGTTCACCGCCGGAGAGGGTCATGATCTTGTCTCCCGCGACATGGCCGAGTCCGAGCCGGGAGAGCATGGCCTTGGCCTTGCGCTGCCTGACCTGTTTGCTGTCACGGGTGAAGCGCATGCCGAGGGTGACGTTGTCAAGGGCGCTCATGTCGTGGTAGGGGGCTGCGGATGCGGGCAAGCCATTTCTTGGAAGACGTTTCGTCGAGATTGGCGGGAGCTTGCGTCAGCAGGCGTCGATGAAGGCGCTGAGGATGCGACGTTGGTTGCTATCGGCGCGGTGAGAGAACTCAGGATGCCATTGGACGGCCCAGACGAAACGCTTGGCCGGCATCCAGACCGCCTCCACGATGCTGTCCGGCGCAGTGGCCATCGGTTCCAGTCCCTGGCCCAGCGTGCGAATCGCCTGATGGTGATAACTGTTGACGCCCAGCGTATAGGCGCGCGGATGATACGGCCTGCCGAAGGAATCGACCTCATCGGCCTCCGCCTCACTCGGGCCGTTGTCTCCCAGCGGCCACAACGCGCGGGCCAACGGCGAATCGGGCGCGATCGACACTTCGTGGACCACCGGGTCATACGGCGGCTTGTCGCCATGATGCACGACCGGGCTGGGATGTTCGTCCGGCAGATCCTGCCACAACGTGCCACCCAAGGCGACGTTGAGGCTCTGGATGCCGCGGCAGATGCCCAGCAATGGCTTGTCCGCCGCGATGACGGAGGGGATCAGGCGCTCCTCCATCCGGTCGCGGGCCTTGCATAGTTTGACCGTCTTGGGGCCGGCCGCCTCGCCATACCGTTCTGGATCCACGTCGTGGCCGCCGGTGACCAGGAACCCATCGCATTGGCTGACCAGCTGTTCGATTGTAGTCTCGTCGTCGGTCAGCGGCAGCATCACCGGGATGCCGCCGGCTTCGATGATGCCGTCGAAATAGCCGGGCAGCATCCACAGGCTATTCAGTGTGTCGTCCCACAACGGGACCACGCCGATAAGCGGACGATGGGCCATCGATACCTCCAAATACAGACTTACTGATAAAGCGACTCAACTTGCTACAGTCTCAAACCTGAAAATTGTACCACTGTGACTTGCGGGCGGAGCCTACCCCGATGTCTATTTAGAAGTGCAACACCCTTGTTGGTCCTGTAATTCTAACAGT
>OKRX01003162.1_pt1 | contig 10186 bp, 10 predicted proteins | sample 1601241 | NCBI WGS metagenome assembly OKRX01 (sample SAMEA3541500, study PRJEB24748) | human gut metagenome | biome: human gut; feature: human-associated habitat; material: faeces | place: China | collected 2012
TCTGCCGCACCTCGCTCGCCGTATCGGCACTTAGAATTATGCGGTATTGCCCTAAGCGCCGATACAGCAGGAATCATCTGGTATTGCTCTATCTCACTTTGCACGCTGAGCGCACAAATAGGCATCAATATCAAAGTCCAGCAGCTGCGTATCCTTTTTTAAGTACAGCGGGTGGTGCGGCTGACCAGATTTTAACAGCGGGCCTGCCGTGTACCACTTTGCGCCTGCCGCTTTGCCGTCGGCGGCAAAATCCCGCATACAGTCCATCAGGTAATCCCGTTTCAGGATGATGTTCCCCCACGCCGCCCACACGGCAGGCTGGTCCGATAAAGACAGCAGATACCGGAACGCCTTGCGGTTTTCCGCGTGCAGGGCGGGGTTCAGCGCATGCTCCATATCATCGGGGCGGGTGGCACGCTGGGCGTACACGTTGAACATCAAAAAACTGTCATACCCGTTAGCCAGGGCAATGCGCTGGGCGCTCTGCAAGGTGGGGTCCAGGGCATCCGGGGCCGCGGTGGATGGGTTGATGCCTACGCAGATCAGCGGCTTTTTACCGCGGGTGCCCAAAATATAACGGTACTCGGAATAGGTATTGGGCACATACAGCCAGCGGGCCGCATCATAATCCGGGGAAGGCTGCAGCGCCGCCTGCAAAGCGGGTTCAAACAGCGCCAGTTCCAGCCCGGCGGTGGGGCCTTTTGGGATATGCATACAAGAAACCTCCTGAGGTACAGTTAAAAAGCTGCGTTTTGGACTGCATAGTAATTACTATACCACCGCCGCACACCTTGCGCAAGAGGAAACCGCGTGATATAATACCCTTTAACCTTTCAAGGTTTTATGCAACAGACTTTTTCAAAAAGGACGTGTTAAGATGGAAAAGCGCCACAATTATGCGGCTGCCGGATTCCTGCTGCTGGGGATCGGCGCAGCGGGGCGGGCGTTCCTGGGTGTGCCGGAAGGCGTTACCATGGCGGAACTGAGCCTGACCGTGCTGCTGGTGATCGGCGCCTTGCTGCTGACACGGCAGGGGCTGGCTGTGCTTGTGTGCGGGTTGGCGGCCACGGCACTGGAGCTTGTTTTGTGCGGTTCCTGGGTGCAGGCCGGCGGAGCTTTGGCCGCTGCTGCGCCGTTTTTGCGGCTGGCTGACCTGTGGCTGCTGCTGGGCCTTGTGTGGGGCAGCCTGCCTGCGGCCCGCCGCGCTGTGGACGACCTGAAATACACCCGCTCCACCCGCATGATGCTGGTTGCCTGCGGGGCGCTGCTGGCTGCCCACACGGTGCTGCGCATTGCCAGCCTTGCTGCGCCTGCCAGCGTGCCGCTGGGCAAAGCTTCTTCCGGCAGCTTTGTGGTATTTTCGGTACTGCTGCTGTGGTACACCGTGCTGATGGTCAAAGCATACAATGTTCAGCGCACCAAACATTGAGCATACGGCCGTTCTGTGCCCTTTGGGGCGTGGGATGGCCGTATTTTTATTCTATTATTTTGCGCGGAATCTCTTTACATCTTTAATGCATAAAAGTATAATAAATTCATCTATTCCCGCGTAAGTTGGTGGGTTGTGGATGAAGAGGAATGGAAGAGGTTCGGAAGAGATTAGAAGAGGAGAGTATATTCATGCAACTTGATCTTTCCCGGTTTTCACCGGCTGAGCGCAGCACTTTGCAGCTGCGTGTATTATACGAGGGTGCAGGCTACCGCAAATTTCGCTGCTCCCATTTTGAGGAATATTCGCTCTATCAGCAGAATGAGCGCTTTCTTTCGGATTCCCAGGTCATTACCTTTACCGACCTGGACGGCAAGCTGCGCGCCATCAAGCCGGACGTAACGCTTTCGATCGCCAAGAACGCCCAGCCCACCGCCGGGGAATGCAAAAAGTATTATTATACAGAGCAGATCTGCCGCCCCAGCCGGGAAAGCCACACCTTCTCGGAGATCAGCCAGATGGGCCTGGAGTGCATCGGTGCGGTTGGCGCTGCCGAACAGGCCGAGGTTGTGCGCCTTGCGCTGGAAAGCCTGGCCAGTCTGGAAGTTCCCACCGTGCTGGAAGTCAGCCATATGGGCTTTGTGACCGCCCTGCTGGACACCCTGCATGTGGATGCCGCCGCCCGCCCGCGCCTGTTGGAGCTGCTGCGCGATAAAAACGCCCACGAGCTGCATGCCGCCGCGCTGCAAAGCGGGCTGGATGAAGCCGCCGCCAACGCGCTGACCGCTATTTTAAGCCTGCACGGCCCCTTTGGCACCACGCTGGCCGCCGCCCGCAGCCAGTGCCAGTGCGAAGCCCAGCGGGATGCCCTGCTGGAATTGCAGAGCCTGCAGAATGAACTGGGCGATGCCGGACGCGGCATGCAGCTGGATCTGAGCCTTGCCGGTGATATGGAATATTACAACGGCCTGGTGTTCAGCGGCTATGTGGCCGGGGTGCCTCGTGCCGTACTGAAAGGCGGCCGATATGACCTGCTGGCCCAGCGCTTTACCCCCGGTGCCTGCGCCCTGGGCTTTGCCCTTTACCTGGACGAGCTGGAACGCCTGAGCGCTCCCCTGCCGCCGGTGCAGCAGCAGGGCACCGAGCGCCAGTGGCTGAACATCGCCCTGCCCAAAGGCCGCCTGGGCGATAAAGCCTATGGCCTGCTGGCCGCTGCCGGGTATGAAGCCAACGAAAACTATAACGAGACCCGCAAGCTGGTGGTGGAGAACCCCGAAGCCGGGGTGCGGTACTTCCTGGTCAAGCCCAGCGACGTTGCCATTTATGTAGAGCACGGTGCTGCCGACATTGGCATTGTGGGCAAGGATATCCTGACCGAATCCGGTGCCGATGTGTACGAGCTGCTGGATACCGGCATGGGCAAGTGCCGCATGTGCGTGGCAGGCCCCAGGAACTTTGTGGACGATGAAAGCCGCGCCCTGCGCGTTGCCACCAAGTTTGTGAACATTGCCCGCGCCCATTACGAGAGCATTGGCCGCGATATTGACATTATCAAGCTGAACGGCTCCATTGAGCTGGCTCCCATCCTGGGGCTTTCGGATGTGATCGTGGATATTGTGGAGACCGGCACCACCCTGAAAGAAAACAATCTGGCCGTACTGGAAGAGTTCATGCCCATTTCGGCACGGTTCATTGCCAACAAAGCCAGCTACAAATTCAAGTACGCGCAGCTGACCGAACTGCTGAACAAGATGAAGGAGGCGCTTGCCAAATGATCCGCATTTTTGAGTTTGACGCTTTGAAGCCTGAAGAAATCCTGAACCGTGATATCCGTGCGGAAGCCAGCGTGGAAGCAACCGTGGATGCCATTATCGCCGATGTGCGCGCCCGCGGTGATGCCGCCCTGAAAGATTACGCTCTGAAATTTGACCACGCCCAGCTGGACGAGCTGCGGGTGAGCCAGGCGGAAATTGACGAAGCCTTTGAAGCCGCCGGTGAGGATTTTGTGACTACCCTGAAGATGGCCGCCGCCAACATCCGCGCCTTCCATGAGCACCAGGTCCACAAGAACTTTGTGATGAACGATACCCCCGGCATTGTGCTGGGCCAGAAATATACCCCGATTGAAAAAGCCGGTGTGTATGTGCCGGGCGGTACCGCCGCTTACCCCAGCACCGTACTGATGGATGTGATCCCCGCCAAGGTGGCCGGTGTGAAGGAGATCGTGATGACCACCCCCGCCGGGCCGGATGGCAAGGTGAATCCCTCCATCCTGGCTGCTGCGGTGATTGCCGGTATTGACAAGATCTTCAAGACCGGCGGCGCCCAGGCCGTGGCCGCGCTGGCCTACGGCACCCAGAGCATCCCGGCGGTGGACAAGATCGTCGGCCCCGGCAACATCTACGTTGCCACCGCCAAGCGCAAGGTGTTCGGCAAGGTGGGCATCGATATGATCGCAGGCCCCAGCGAAATTCTGGTGCTGGCCGACGGCGGCTGCAACCCTGCATGGGTGGCAGCAGACCTGCTGAGTCAGGCCGAGCACGACAAACTGGCAAGCCCCGTTCTCGTCACCGACAGCCCGGAGCTGGCCAAGGCCGTGCAGGCGGAGCTGGAGGTGCAGATCCCGCAGCTGCCCCGTGCCGCCATCGCCCGCGCCAGCGTGGACGACAACGGCAAGATCATCCTCTGCACCGACCTGCACAAGGCCATTGAAGCCTGCAACATCATTGCACCGGAACATCTGGAAGTGTGCGTGGAGGACCCCTTCGGCGTGCTGAACGAGATTAAAAACGCAGGCAGCATCTTCCTTGGCCGCAACGTGCCGGAAGCGCTGGGCGATTACTTTGCAGGCCCCAACCACACCCTGCCCACCAGCGGCACCGCCCGCTTCTCAAGCCCCTTGGGCGTAGACGACTTTGTAAAGAAGTCCAGCTTCCTCTACTACACCCGGGAAGCGCTGGGCGAAGTAGCCCCCCGCATCGCCGATTTTGCCGAGCGCGAGGGCCTGCACGCCCACGCCCGCAGCGTGACCATCCGGTATGAAAAGTGACCCTCTCAGGCGCTTGCGCGCCAGCTCCCCCGAAGGGGGAGCTTCATGAGAGGGAACCGTAAGATGCAAAAAAGCTCCCCCTTCGGGGGAGCTGGCAAAGCCGTAAGGCTTTGACTGAGAGGGTTTTTATATGAGTCGTTTTCTTTCTCGCACGCTGGCCGCTGTCACCCCCTACACCCCGGGTGAGCAGCCGCAGGATCAGCAGTACATCAAACTGAACACCAACGAAAGCCCCTATCTGCCCTCCCCGGCGGTGATCGCTGCCGTGAGCGAGCACGAGGTGGAAAAGCTGCGCCTTTACTCCGACCCCGCCTGTGCCGACCTGCTCAAGGCGGCCGCAGCCCACTTCGGTTTGCAGCCGGAGCAGATCATGCCCGGCAATGGCAGCGACGAGAACCTCTTCTTTGCGCTGCGTGCCTTCTGCGACGCAGACCACCCGCTGGCCTATGCCGACATCACCTACGGCTGCTACGGCGTGTGGTGCGGACTGATGCACATTCCCAGCCACATCATCCCGCTGAAAGAGGATTTCACCCTTGACCCGAAGGACTACTACGGCCTGAACCAGACCATCGTCCTTGCAAACCCCAACGCCCCCACCGGCATTGCACTGCCCCGAGCGGAAATTGAGGGCATCTTAAAGGCAAACCCGAACAATGTGGTCATCGTGGACGAGGCCTATGTGGACTTTGGCGGCGAGAGCTGCGTGCCCCTCATCGACCAGTACGAGAACCTGCTGGTGGTGCAGACCTTTTCCAAGTCCCGGCAGCTGGCCGGTGCGCGTCTGGGTCTTGCCATGGGCAATGCAAAGCTCATTGCCGACCTGAACCGGGTCAAGTTCAGCCTGAACCCCTACAACATCAACCGCCTGACCCTGAAGGCCGGGCAGGCTGCGCTGGAAGATACCGCTTATTTTGACAGGACCCGCGCCGCCATCGTGGACACCCGCGCATGGACAAAACAACAGCTGGAACAGCGCGGATTTGCCGTGCTGGACAGCCGCTCCAACTTCCTGTTTGCAAGTACCGACAGGAAAGACGGTGAAACACTCTACAAGAAGTTGAAGAAAAACGGCATTCTGGTGCGCCATTTTGACGCGCCCCGCATCCAGAACTGGCTGCGCATCACCATTGGCACGCCGGAACAGATGCAGACGTTTATGGAAACGCTGGATAAGATCATGGAGGAATGAACCATGCCGAACCGAATGATCTCGCTGGAACGCAACACCAATGAGACCCAGATCGACCTTACCCTTGATCTGGACGGCACCGGCCGCTACGAGGTGGACACCGGGTGCGGCTTTCTGAACCACATGCTGGAGCTGTTCGCCCGCCATGGCCGGTTCGATCTGGTGCTTACCTGCCACGGCGATGTGCAGGTGGACTACCACCACACCACCGAGGATGTGGGCATTGCACTGGGTCAGGCCTTTGCACGGGCGCTGGGCGATATGCGCGGTATCCAGCGCTACGGCAGCTTTTATCTGCCCATGGATGAAGCGCTGATTTTGTGCGCCGTCGATCTTTCGGGCCGCTGCACCCTGAACTGGGACGTCCATTGCAGCACCGAAAAGGTGGGCGATTTTGACGTGGAGTGCGCCAAGGAATTCTGGCTGGGTTTTGCCCGCAGCGTGCCTGCCACGGTCCACTTTGTACAATTTGCGGGAGAAAATACACACCACATCCTCGAGGCCTGCTTCAAGGGCGCAGGCCATGCACTGGGCGCGGCCGTGAAGATCGACGAAGCCCACAAGGACGAAATTCCTTCCACGAAAGGACTGCTGGTATGATCGCAATTATCGATTATGGCGTGGGCAACCTGTTCAGCCTGAAGTCCAGCCTGAAGCAGCTGGGACTGGAAGCCGTTGTGACTGCGGATGCGGACACCATCCGCAAAGCCGACCGGCTGATCCTGCCGGGCGTGGGCGCTTTTGCCGATGCCATGGCCAAGCTGGAGGCGACGGGCCTTGTACCGGTCATGAAAGAAGAAGCCGAAAGGAAGCCGCTGCTGGGCATCTGCCTTGGTATGCAGCTGCTGTTTGAAAAGAGCTACGAGTACGGTGAGCACGAAGGCCTCGGCTTTGTGAAGGGCGAGGTCTGCCCGCTGGAGCCCGACCTTGCGGACAAGAGCCTGAAGGTGCCGCAGATCGGCTGGAACGCCTTGCACATTGTAAAGGACGACCCGCTGTTCAAGTACATCCGTGAGGGAGAATACGTCTATTACGTCCACAGCTACTACGGCAAGAACTGTACGGAGAGTACACTGGCTGTGAGCGATTATTCCATTCCCGTCACCGGCGCGGTGCGGGCAGGCAGGGTGTACGGCACCCAGTTCCACCCGGAAAAGAGCGGGGATACTGGCCTGCGCATTCTGAAAGCATTTGCGGAATTGTAAGGAGAAAAATTATGCAGCTTTTTCCAGCCATTGACCTGCGGGGCGGCAAGGTGGTGCGCCTGACGCAGGGCGACTACAGCCGCATGACCGTCTACGGCGAGGATCCCTGTGCACAGGCGCGGGAGTTCCTTGCAGCGGGGGCCAAAAATCTGCACGTCGTCGATCTGGACGGCGCAAAGGACGGCACCCTTTCCAACTACGATACCATTGCCGCGCTGGCAAAGCAGGGCGGTTTGTACATTGAGGTGGGCGGCGGCATCCGCACCGAGGAACGCATTGAAACATACCTCTCCCTCGGCGTGGGCCGCTGCATCCTGGGCAGCGTGGCGGTGACGGATTTTGCCTTTACCGCCCGGATGCTGCAGAAATACGGCGATAAAATTGCCGTGGGCGTGGACGCAAAGGACGGCTATGTGGCCATCCATGGCTGGAAGGAAGTGAGCGCCGAGCCGGGCGTGGACTTCTGCAAGCGGCTGGCAGATGCCGGATGCACCGCCATCATCTACACGGACATTGCCTGCGACGGTGCCATGAGGGGCACGAACCTCGGCCTGTACCGCACGCTTGCCAAAGAGGTGCCCGGCGTGGCCTTTACGGCCAGCGGCGGCATCTCGTCCGAAGCAGAGCTTCTGGAACTGAAAAAAATGGGCACTGCCGCTGCCATTTTAGGCAAGAGCCTGTACACCGGCGCACTGGACCTTGCGCGCTGCGTGCAGCTGGTGCAGGAGTGAACGGAGGGGAAACGACATGATCACCAAACGCATTATTCCCTGCCTTGATGTGCGCAATGGCCGCGTGGTCAAGGGCACGAACTTTGAAGGCATCCGAGACGTGGCCGACCCGGTGGAAATGGCCCGCATGTACAACGCTGCCGGTGCCGACGAGCTGGTGTTCTACGATATCACCGCCAGCTTCGAGGGCCGGGCACTGTTTACGGATATCCTGACCCGCGTCGCCAGCGAAATTTTTATCCCGCTCACGGTGGGCGGCGGCATCAACACGCTGGAAGATTTTGACCGGGTGCTCAAGTGCGGCGCGGACAAGGTCAGCGTCAACTCGGGCGCACTCAAAAATCCCGACCTCATCCCGGCAGCAGCACAGCGCTACGGCAACCAGTGCGTGGTACTCTCTGCCGATGTGAAGCGGGTGAACGGCCAGTTCCGGGTGTTCGCCAAGGGCGGGCGCGAGGATACCGGCCGGGACGCGCTGGACTGGATCAGCTGGTGCGCGGCGCATGGCGCGGGGGAGATCTGCCTGAACAGTATTGACACCGATGGTGTCCGCACCGGCTTCGATCTCGAGATGCTGGACGCGGTCGCTGCCCGGGTGAATGTGCCCATCATCGCCAGCGGCGGCGCGGGCAAAAAGGAAGATTTCCTTGAGCTGTTCCACCACAAGGGCATCGACGCTGGCCTTGCGGCGGGCATTTTCCACCAGAAACTGCTGACCATCCACGACCTGAAAACCTATCTGAATGAAAATGGTGTCGAAATGCGGCTGTAAGCTCTTGCGTTTCGGGCAACTTTAGGATAAACTGTAAGTATCCCCTTTGGGGAGGGAGTATTGACCATGGAACTGAAATTTGATGAAAAGGGCCTCATTCCTGCCATCGTGCAGGATCACTACACCAAAGAGGTGCTCACCCTTGCCTACATGAACGCCGAGACGCTGGCACTGACCATTGCCGAGGAGCGTACGGTGTTCTGGAGCCGGAGCCGTCAGGAGATCTGGCGCAAGGGCGATACCAGCGGCAATGTCCAGCATGTGGTGTCCATCACTGCAGACTGCGACAAGGACGCACTGGTGGTGGAGGTGGTCAAGGATGGTCCTGCCTGCCATACCGGTGCCGAGAGCTGCTTCTTCAACGAAGTGTATGTCTCGCCGGAGCTCAAGCAGTTCAGCTGGCAGGGGCTTTACGAACTCATCCAGGGCCGCAGGGATCGTCCCCAGGAAGGCAGCTACACCACCTACCTGTTCGAGAAGGGCAAGGAGAAGATCCTGAAAAAGGTGGGCGAAGAGTGCACCGAGGTCATCATTGCGGGCGAAAAAGAGGATAAGGAAGAGACCGTTTACGAGATCAGCGATCTTGCCTACCATGTTCTGGTGCTGATGGTCAGCGCCGGCATCACGGTGGAGGATGTGACCCGTGAACTGGAAAAACGTCACGTCATTGACCACAAGGTCAAACAGGAAAGGATGCAGTGATTTAGTTATGGCAGATTATAAGAAGTCCAGTGTTCATTGCCACTCGACGATGTGCGATGGCAGAAATACCTTGCAGGAAATGGCCAGTGCCGCCTGTGCACAGGGCCTGACGACCCTGGGCTTCTCCGGCCATAGCTATACGCAGCGGGACCGCGAGTACTGCATGAGCCCCAGCCGCACCGCCCAGTACAAGGCCACCATTGCAAAGCTCAAGGCAGAGTATAAGGGCAAGGTGGACATCCTCTGCGGCATCGAGTGGGACAGCCTGAGCGAGGACAAGCCCGAGAACTACGATTACTGGATCGGTGCGGCCCATCACCTGTACGGCAAGAACACCGGCAAGTACTACGAGATCGACTTCCGCCCGCAGGATCTGCACGACTGCATCTTTGATGATTTCGACGGTGACCCGCTGGCGGCGGTGGAGGCCTACTTTGCAGAGGTGGAGAAGGTTGCCGCCAAGGGACCGGACATTCTGGCCCACATCGACCTTATCAAGAAGCTGAACGGCGAGGGTGAGTTCTTTGATGAAGAGGCTCCCCGCTACCGGGCCGCTGCCCTCAAGGCCCTGAGCGCAGCCAAAGAGCACAACTGCCTGCTGGAAGTGAACACCGGCGGCGTTTACCGCGGCTACCGCAAGGACTTCTACCCCAGTGCATGGATGCTGGAGGAGTGGAACAAGATGGGCGGCAAGGTCATCATCACCTCCGACTCCCACGATGTTTCCAGCCTGACCTTCGGCTTTGAGGAAGCTGCCGCCGCCATCAAGGCAGCTGGTTTCACCAGCGTGGAGGTGCTGACCGGCCACGGCTTTGAGACCCAGGAGCTGTAAAAGAAAAATAAAGCACAACCCTCTCCGTTTTTGCTGTGCAATGCCGGGGAGGGTTGTTTTCCGTAAACTGTGAGGAACCTTATGACCCAAACTGCGAAAAAATCCCCCTTCAGCATGAATGTGGACCTGATGCACGGGCCCATTTTCAAAAACCTGCTGCTGTTCATGCTGCCCATCTTCATCTCCAGCCTGTTCCAGCAACTCTATAACACCGTGGACACCATGATCGTGGGCAATGTGCTGGGCGATACCGCCCTTGCCGCCATTGGCTCCT
>OKRX01003167.1_pt1 | contig 10176 bp, 7 predicted proteins | sample 1601241 | NCBI WGS metagenome assembly OKRX01 (sample SAMEA3541500, study PRJEB24748) | human gut metagenome | biome: human gut; feature: human-associated habitat; material: faeces | place: China | collected 2012
ATACCGCAAGCCGTTCCCCAACCGTTTTCTGGCAAGCCTCTCTCCATTCCTTGCACAGAACCTGGACGAACCCTGCATACGCACGCTGGTATCGGACAGCTTCAAGGCATTCCTCAAACGTAACGTGATGCAGTACGAAAACTACCGTGAAAGCAAGGTACACTTTATCGGCTCCGTGGCTTTCTATTACAAGACGATATTGGCCGAAGCTGCCAGCGAAATGGGTATCCGGCTGGGTACGGTCATCAAGAGCCCGATGGAAGGTCTGATAGAATATCACAAGTAATCGTAAATAGTAAACCGTAAACTCGTAAATAGCCTTATGTTTGTAAAAATCTCAGAGCAACCTTCGCTCTACAACGACTTGGAAAAGAAGTCTGTCCGTGAAATACTGGAAGACATCAACAGGGAAGACCAGAAAGTGGCGCTTGCCGTACAAAAGGCAATACCGCAAATAGAGAAATTAGTGACACAAATCGTACCCCGCATGAAACAGGGCGGACGCATTTTCTATATGGGTGCCGGCACAAGCGGCCGTCTCGGCGTGCTCGACGCCTCCGAAATACCACCGACATTCGGCATGCCGCCTACCTTGATTATCGGTCTGATAGCCGGCGGAGACACTGCCCTGCGTAATCCCGTGGAAAATGCGGAAGACGACATGCAACGCGGCTGGGAAGAGCTGGTGGAACGCAATATTACGGACAAGGATACGGTTATCGGCATAGCGGCATCCGGCACAACCCCCTACGTTATCGGTGCGCTGCACGAAGCCCGCGAGCATGGCATCCTGACGGCTTGCATCACCAGCAATCCCGATTCGCCAATGGCTGCGGAATCCGATGTACCTATCGAGATGATTGTAGGACCTGAATACGTTACGGGAAGCTCACGCATGAAATCGGGTACAGGACAGAAGATGATTCTGAATATGATTACCACTTCCGTAATGATACAGTTGGGCCGTGTGAAAGGCAACAAGATGGTGAATATGCAGCTCAGCAACAAGAAACTGGTGGACCGCGGCACGCGTATGCTGGTCGAGGAACTGGGGCTTGACTACGGAAAAGCCAAGGCGCTCCTGCTGATGCACGGCTCGGTGAAGAAAGCGGCAGACGCTTACCGGGCCAGGGAATGACAACTGGCAGATTCACTACAGAGCACACAGAGATCTCACCCGGTTTTCAGACAGAAGAACAAAAGAACGAAAGAACAGACTCTGCCTTGCCGCATGCGGCACCTTCCGCACTGTTTATGTTCCCGGTTCTTCTGTCCGAAAATCCACTTATAGCAAACAAGATATGAAAACACTTACCAGTATCCTTGTACTTCTGTTCGGTCTGCAGGTAGCCACCGCACAGCCTTTGCAGCGGGTAGCTCCCGAACAGGCGGGACTGGATTCCCGCAAACTGATGTATGCCGATGAAGCCATTGAAACGGCCATCGCCGGCAAAGAGATTCCCGGCGCCGTACTTGCAGTGGTACGTAACGGTAAAATGGCCTATCTGAAGGCATACGGCAACAAACGGATTTATCCGAACACGGAACCTATGACCGTAAATACCGTTTTCGATATGGCATCCTGCAGCAAGTCCATATCCACAGCCGTATGCACCATGATTCTGGCAGAACGCGGAAAAATACGCCTGCTCGACCCTGTGAGCCGCTACATCCCCGGCTTCAAGGACTGGGAGAGCGAAGACGGAAAAGACAAAAAGGTGATCCGTATAGCCGATTTGCTGACACACAGTTCCGGACTCCCGCCTTATGCCCCGGCTGCGGAGCTGGAACAGAAATACGGTTCTCCCAACCCGGCAGGGCTGATGGAGTACATCGCCGGATGCAAACGCGATTTCAAGCCGCAAACCGGCTTTCAGTACAGTTGCCTAAACTTCATCACCCTGCAACACATCATAGAGGCCGTCAGCGGACAATCCTTGCGCGACTTTGCCCGTGAAAACGTCTTCGACGTACTGGGTATGAAGCATACCGATTATCTCCCTTGCCTACGCGACAAGAACGGCAAGTGGATAAATACCGTTCCTCTACCGGAGAACATTGCTCCGACAGAGAAACAACCCGACGGACAGGTTCTTTGCGGACAGGTGCACGACCCGCTTGCACGCATTCTCAACGGCGGCATCAGCGGCAATGCAGGCGTATTCTCCTGCGCCGAAGATATTGCCATACTTTGCGCCGCCCTGCAAAATGGCGGAGAGTGGAACGGACATCGCATTCTCAGCCCGCAAGGCGTAAAGACCATGCGCACCGTACCCCGTGCTACAGCAGATCTGGGCCGCTCACCGGGTTGGGATGTATGTAGCCCCTACGCATCCAATGCCGGCGATTTCTTTGGTCCGAATACCTACGGGCATACGGGCTACACCGGTACATCTGTCGTAATCGACCCCGACAATGACACGTCTGTAATCCTGCTGACTAACGCCGTGCATCCGGAAGACGGACACAGCGTGGTACGCCTGCGCTCACTGGTAGCCAACGCAGTGGCAGCCTCTCTGTATCCCGCTCCGCGCACATATACGGACCATTATTACAAACGTTTTCTCCAGTTCATGGACGAACCTGCCATCGGCAGCAAAGATATAGTCATGCTGGGCAACAGCCTGACGGAAAACGGTGGTGACTGGGCCGCCCGCCTTGGCAACAAGCACGTACGCAACCGCGGCATCATCGGCGATGAGGTAATGGGTGTGTACGACCGCCTGCACCAGATATTGCCAGGACAACCTGCCAAACTATTCCTGCTTATCGGTGTGAACGATGTTTCGCACGACCTGACAGCCGACAGCATCGCCGGTATGATTCGCATGACGGTAGAGCGCATCCGGAAAGAGTCTCCCGACACCAGGCTTTACCTGCAAAGCCTGCTTCCTATCAACGAAAGTTTCGGCCGTTATAAAAGACTGGCAGGCAAGACAAATCTGATACCCGAAATCAACAAACAACTGGAAGCACTTGCCAAAGAAAAGGGCCTGACGTACATTAATCTCTTCCCTTTATTCACCGAGAAAGGAAGCAATGTATTACGTGCCGATTTGACAACAGACGGATTACACCTGAAAGAAGAAGGCTATAAAATATGGGCGAAAGCCCTCAGGAAAAAGATTTAGAAAAGACACATGACACGCATATAAACGGAAAAAGGTGATAAAGAACAAACTTTACCACCTTTTCTGTTTTTATATCCAATCAATCAGTCTGCAATTCCTTCCAAACATACATCAAAAGTCAATGACGTATAACCGGGAATATCACCGGATGAACTGCCGCTTGCACCATATCCGCTCTGCCAGGGAATATACAGCATCCAACGCTCACCGACCCGCATATATTGCAAAGCCCATGTCCAGCCTGCAATAACTTTGGATACCACAAATTCGGAAGGAGAATTAAACGCCGTAGGCCATTTGGATTCGGGAGAGTTTTCGGACAAGGGATCTGATAAAGGCAACGGAATTTCGCGGTCTGTCGCTCCGAAACCGTCAAAATTGCCATCGAACTCTTCTCCGGTAATGAAAGTACCACGATAGAAAACGCTTACCTTTTCCGTGAACAACGGGTATGCCCCGCTATCTGTTTTCCACAACTTCTTGCAATACACATACTGAGGACGTAAAGTACCATTGACCCCGGTACCGCTGGTCGGCACGGATATGGCATACAACGTGCCAATCTCCATCTTTTCGGCATCTTCAAGCGAAGCCACGATATTATCGCCGGTCTTACCTTTAATGGAATCAATAAAAGCTTCATTACGCGGTACCCAGTTATCATATTTTCCGGCCTCCTCCACTTCTTCGCAAGCCACAAACGCACCTGCTATGAACAGCAAGAAGGGTAAAAACAAAAGGAACGGTCTCTTCATCTGATTATAAATTACGGGATTACTATTATTCAGCATTTGTCTCCCGGCATTCAGGGCACAGCTTTTTCGCTACGCTCTGAACGGCAGGGACAAACAAAATACATTTTATCTTATTGCAGCGTTTTCAGCAAAGACGTAATGCTTACGCGGTCTGCAATAATATTGTTCAGTTCGGAGATAGCCACACGCTCCTGCTGCATCGTATCGCGGTTGCGCAGCGTTACGCAGTTATCTTCCAACGTCTGGTGGTCTACGGTTACACAGTATGGCGTACCGATAGCGTCCTGACGGCGGTAGCGCTTGCCGATGCTGTCTTTCTCGTCGTACTGGCAGTGGAAGTGGAACTTCAGGTCGTTGATAATCTCACGAGCCTTTTCGGGCAGACCGTCCTTCTTCACCAGCGGCATAACCGCCAGTTTCACCGGAGCCAGCGCAGCAGGCAATTTCAGCACCACGCGGGTTTCTCCGTTCTCCAACTGCTCCTCACAATAAGAAGCCGACATGATGCTAAGGAACATACGGTCTACGCCGATAGAGGTTTCGATAACGTACGGAGTATAGCTTTCATTGGTTTCCGGGTCAAAGTACTTGATGTTCTTGCCGGAGAATTTCTCGTGCTGGGACAAATCGAAGTTGGTGCGGCTATGGATACCCTCTACTTCCTTAAAGCCGAACGGCATCAGGAACTCGATGTCGGTAGCGGCATTTGCATAGTGGGCCAGTTTGTCGTGGTCGTGATAGCGGTAATGGTCGTCGCCGAATCCCAGCGCCTTATGCCATTTCAAACGGGTTTCCTTCCAAGTCTTGAACCAGTCGAGCTCAGTGCCCGGTTTTACGAAGAACTGCATTTCCATCTGCTCGAACTCGCGCATACGGAAGATGAACTGGCGCGCAACGATTTCGTTACGGAAAGCCTTACCGATTTGTGCGATGCCGAAAGGAATCTTCATACGTCCTGTCTTCTGCACGTTCAGATAGTTCACAAAAATACCCTGAGCCGTTTCCGGACGGAGGTAAACCTTCATCGCACCTTCCGAAGTGGAACCCATTTCGGTAGTGAACATCAGGTTGAACTGGCGGACTTCCGTCCAGTTTTTCGTACCGCTGATAGGGCAAACGATTTCTTCGTCCAAGATTATTTGGCGAAGCTCTTCAAGATTGTTGTCGTTCAGCGCTTTGGCAAAACGTTCGTGCAAAGCGTCTCGCTTGGCCTGATGCTCCAGTACGCGGGCGTTCGTGCTGCGGAACTGTGCTTCATCGAAAGCCTCACCGAAACGCTTGGCGGCCTTCGCCACTTCCTTGTTTATCTTGTCGTCATATTTGGCAAGCTGGTCTTCAATCAATACATCGGCACGATAACGCTTCTTCGAATCGCGGTTATCAATCAAGGGGTCGTTGAACGCATCCACGTGTCCGCTTGCTTTCCAGATTGTAGGGTGCATAAAGATAGCCGAGTCGATGCCTACGATGTTTTCGTGCAGCAGCACCATGCTCTGCCACCAGTATTGTTTGATGTTATTTTTCAGTTCCACACCCATCTGACCGTAATCGTATACGGCTCCCAGTCCGTCATAGATGTCGCTGGAAGGGAACACGAATCCGTATTCCTTGCAGTGTGATACGAGTTTCTTAAAAACGTCTTCCTGTGCCATTTTTTATTGTATCTTAATTAATTCGAAATCTTTGTTCAGTTAAAAAGCGCCACAAAGATAGGGATTTATCTTATATGTAGGGCAACGGGGGTATTAATTTATCTTATTCTTCGCCCGTCTTTTGATTCTTGTCCGCCCGCCGCATTGCAGGCGTCAACTGACTTTCGGGAACATACAGACTGAAAGGTATCCTAAACGGTTGTACCTCTTTCAAACGTGCAGTCAGCCCGCGGTCTGCCACAAAATACACGCGTGAGAGCTTCACCTTGCCGGGCATCACCTGTTCCGGGCGGTCAAACCCGGGACTGGTAAGAGCGGTCTGGAACGTCCCCAGATTGGGAATGGTCACCGACTGTCCCATGCTGAGAATATCCTCAATCGTATCTCCCAATTCCGACAGGATACCCATAATCATCCCCTGTGGAAAATGGCTGCGCTTGGACAGCAGTTCCGCCAGTTTCGTTAAATCCACTCCGCCGCGTTCCTGCAATTTCTTCTGAACGGCGTACCATTGTTCCTTCCTCTTGCCGGACGATAAGTCCGCTTTCTTTCTTACCAGATAGGGTATAGTCATGACAGTACCATTAATTTTTCACGTTAGTATTATAAACATGTACGACACCCGGGTGTCAGCACATCCGACACCCGGGTCTCAGTATGTCCGACATCCGGGTGTCGGTATGTTCAACACCCGGGTGTCGTACATACCAAACCGGCTGTAAAGATAAACTTTTATTGCGAATAAAGAAAATCAGAAACGACTTCCTTGCTCCTTTTTTAATGCAATTTGCCTGTTTTCCCGATAAATTTCGTATTTTTGCCTGCAACTGCCCAACCGGCGGTTATTCATGAATAGACAACTCCCGAACAAATATGAGCGAAGACTTTGAAGGAACAAAAGATGATTTGGATAAAGAACTCCCGAAGGGGAGCGAAGGGCATTCGGATTATAAACCTGCGGATACCAATGATGCAAACGTCAAGCACCAACTGAGCGGCATGTATCAGAACTGGTTCCTGGATTATGCCTCGTACGTAATCCTGGAACGTGCCGTACCCCACATCATGGACGGACTGAAACCCGTGCAACGGCGTATCCTGCACTCCATGCGGCGTATGGAAGACGGACGCTATAACAAGGTGGCAAACATCGTGGGACACACCATGCAGTTTCACCCGCACGGTGATGCCAGCATCGGTGACGCACTGGTGCAACTCGGCCAGAAGGATTTGCTCATCGACTGCCAGGGAAACTGGGGGAATATTCTTACAGGAGACAGCGCAGCCGCCCCCCGTTACATCGAAGCGCGCCTTTCCAAATTTGCACTCGATGTAGTATTCAACCCCAAAACAACCGAATGGAAACTGTCGTACGACGGACGAAACAAGGAACCGGTGACGCTGCCCGTCAAATTCCCCTTGCTGCTGGCACAGGGTGTGGAAGGTATCGCCGTGGGTCTTTCTTCCAAAATATTACCGCATAACTTCAATGAACTTTGCGACGCATCCGTAAAATACCTGCATAAGGAAGAATTCAAGCTCTATCCCGATTTCCAGACAGGCGGCAATATTGATGTCTCAAAGTACAATGACGGTGAACGCGGTGGAGCCGTACGGGTACGTGCCAAGATTGAAAAGGTGGATAACAAAACACTCGTCATCCGCGAGATACCTTACGGAAAAACGGTGGCCAGTGTCTGTGATTCTATCGTTAAAGCAAGCGAAAAGGGAAAAATCAAGATAAAGAAAGTAGAAGACCTTACTTCCGGAAGCGTGGAGATATTAGTCCATCTCGCACCCGGCGTATCATCGGACAAGACGATTGATGCACTTTACGCCTTTACGGATTGTGAAGTCAGCATCTCGCCCAACTGCTGCGTCATCGACGAGCAGAAACCGCACTTCCTCACCGTAAGCGATGTACTGAAGAAGTCGGTGGACAACACATTGGCCTTATTGCGCCGGGAACTGGAAATACGCAGGAACGAGATACTGGAAAGCCTGCACTTCTCATCGCTGGAGAAAATATTCATCGAAGAACGTATCTACAAGGATAAGGAATTTGAACAGGCTAAGAACATGGATGCCGCCTGCGAACACATCGACGAGCGTCTGACACCTTATTATCCCACGTTTATCCGTGAGGTGTCCAAAGAGGATATCCTCAAGCTGATGGAGATAAAAATGGCGCGTATCCTCAAGTTCAACTCCGACAAGGCAGAAGAGCTGATTGCCCGCATGAAAGCGGACATCGAGGAGATAGACCGCCACCTGGCAAATATCGTGGAATATACGGTGGACTGGTTCCGCATGCTGAAAGAGAAATACGGCAAAGCCTTCCCGCGCCGTACCGAATTACGCAACTTCGACACCATCGACTCTACCAAAGTGGTGGAAGCCAATGAAAAACTGTATATCAACCGCGAAGAGGGTTTCATCGGTACCGGCCTGAAGAAAGATGAATTCATAGCCAACTGCTCCGACCTCGATGATGTTATCATCTTCTTCCGCGACGGACGTTATATCATCACTCCGGTAGCAGACAAGAAATTCGTAGGCAAGAACATACTCTATGCCAATGTCTTCAAGAAGAACGACAAACGTACCATCTACAACGTTGTTTACCGCGACGGGAAAGAAGGCACGCATTATATCAAGCGTTTCGCCGTGACTTCCGTAGTGCGCGACCGCGAATACGACGTGACACAAGGCACACCCGACTCACGCATCGTGTATTTCACAGCCAATCCCAACGGTGAGGCCGAAATCATCAAAGTGACGCTCAAGCCCAATCCGCGCATACGCCGCATCATCTTCGAAGAAGATTTCAGCCAGATAAACATCAAAGGACGTCAGGCCATGGGTAATATACTTACCCGTAACCCGGTTCATAAGATAGCCCTGAAGCAGCGCGGCGGTTCCACATTGGGCGGACGGAAAGTATGGTTCGACCAAGATGTCCTGCGCCTCAACTACGACAACCGCGGAGAATACCTCGGTGAGTTCCAAAGCGACGAGCAAATCCTGATAGTGCTGAACAACGGCGAGTTCTACACCAGCAATTTCGATGTGAACAACCACTACGAAGACAATATACGGGTATTGGAGAAATATGACCCGAACAAGGTGTGGACGGCAGTCCTTTATGATGCCGACCAGCAGGGGTATCCGTACATCAAGCGATTCTGCTTTGAAGCAAGCAGCCGCAAGCAGAACTACCTGGGCGAAAACAAGAATAACCGCCTCATCCTGCTGACCGATGAATACTATCCCCGACTGGAAGTCGTATTCGGCGGGCATGACAAATTCCGCGAACCGCTGGTGGTCGATGCAGACGAATTTATCGCCGTAAAAGGTTTCAAAGCGAAAGGCAAGCGACTGACTACCTATACGCTGGAAACTATCAACGAGTTAGAACCTACCCGCCAGCCGGAAACTCCGCAAATCCCGGAAAGCAAGAATGAGGAAGAACCCGAAATGCTGGACCCGGACCACGGAAAGAGTGAAAGCGACATACTGGACGAGCTGACCGGACAAATGAAATTGTTCTCCGATAATGATGACAGCAAGGAACATGAAACTACCTAAACCGATAATACCGGTTATCTGTACGGTACTGCTGTTATGCAGCAGTGCCATGCAGGCACAGCTTCCCGCCACAGCGGAAGGTTTGGAACAGAGCCGCCTCGTAACTCGCGCCACCATGTACGGCGTAGGTTTTACGAATGTATTCGACACTTATCTGTCTCCCCTGGAATACACCGGAATTGATTTCCGCGTCTCGCGTGAAAGCATGCGCATGACCAGATGGATGGATGGCAGGCTCTCCCTACAGAGTTTCTTTCAGGCCGATTTGGGATATACCCGCAACAAAGCGGATAACAACAATACATTCTCCGCACTGGCAAACTGGAACTACGGCCTGCACTACAACTTCCCCATTACAGGCAATTTCAAGTTGCTCGCCGGCGGTCTTGCCGACCTGAACGGCGGTTTTGTCTACAACTTACGTAATACGAACAATCCGGCCTCGGCACGCGCCTACATCAACCTCGACGCTTCGGGAATGGCCATCTGGCATACCAAGATAAAAAATTATCCGCTGGCTTTGCGCTATCAGGTCAATCTGCCGGTAATAGGGGTCATGTTCTCCCCCCATTACGGGCAGTCCTATTATGAGATATTCACACTCGGACATGCCAGCGGAGTGGTCCGCTTCACCTCCCTGCACAATCAGCCCGCATTGCGGCAGATGCTATCGGTCGACTTCCCGATCAGATATACCAAAATGCGCCTCAGCTATTTGTGCGATCTTCAGCAATCCAAACTGAACGGAATTAAGACACACACGTATTCGCAAGTATTCATGGTGGGATTTGTACACGACCTGTTCCGCATCCGCAACAAGAACGGCACTCCCCTGCCACCGGCTGTCAGAGCCTATTAACAGAAAAGCGCCATGAAGAATCCGATCATTTATAGAATACTGCAACAGGGTTTCTGCCTGATTTTCTGCCTGGGGCTTCTCTCTTCCTGCATTCGGGAAGAGGAGTTTGTCAATAATCCACAGGGAAATTTCGAGCAGTTGTGGAAAATCATCGACGAGCAATACTGTTTTCTCGACTATAAACAGATAGA
>OKRX01003181.1_pt1 | contig 10150 bp, 4 predicted proteins | sample 1601241 | NCBI WGS metagenome assembly OKRX01 (sample SAMEA3541500, study PRJEB24748) | human gut metagenome | biome: human gut; feature: human-associated habitat; material: faeces | place: China | collected 2012
GCTTTATAGGAACCTCCTTGCGGAGGTTCTTACTAATAGACACCTAAAAACCATACGGCAAGAACTTTCTAATGCTTAATCCTTGGTAACCTCTGATTGGGGATTGTGGAGGATTGAATTTTTTTTTGTATCTTTGCCGTTGCTAAGCTAAATGGTTCGTTGGCCGAGTGGTTAGGCAACGGTCTGCAAAACCGTGTACGGCGGTTCAAATCCGCCACGAACCTCTTTTTTCTTAATAGGAAAATAATTTAAGGTTAATCATCGATACCTCAAGTCGAGAGACTTGAGGTATTTTTTGTATCTTTGAAGTAGTTGAGAGGTGGCAAGTCCTTTGCCATTGGAGTAAATTAGGTGTATTGAGATGATTGAATACTTGAGAGGGAAGGTGGTGGAGCGCACCCCTACGGCAGCGGTAATTGAGGTGGCTGGAGGTGTAGGGTATCTACTCTCTATCTCCCTCAATACTTATAATAAGATACGAGAGGGTGAGGAGGCGAAGCTACTGGTGCATGAGGTGCTGCGGGAGGATACGTATGATCTTTATGGCTTTTGTGAGGAGGCGGAGCGGAAGCTCTTCCGGCTGCTGGTTACGGTGAATGGTATTGGTCCGGCCACTGCTCGTCTGGCGCTCTCTAGCTTTGCTCCTGGTGAGCTGACGCGCCTGATCAAGGAGGGTAACGAGGCTGGTCTGAAGGCGATCAAGGGGGTGGGTGTACGTACTGCCCAGAGGATTATCGTGGAGCTGAAGGATAAGATCGAGGCGGAGATGAGTACCTTTAGTATTGGTATTGATAGCAGTAAGGACCCTCTCGCTACGGAGCACTTGGCGATGTATGAGGAGGCGGAGAAGGCTTTTGTTGCTCTCGGCTATCCTGCTGTGGCTGCCCGTAAGGTGGTGGCGAAGCTAGCGAAGGCGGATCCTAATATGAGTATCAATGATATGATCCGGAAGGGTCTCCAGATGCTATAGCTTGTGTGGGGAGCGATGCGGCGGTGGTACGTGGCATTGGCTTTCTTGCTACTCCTCTCGGGTAGTGGGTGGGCGCAATCTCTCCAGGTGGATTCGGTGGGGTATCTCCCTGCCACGGGCTATTATCTTATCTATAGCCGTGATAGCTTAGGGGGGTGGCAATTGCGTGAGTTGCTTACCTCTGAGGAGTATTTCCGAGCTAGGGCGCTACGGCAATCGGGCGAGGTATTTTATGAAAAAGGGAGGGTGCCACACTCTGTGACGCTACCTCAGAAGCCTAAGTTGGGGCTGATGGCCAATGGTTATCTCTCTCTGAATCTTAGTCAGACCATTGCGGAGGAGGATAACCCTCTGCTACCGGTGGGGCTACGAAAGCGAAGGCATTTTATCTTACTGCCGGAGATGAATGTCCATCTCAAGGCGAAGTACTCGGAGCGACTGCAGCTGGACCTTAGCTACAATACTGAGGCGGTGGTGGCGGATCGCCGAAGTAGGGTACGGCTGAGGTATGAAGGGGAGAAGTATGACTTTGTACAGCGACTAGAGGCGGGTAATGTGCGTATGGAGAGCCGAAATCCACTGATCGATACTGGTGGGGAGCTCTTTGGGGTGAGGGCGGACTTGCTGATGGGCTCTCTCTCGATGCAGGTGGTGGCTAGTCGGCAGTATGCTGAGGAGCGTAAGATCGTGGTGCATGGAGGACGACAATTGATCGAGACGGAGCTGAAGGGGAGTGACTACGACTTTGCCCAGCACTTCTTTCTCTCTGAATTTTTTGCTGCTCATTATAGCGAGGCGCTTAGGCATTTGCCTCTTGTGGAGAGCGACCTCTATATTGACCGAGTGGAGGTGTGGATCACTACGCCACGGCAGATGGATAATAGGGACCGACTGGAGCCGATTACGGCATTTAAGGGGGCTTCTATCGCCCAGCAACTGCCTAGTAGCGACCTATTTGAGGCGGGGGGTATTGAGATTGCCTCTGCTCGTAGGCTCCCCTCGACGGCCTATACGCTTCACCCGACACTGGGTTTTATTTCGCTACAAAGTAGGCTTGGGGATGGGCAGGTATTGGCGGTAGCCTACAGCTATCACTACAAGGGAAGGCGGTATCAGGTGGGGGACTTGGTCTCCAGTGATGGGGGGCGGAGGCGTGTGGCTCTCCTCTCGGAGCAGGATCGCTCTCCTCACTCTCCACTGTGGGGATTGATGATGAAGAATGGCTATTCTCTCTCGGGTGCAAGGCCTGATATTCAGGATAATGAGCTACAGGTGTCGCTTGTTTTTAAGAATGAGGAGGCGGGTGTGGATCAGCCTCTTGTGGAGAAGGGGGCCGATAGTGGGCGCTCGTGGCTCGACCTTTTCGGATGGGACCGGGCCGATAGCTCTGGGCGGGGTGGGGCACCGGATGGGCTCTTTGACTTGATTGATGGGGTGACTTATCTCAAGGCGACTGGCACGCTGTTTTTACCTCAGAGGTACCCTTTTATGGAGGTGCCTCGGGATGGGTACCCTACTTTTGAGGCGCTTTATACCGAGAGCCAACGTGAGGCGAAGGAGGCGAAGGAGGTGGATCTCTTTAGGATTCGTGCGGAGGTATCGGGGAGCCAGACGCAGTCGGTTTCGCTGGGTAATCAGAGAATTGAGCCGGGGAGTGTGCGGGTGGAGGCGAGTGGTAGGCAGCTCTCTGAGGGAGTGGAGTATGTAATCGACTATCTATCGGGGCGACTGACGCTGACTACTAATACCACTGAGACGATCGAAATAACGCTGAAGGAGCGGGAGCAGCAGCGACGTAAGGAGAAGTCTCTGGTGGGGGCGGAGCTGAATTGGACGCCCTCGCCTCGCCTCAATATAGGTGGTACGCTACTCGCCTATTGGGAGGATAGCCGTAGGAATAGGATACGGTGGGGTGAGGAGGTATTGCGCAATCGTATGTGGGGCCTACACGGGAGCTATCATTGGGAGGATAGGTCGGTGATTGAGTGGCTTAATGGGTGGAGTGGGCTGGAGGTGCGGGAGCCGCTGAGACTTTCTCTACAAGCGTCTTATGCGGAGTTGCTTTCTGACTATAATCGCTCGCGAAGTGGCAGTGACAAGATTGTGGTGGAGGCCTTTGAGGAGGGCAATAGATTTATTGAGCTAACCTATCCGCAGGGATGGTCTTTGGGGCATTTAGAGCGGCCTGAGAGTAGGGGGCAGATGGCGTGGTTTAAGGTGGATGCTTTGCTGGTACGAGATGGAGCACCGCATCAACCGGCGCACTTGACGAATGACCAACGACAGCGTCGACACCCTTTGCTAAGGGAGGTGCCTCTGGAGGAGTTTTTCCCGAAACGCGACCGTTCGCCTATTGGGATGCAGACACTCTCTACGCTCAATCTCTCTTTCTATCCCTCGGAGCGTGGTCCCTACAACCCTCAGAAGCCTGCCGCACCGGAAGAAATGTGGGGTAGTATCAGTTATCCGCTTTCGACTAATGACTTGGAAAATCGGCGGTATAGTTATATTGAATTGTGGATGCTTGACCCCTTTACGCTAGATCCTAATGCTCCTGAGGGGATGCTCTATCTGGATCTTGGGCGTATAAAGGAGGAGATCCTACCCGGCGACGGTATCTACTATGAGGGGAGTGAGGCGAAGCAGGAGACGGAGTGGGGGCGAAAGGCACTTACCCCGCCACAGCTCTATGGCTTTGATACTACTGGGAGGGTGCCGGTGAAGCAGCAGGATGTGGGGCTGGATGGTCTTACGTCGGAGGAGGAGGGGAGGCACCCTCGCTATCGATTGTTTAGTGAAGAGAAGGACCCTGCAAAGGATGATTATCATTTCTTCTTGGGGGATGAATGGGATGAGGTGGAGGCACCGATACTGGAGCGTTATCGCTATATCAATGGGATGGAGGGAAATTCTACCCCGCGTATAGTGCAGGGTGTGGAGAGTGCTCGGTCGTGGGATCCGGATACGGAGGATCTCAATAGGAATATGATTCAGGAGCAGGAGGAGGGCTATCTGAGGTATGAGTTGCCGATTACTCGTCGGGAGCTGAGTGGTGAGCGGGTTGTAGGTGAGAAGCGATTGGGGGATAGAGAGCGTTGGGTAAAGCTACGGGTGCCTTTGCATACCCCTTCGGCACAGATCGGGCAGAGGGTTTCGCTCCAAGATGTACGGACGCTGCGGTTGTCGCTCACTCGCTTTGGGAAGGAGGCGCAACTCCGTTTGGCACAGTTTAGGATTGTCTCTACCTCGTGGAGTAAGTATCAGAGTAGTATCGAGCCGAGCGATATGCGTAGTGCTGAGATGCAGGTTAATACGCTTTCGCTAGAGGAGGATAGCCAGAGGGCACCAATCCCGTATCTCTCTCCGCCTGAAGTGGAGCGGGATGAGGTGGCAAGTGACTGGGCTCTGCACTCGGAGGATGAGCAGGCGTTAGCAATGAGAATAGGGTATCTAGCGCCTGGCCAGCCGGTGGCTATATACAAGGAGCAATCGCTCGACCTTCGCCACTATCAGCAGTTGGAGCTCTGGAGTCACTTGGAGTCAGAGCAGAGGGTTGATCGGGGGGAGTTGGAGCTCTTTATCAGGATGGGTCACGACTTTACTCGCAATTACTATGAGTATCGTCTACCACTCGAGCCAACTCTACCTGGCGATTACTCGGCACTTGGAACGGAGTTGATCCGGTCGGAGGTATGGCGACCTAATAACCACCTACGAATCCCGCTGGCCGAATTGACCCAATTGAAACGAGAGCGACTACTGGCGGGAGAGGAGGATCATATTCCCTTTGTACAGCCCGATCATACTCATCGTGGTGCTACCATCGTGGTGAAAGGGCAGCCGACACTCAGGGAGGTGACTGCCGTGATGATAGGGGTACGGAATAGAAGTGACCGAGCACTCTCTGCTGAGGTATGGGTCAATGAGATGTCAGTGAAAGGAGCAAGGGCTGTGGGCGGTAAGGCAGCTCAAGGGGCGATGCAACTGCAGTTGGGAGAGCTAGCATCGCTTCATTTGGATGGCCAATATCGCTCCGCTGGCTTTGGCTCTATTACCTCTGATAGCCGCAAGTATGAGTTGCAGGATGTGCAATCATTCTTACTTCGCAGTGAGCTAGAGCTAGGAATGTTACTGCCCAAAAAGTGGCAATTGCGGCTTCCTATTCGCTACTCCCTAGAGCGCCAGAAGTCCACACCCTTCTACGATCCATTCGATAGCGACCTCCTCAACGAAGCCCACCTCGGCTCTACTTTCAGGCAGCAGGAGAATCTACAGCTCTCAGATATGCGCTGGCTCAATACCACTGATGAAAGGCGTCCGTGGAGCCTAGCTAACTGGCTATTCAGCTACCGCCTTCATCGAGGCAAAGGATATGCCCCCGACCTACTTGAGGAGCGCGAACGCACCTCCGAGAGCGAAGTGACCTACCAATTCGATATCTCACAAGGCAATTATTTCCGGCTCAATAGTCTCTGGAATCGCTACTTCAAGTACCAGCAGTTTCCCTCCGAGTACTCCTCTCTTTCTACACTTAGAAGTCGCTGGGATTGGATCAGGGGGTTACAAATCAAGCAGAGTTACAAGGGGCTCACCCTCTCCCTACAAAGCACTACTATGGCACTCATCCACGAGCCATTCGAGGCACGCCATCGCGAGAGCCAGGCGAGCCAATTTGAGTGGATGACGCGGGAGATACTTCGAGACATCACGTCACTCGGTAGCACGGAGCATTACTTCGGGCAGTTGGAGCTATCCTACCGCCTACCTGCGTTGCCCCTTCATTGGCTCAAGCCACTTACTGGGCAAGCCACTTGGCGGAGCAACTATCAGTGGCAACTAGGGGCTAGGAGCACCCAGTACCAGCAAGGCAATAGAGCGGAGAATGGTACCTACCTCGACCTCTTGCTCCAGTATCACTTCAGCACTCTCCCCATTAAAGTACTACACGACTTCTCCCTCCACCTTCGCCGAACCACCGGCACTAGTTTGCCTGGCTTGCTTTCCGATGGGGGCAAAGTGATGGGACTTGGCTTCGTCGATCGACATCTGAAGCCAGGTATTGCCTTCCGGCTCGGGATGGATCATCCCCTCTCCACTTTCCAGAAGCTACAAGAGCAGAGCCTCATCACCCAGAAGGGTGGCAGTCGCCAGCCTCTAACCGCCTTTTGGCGAAATGAAATGGAGGCACGGTTGAGGTTCGAGCCTCTAGCAGGACTCGAACTTACCTTCACCTATGAAAATACTCGGCATCATCATATCTCCGTGACCCCCTACCAGACAGACGGTGCCAAGATAGAGCGGGGAAATCTACGGTATAGCACCATCGCAAAATTGCAGAAGCACCCGACAGTAGAGCGCTTCGCATCACAGTCAAGCCTATTCTATATAGAGCGAGAGGGGCTACCTAGCCTTTTATCCACTCTCCCCAATTGGCAAGTGTCGCTCAATATTGCCCAGTGGCATCCATGGCTAAAGGAGCATATCCCTACACTCAAGCTAAGTCACCAATATCGGGCTTATGTAGAGGTCCCCACCTACTATATTACCGCCGATCAGAGCGACCCACAGAGCCTAGTGGTGAGTGAGGAGCTGAGCCCGCTCATCGGGATAGAAGTAAAGAGCCAGCTCGGTATCTCATTAGAGGAAAGGTACAATAGGCGTCACTCCCAAACCCTCCAAAGCAGCGCCAAGCGAGTGCTAGACCAGACCGACCACGAACTCTATAGTCGGCTAGGCTACCACGTCACCTTCCCCCCCCTCTTTACCAGTAAGATTAGCCTACTTAGGAGCGAGCGACAGAGCCTTCGCCTACAGCTCCACCACACCTATACCTATAGCCTGCTCCGCAATGTAAGTCAGCTCGAGGCTGCGCTTGCTCTACAAGGCATGAAAGTCCACACTCTGCAAGTCTCAGCAGAGTATGGGCTTTCTGATGCCATTAGCGTTCGGGCATTTGTGGAGCGTCAGCAACGCCAACCACTAGTCTCCAATTACAGCTTCCCCTTCAGACGAACCACCTACGGACTTCTCTTCAGGCTACAATTAAAGCCTTAGCCCACGGGCAATCACCCCAGAGCCGTAGCAGAGTTGCTGCGAACGGTCGTAGATGGTACAAAACTGCCCTGGGGCAATCCCTTGAATCAATTCCGTGGAGTGTAGTGTGTAGATCCCCTCAGCGTCCCGCTTCAGTTGCCCCACGGTAAAGTCGGGCGTGTGGCGTACCTTAAAGGTCACCTCCAGCTCCTCCCCCTCCATCGGGTTGAGCGTAATCCAGTGCATCTCCGGCATCTCCACCACATTGCCATACTGCGTCTCAGGGTCGTAGCCACGGCTCACAAAGAGCCTATTCTGCTCAATATCCTTGCGGATCACAAACCACGGGCCCCCCGATAGCCCGAGCCCCTTACGCTGACCAATGGTATGAAACCAATAGCCCCGATGCTCACCGACCACTTTGCCCGTTTCCAGCTCAATGATTTCGCCCTTCTTAGTGCCGAGATAGCGCTCTAGAAACTGATTGTAATCCACCTTCCCTAGGAAGCAAATCCCCTGGCTATCCTTTCGCTGTGCCGTGACCAAGTGCTCCATCGAAGCAATCCCTCGCACCTCACTTTTCGGCAACTCCCCAAGGGGGAAGTAGGCCTTCAGTAGCTGAGGATAGGTGATCTGTGCAAGAAAATCGGTCTGATCCTTCACCGGGTCTACCGCCGTGGCGAGAAACTCCTTATCGCCCACCACCTTCTTACTCGCATAGTGCCCCGTCGCTATCTGGTCGTATTCCCGCCCCGCATACTCATTGAAGTAGCCAAACTTGATGATCCGATTGCAGAGCATATCAGGGTGAGGGGTACGTCCCTCCCGCACCGTATCAATGATGTATTGCACCACATAGTCCCAGTACTCACGATGCAGATTGATCACCTCCAGTGGGCGACCATAGTGCTTGGCGAGCCACTTTACCATCTCCATATCCTCTTCGCTAGGGCAGTCTTCATAGCCTGCCTCGTTAGCTCCAATATAGATATAAAAGAGGTCGGGCTCCTCGCCACGCTCCATCATCAGATGAAGCGCCACGGAGCTATCCACACCACCCGAGAGTAATAGTGCACGTCGCATAATCACGATACCTTGCTCCCCGGCTTCACCTCCTTGCTAGTGGTAAGTACAGAGAGCGAGCCATCCGCCTCCAACACGGAGAGAATCATCCCTTGGCTCTCGATGCCTCGCATCTTGCGAGGGGCTAGGTTGGCCACAAAGATCACCTGCTTCCCTACAAGCGTCTCAGGGTCATAATGCTTAGCCAGACCTGAGATAATCGTCCGCTCCCCGAAGCCATCATCGAGGGTAAATTGCAGTAGCTTATCAGTCTTAGGTACCTTGGTACAAGCCTTGACTGTAGCCACACGTAGGTCGATTTTCTCAAACTCCTCAAACTTAATCTCGGGGGCAATCGCTAGCGGTTTTGCTGCCTTTAGTGCTGCCTCAGCATTGCTCTTCTTGATCGCCTCAAGTCGGTCTAGCTGAATTTGGATCGTGGCATCCTCCAGCTTCTCAAAGAGTAGCTCAGGCTGCTCTAGCTGATGGCCTGCCTCCAGTAGGTCGCTTCTGCCGATCTCCGACCAGTCAAGTGCCCCCTCCATATTCAGTAGATGGCGTAGCTTCTTCATGGAGAATGGGAGGAAGCTCTCCATCAAAATAGCTAGATTGGCACTAATCTGTAGCGCTACATTGAGGATGGTAGCCACCCGATTCAGATCCGTCTTGGCTAGCTTCCAAGGCTCCATATCGGCGAGATACTTATTGCCTAGACGTGCCAAGTCCATTGCCCTACGCTGGGCATCACGGATATGGAAGTTATCGAGCAGATTGGCCACATCGTCACGGATGGTACCGATCTCTGCTAGTGCTGCCTTATCCTCCTCCTGAAGTGTTGTGATAGCAGGCACTTTGCCCTCAAAGTACTTGTGGGTCAGCACCAGAGCACGATTTACGAAGTTGCCCAATACTGCCACAAGCTCATTATTATTGCGCGCCTGGAAGTCGCTCCAAGTGAAGTCATTGTCCTTGGTCTCAGGAGCGTTGGCGGTCAATACATAGCGGAGGATATCCTGCTTGCCGGGGAAGTCGCGGAGGTACTCGTGGAGCCATACTGCCCAATTTCTACTGGTAGAGATTTTGTCGCCCTCGAGATTGAGAAATTCGTTGCTAGGTACATTGTCTGGGAGGATAAAAGAGCCCTCAGCCTTGAGCATCGCGGGGAAGACAATGCAGTGGAAGACGATATTATCTTTCCCGATAAAGTGGATCAGACGGGTCTCAGGATCTTTCCACCAAGTCTCCCAGGTGTCTGGAAAGCGCTCTTTGGTATTGGAGATATAGCCGATAGGGGCATCGAACCATACGTAGAGTACCTTGCCCTCAGCGCCCTCTAGCGGTACTGGAATACCCCAGTCGAGGTCACGGGTCACCGCTCTAGGCTGTAGTCCGAGGTCGAGCCAGCTCTTTACTTGTCCGTAGACATTGGGTCGCCACTCCTTGTGCCCCTCAAGGATCCACTCGCGAAGCCACTGCTCGTACTTCCCTAGAGGGAGGTACCAGTGCTTCGTCTCCTTCATCACCAGTTCGGATCCACTGATGGCCGACTTCGGATTGATCAGGTCAGTGGCATTCAAGCTACTACCGCACTTCTCGCACTGGTCTCCATAAGCCCCTTCGTTGCCACAGATTGGGCAGGTGCCGGTGATATAGCGGTCGGCGAGGAATTGCTTTGCCTCCTCATCGTAGTACTGCTGAGTGGTCTGCTCGATAAATTCGCCTTTCTCGTAAAGGGTGGTAAAGAAGTCCGACGCCATCTTGTGGTGCGTCTCGCTCGTGGTGCGGGAGTAGACATCAAACGAGATGCCAAACTCTTCGAACGACTCTTTGATCAACTTATGGTAGCGATCCACAATGTCTTGTGGCGTTACACCCTCTTTCATCGCCTTGATGGTGATGGGCACTCCATGCTCATCCGAACCTCCGATAAAGGCTACTTCCTCGCCCTTCTGGCGGAGGTACCTCACATATATATCTGCTGGTACATAGACTCCTGCCAGGTGCCCAATATGGACTGGCCCATTGGCATAAGGAAGTGCTGTCGGGCGGCAGCAGGTCCAGGCTCAGCGGCGCCACATGCTCAAA
>OKRX01003195.1_pt1 | contig 10105 bp, 10 predicted proteins | sample 1601241 | NCBI WGS metagenome assembly OKRX01 (sample SAMEA3541500, study PRJEB24748) | human gut metagenome | biome: human gut; feature: human-associated habitat; material: faeces | place: China | collected 2012
ATAAAGAGTATTCCGTATATTCAAACAAAAAGTACTCCTGAATTGCCTCTTCTCCTATAGGATGGCTGCTTTTTATGATAAGAAAAAGAGACCTATACTCACTATAAGTCTCTTCATCTATCGTATTCTAAATTTTCAATCATAAATCATCTAATAAATTTGAAATAGATTGGAATCCCAATTCCATCACAAATCATATAGTAGATTTATGTGTGAGATGTACAGCTCTCTTAAAATTCCGTAAGATGAGTCGACTAAGCATATAAGCAGTTCTCCTGGCTTGGTTCTCCATCGGTACATCCTTCCCAAAATATAATATCTCAGTGGCTTATTGTACAGACTCCCCTTACAGTGACGGATTCGCTCCGGACTCTCACCGAATTCTCTTTTCATCCCTTCGGAACTTATATGCTGTGTATCTAATTCTCATCTATTGTAACATAGGCTTTTTCAGCTGGCAACTGTATCTTAGAGTAAAAGTTAGTTATTACTTACTCTAATTAGTTCTATAAATTTATCATGAATTCTGTCATTTCCAGTTAATTCCGGATGAAATGAGAATGCCAACTGATTTTTGTAAGCGACACCCACAATTTTTTCCTCTACCTGTGCAAGGATTTCCACATTTTTTTCGACAGATTCAATATACGGAGCGCGGATAAATTCCATAGGAAATGTTCCAATTTCTTTAATCTCTCCCTCATAATAGAAGCTTCCAAGCTGCCTTCCGTATGCATTTCTCTTTACAGTAACCGGTAATGTAGCAAAGCATCGATTCTCATCGTTTGAAATATTCTGCGCCAGTAAAATAAGACCGGCACAGGTAGCCAAAACCGGAAGACCTTCTTCTATTTTTTTCTTTAAAGGTTCAAACATAGAAAGTTCTTTTAAAAGTCTGCTCTGTACGGTACTTTCTCCGCCCGGCAGAACAAGACCATCAAAATCCTGTTCTAAATCTTCTGCCTTTCTAAGCTCTACTGTCTCCACACCAAGTCTTTCTAATGCTTTTTCATGTTCTATAAAGGCCCCCTGGACCGCAAGTACCGCAACTTTCATTTTTGTTTTCCTCTCTTTATTTTCCTCTCTCTGCCATTAATAATTGAATCTCACTCTCGTTAATGCCGACCATCGCTTCTCCTAAATCAGCAGAAAGCTCTGCAAGCATTTTGGCATCTTTATAATTTGTAACCGCTTTTACAATCGCATCTGCTCTCTTCTTTGGATTACCGGATTTAAAAATACCAGAACCAACGAATACTCCCTCTGCACCAAGCTGCATCATCAATGCCGCATCTGCCGGAGTTGCAACTCCACCGGCTGCGAAATTAACGACTGGGAGTCTTCCGGTATCGTGTACTTTTAACACTAATTCATAAGGAACTCTTAACTCTTTTGCTACTTCAAAAAGTTCATCCTGTCTCATAGAAGTAATGCGGGCAATCTCACGATTCATCATACGCATATGACGTACTGCCTGTACAACATCACCAGTTCCAGGTTCTCCTTTTGTACGGATCATAGAAGCGCCTTCATTGATTCTTCTGAGTGCTTCTCCTAAATCTTTTGCCCCACATACAAATGGTACTTTGAACTGTTTCTTATCAATATGATAAACATCATCTGCCGGAGAAAGAACTTCACTCTCATCAATATAATCAATCTCGATTGCTTCAAGAATCTGTGCCTCTGCAAAATGTCCAATACGGCACTTTGCCATAACCGGAATAGAAACTGCTTCCTGAATACCGCGAATCATCTTTGGATCACTCATTCTTGATACCCCGCCGGCTGCACGAATATCTGCCGGAATTCTTTCTAATGCCATAACCGCACATGCTCCAGCTTCTTCTGCGATCTTTGCCTGCTCTGGAGTAGTAACATCCATGATGACACCACCTTTTAACATCTGAGCAAGTTCTTTATTTAATTCATATTGTTTTTCTGCATTATTATTCATGATAAACTCCTTTCATTTTCCCGATAAAATATTGCCTTTTTCATTTGCATCTGCCCGTATAGTACAGCAAAAATGACCATATTGAAATATCCAATTTAGATATAGTCAGTATGGTCACTTTATTTCTTTTTGAAGTTTATTTTGCTTTTTATTCGCTTTTCCTATCGGTTTAATATAGTCAGTTTAAAATGTCACTGTAATTGTAGTCCCTTTTCCAACTTCGCTTTGAAGATCGAGTTTTGCATCATGAAGTGCAACGATATGTTTTACGATGGCAAGCCCTAAACCGGTTCCTCCAGTCTGTTTTGAACGGCTTTTATCTACGCGGTAGAATCGTTCAAAAATTCTTTTCTGATGTTCTTTTGGAATACCGATTCCAGTATCTTCTACTCTCAAATATGAATGACCTTGTTCACTGTCTACTCTGACCTTTACTGTTCCGTTCTTTTTATTATAGCGAATGGCATTGGCACAAAGATTATTGATCAGCTCGTTTATCATCTCCCGATTTGCAGTGATTTCCTGCGGACCACCTTCATATGTAATAGTCACATCATTTTTTTCCGCATAAATCTGCATATTTTCTACACAGAGTGCTGCTTCTTCAAAAAGATCAAACTGTTCTACAATAAGCTGGGTGTTCGCACTATCTAATTCAGAAAGACGAATAATATCATTGATGAGTGAAAGGAGACGGCGAGCGCTTTTTTCGATTTTCTGGCAGAAAGTTCCAATTTCTTCTGAAGGAACCATGCCATTTTCCATAAGTTCCGCATAACCGGATATCGCGGTAAGTGGTGTTTTTAATTCATGGGACACATTTGCCGTAAAGTCCTGCCGCATTCTGGCACTTTTTAAAATATCCGTATGTTGTGCCCGAATCGTTGCCGCAAATGGCTCTAATTCCTTATAAGCTGGAATAACAGAAAAATCGTCTAAATCTACTGCCATCTGCTCGATTGGTTTTATAATGTTTTTCGTCATAATGTGTGCCAGAATAATACATAAAATCATCATAATAAGAATCGTAGCCGCTACGATGGGAAGTATCTTTCCGCATACGCTCCATATATTGCTTGCTTCTCTGGCTACTCGAAGTATCGAACCATCATTTAACTTTATGGCATAATAAAAAGTGTTTGTATCCATCGTCGCAGATTTCCGGACAGCATTTCCATCTCCATCTTTAAATGCATGTTTCACTTCAGGACGACTCATATGGTTATCCATTGTTCCTACATCTGCATCATTATCATAAAGGACTGTTCCTGTTGCAGAGATCCACGTAACTCGAAGTTTCCTGTAATCCATATGTAATGCATTTTCATTTCCAGAATGAAAAATTCCTGTATTTTTCAATACAATGGCATTGGCTCTTAAGTCATCCTGCACCTGTGTCTGAAATAAATCATAAAATACAAACAGCATGACTAGCATAGTAGCAACAATCGCAATGAGCGAAATACTTACCAGTTGTACATTAATCTTTCTTCTCATGATACTTCCCCTGTTTCTTTTTTATTTTATTCCATCACATAACCGACATTACGCACTGTCTTGATATGTTTACTGCTATCGCCCAGCTTTTTACGAAGAGTCTTGATATGCATATCAACGGTTCGGGATTCCCCTTCAAACTCGGTATCCCATACACGTTCCATAATCATTTCTCTTGACAAAACGATTCCTGCATTACGCATGAGCAGTTTTAAAAGTTCATATTCTTTATAAGTAAGCTCAATTCCTTTATTGTCTACATAAACCATATGACGCTCATTATCAAGGAAGATTTCTCCAATCGTCATATATTTGTCATCCGGCTGTTCTACAGTGCGGCGAAGAACGGCCTTTATTCTTGTAATAAATTCAATAATGGAAAATGGTTTTTTTATGTAATCGTCTGCTCCGATATCTAGTCCCTTTACCATATCAATTTCCGATGTCTTTGCAGTTACCATAATAATCGGCAGCTTTTTTGTTGCCGGATTTTTACGAAGCTTTTTTACAATTTCATATCCATTTTCATCTGGCAGCATAATATCAAGAATTGCCAGATCAGGAAGTTTTTCTTCTATTTTTTTATAAAAATGTTTGGCATCTTCAAACTGTTCCACGTTATGACCGCTGTTTTTTAATGCGATTGCTTCTATTTCTTGAATGTTTGTATCATCTTCTACTATATAAATATTTGCCATTCTTATTTTCCTCCATAATTATTTTCCACTATCTTTTCTTGCCTCCATCTTTTCTGTCTTTGCTATCTTTTCTTTCTTGCCAGTATGTTTACTTTCCGGTAAAGCATACCTTTCACTAAGCTCCATATATTCATGTTGAAATTCTTCGCTGTTTTCTTCTTTTAGTATATCAAGATATTCATGGGTGTCAAACCCACCCTCGTCAACCTGTAACAGGCATACTGCAATATTGGAACAATGGTCAGCGGCACGTTCAAAGTTTGTGGAAATATCCGACAAAATAAATCCAAGTTCAATCGTACATGTTCCAGTGCGAAGCCTGTTGATATGTCTTTGCTTTTCTTCTTTATTTAAGGCATCTACAACCTGTTCTAATGGTTCTACTTCTTTTGCCAGTTCCACATCGCCTGTCTCAAACGCCATCACAGCTCTGTCTAAAATATCTCGGATTGCATTAGAAAATACACGAAGTTCCTGTTTTGCTTTTTCAGAAAATTTCAGGTCCTTCTTATGCATTTCCACTGCGGCATCTCTGATATTTACGGCATGATCAGAAATCCGCTCAAAGTCACCGATACAGTGAAGCAGTACGGATAAAACCCGGCTGTCTTTTATCGAAAGCTCCCGCCCACTTAATTTTACAAGATAGGTACCAAGCGCATCTTCATACTGATCAATCTGATTTTCTAATTTTTCTACTCTGTCTGCCGTCTTGTCACTGTATTCCCCAAGCAGATCAATCGCAAGATTCATTGCTTTTTGTGATTTTCTTGCCATATTAATTGCAACACTACGACACTCTTCCATCGCAAATCCCGGTTTATCTAAGAAACGCTCGTCCAATCTGGCAAGATCTGGATTGATTTTTTCTTCTTCCATCTCTTCCATTTCAGATTCTTTATCCGGAATCACAAGAATTGCCATTTTTTCAAGCAGATTTGCAAATGGGAATAAAAGAATGGTTGCGCCGATATTAAATAAACTGTGGATAACTGCAATACCTGCCGGACTTGCAGCAGTATTTAAAAACTGAAAATGAACAAATACATTTAAAGTATAAAAAACAACCATAAAGATTATTGTTCCGATAATATTAAAGAAAAGATGTACTGCGGCTGTTCTTTTTGCATTTTTACTTGTACCAATACTGGAAATAATCGCTGTTATACAAGTACCGATATTTTGTCCCATAATAATTGGAAGCGCTGTACTGAAATTAACCGCCCCTGTGGCACAAAGTGCCTGTAAAATACCGACAGACGCAGAGGAACTCTGAATTACTGCCGTAAGAATCGTACCTGCTAACAGTCCAAGAAGTGGATTGGAAAACATAGTAAGAATACCGGTAAACTTTTCATTATCTGCAAGAGGTGCTACTGCCCCGCTCATAGCTTCCATTCCATACATTAAAATGGCAAATCCAATAAAAATACTACCGATATCCTTCTTTTTCTCGTTTTTTGTGAACATGATAAGCCCTACACCTATCACAGCTAAGATAGGAGAAAATGAGGACGGCTTCAACATCTGTAATACAAAGCTGCTTCCCTGAATCCCTGTAAGACTTAAGAGCCAGGATGTAATTGTCGTACCTATATTTGCTCCCATAATGATACCGACAGCCTGGTTCAGTTTCATGATTCCTGAATTTACAAAACCTACTACCATTACTGTCGTTGCAGATGAAGACTGGATTACTGCAGTAACGCCGGCTCCTAATAAAACTGCCATAATTCTTTTTGAAGTCAGTTTCTCAAGAAGACGTTCCATACGGCCGCCGGATAACTTTGAAAGTCCTGCACCCATTGCGTCCATACCATAAAGGAATAACGCCAGTCCCCCTATCATAGATAAAATACCAAAAATATTCATATTCTCTCCTCCGTTTTACATTTTACTTTTCTAATACGTAGTTTTTACGTTATCATATGTATGTAAAATCCAAAGAGAGAACTATGTAAAGTTTATGTAAAATTATTTCTTTTTTCGACATCCTATTAGAAACATAGATTCTAACAGGACGTATTACCAAATTATTGCTTTTATTATGCTACAATCTGTCCGGTAATAGAAAAGATAACCCATTCTGCAATATTTGTTGCATGATCTCCGATTCGCTCGAAATACTTTGTAACCATTAAAAGATCTACTGCCTGTTCCCCTTCATCAGCATGAACTCTAATCAGTGCAATCAGTTCTTTTTTTACTTTTTCAAAAAGGTCATCAACGACATCATCATGTGCAATGACTTTTTGTGCTTTATCTAGATCCTTTTCTACAAAGGCTTCCAGACTCTGAATCAGCATAACCATCGTCTCTTTTGCCATCTCTTCAATATGATCTAACTTTTTCACGTATGGTTTTTTAGAAAGAACTATCGCCAGTTCAGAAATATCTGTTGCATGATCTCCAATTCGTTCCATATCGGTTACCATTTTTAATGCAGAAGAAATATTTCTTAAATCTCTTGCTACAGGCTGCTGCTGTAATAAAAGTCTAAGACATAAGTCTTCGATTTTTCTTTCCGTACGGTCAATTTTCTCATCGCCTGCCATCGTTTTTTTTGCAAGTTCTTCATCTTGCTTCATCAATGCTTTTACCGCATTTCCAATAGATGCTTCGATCATATTTCCCATATTGATCATTTCTTCATTAAGTTGTTCTAACTGTTCATCAAAGCGGATACGCATATCAACCAAACCTCCCTGTAATATAATCCTCTGTACGTTTATCTTTTGGCATAGAGAATAATTCATCTGTTTTTCCTGTCTCAATAATTTCTCCTAACAGGAAGAATACTGTTTTGTCGGAAATTCGTGTTGCCTGCTGCATGTTATGGGTTACCATTACAATCGTGTAATCCTTCTTTAATTCCTGTGCAAGCTCTTCGATTTTAATCGTAGATATCGGGTCAAGTGCGGAGGTTGGTTCATCCATAAGTAATACTTCCGGTTTTACTGCCAGTGCTCTTGCGATACAAAGTCTCTGCTGCTGTCCTCCAGATAAACCTAATGCACTCTTTTTTAAACGATCTTTTAATTCATCCCAGATAGCTGCTCCTCTTAATGCCTCTTCTACAATCTGGTCAAGCTTTGCTTTACTGCGGATACCATGTGTTCTTGGCCCATAAGCTATGTTATCGTATACACTCATGGGAAATGGATTTGGCTTCTGGAATACCATACCTACTCTTTTTCTAAGAAGATTCACATCTAAATCTCTGTAGATATCTGTTTCATCTAAAGTTACCTGACCAGTAATCTTACATCCTTCCACTAAATCATTCATACGGTTTAATGATTTTAATAATGTAGATTTACCACAACCGGATGGTCCGATAAATGCGGTAATCTCTTTTTCCTGTATATTTAAAGATATATCCTTTAATGCGTGAAACTGACCATAATACAGGTTCAGGTCATCAATCATCATTTTATTTGCCAAGATATTGTCCTGCCTTTCTATAAATTACTGTGCTTTTGTAATCTTCTTTGCGATAAAGGAAGATAATGCATTAATCGCAATAACAAGTATCAGTAATATTACTGCTGTCGCATATGCCTGATTTACATGTAAACCTTCATTTGCAAGTAAATACATATGCACTGCTAACGTTCTTCCTGAAGAAAATACACTGCTTGGTATTTTGGCTACGCTTCCTGCGGTGTAGATTAATGCGGCTGTTTCTCCTACGATTCGTCCTGTTGCAAGGATAACACCGGAAAGTATTCCCGGTACTGCTGCCGGAAGAACGATTTTAAAAATCGTACGAAGCTTTCCGGCTCCCAGTCCAAAGCTTGCTTCCCGATAGGAATCCGGAACCGATTTTAAGGCTTCTTCTGCTGTTACAATTCTGCTTTCGTAAATTTCTCTCCAACTCATAGCAATACCTCTCTATTCTCTATTTTTCAATCTCAGGATCCTCATCCTGTCAATCGTTTTCTCTGTTCGTTTCAGTCGGCGTTCGACTTAAATGAACTATTCACTTTTTCATGATGTGACTCTTCAGAATCAGACAACAAGGCAACATATTTATTTTATGGATATAAATTAGGAAAAATTGTTTGGCTTTATCTATAAGAGGAAATGGGTTTTTAAAGCCTGCCTGATTCTGAACAATCACATCATCTCAGTCTGAGTTGAGACTCCTTTGAAAAACCGGGATCTTTCCAGTTGTAAAACATTTACGTGTGGGAAGATCCCGGAGAATCTCATATCAGTTCATTATTACAATAATTTTTTGCGTTCTCTTAGCCGATTGCTGTAAGACCACCATCAACATACAGGATCTGTCCTGTTACGAAACCTGATGCTTCGGAAGCAAGGAATACTGCCGGGCCTGCACAGTCTTCCGGTACCTGCATTCTCTGCATTGGTGTGCTTGCTGCGATACCTGCTTTTGCAGCTTCCGGAACGATGCTCTCCATCATAGGTGTCATTGTTACTGTAGGTCCAATGCCGTTTACAGTTACTTCCGGTCCGAACTCAGAAGCACACTGTCTGATGATCATATCCAGAGCGCCTTTTGTTGCACAGTATCCTGCATTACCTTTCATCGGGAAGGTAGCAATTTTACTTCTTACAGATGTGATATCGATGATCTTGCCGTATCCGTTCTCTTTCATACGTTTTCCGAAATGTTTGTTGCACATCATAACGCCTTTTACGTTTACGTTAAACATGTCATCCCATACATCCATCGGGAAGTCAACTGCATCGAATTTTTTATTGAAGCCCTGTGAGCAAACAAGAATATCAATTTTACCAAAATCTTTGAAAGAGTTCTCAGCCAGAGCTTCTACTTCTTTCTCATCTGTAGCATCACAGATGTAGTATTTTACGTCTGCTCCGCAAGCATCTTTCAGCTCTTTTACAGCTCTCTGTAAAGATTCTTCTCTTCTGCTGGCGATTGCTACTTTTGCTCCTGCCTCGCAAAGTCCCTGAGCGATTGCCTGACCAATTCCGCCTGCGCCCCCGACAACAACTGCGTTTTTGCCTGTTAAATCAAATAATTTACTCATGATTCATTTCTCCTTTTTATTTTGATTTTTAAAATTATTGTTGGCTTGTTCTTAACTCTGAGGTCAGTATAGCATCGGCTATCGCAAAACGGAAATTCTTAAAATCAGCATGGTTATGTAAAAAAAGTATAACCATTGTTACCTTTCTTTTTTCTGTATCTATTTTCAAAATCCAGTCTCCAATCAAAACCTGAACTCTCCAAAAACAGATATTCATTCTTATCTAATCTGCATTCTCTCTGCTATATAGTTTCGCTGAAGTCATTTTCTGAAGCAGCTCAAGTGTATAACCTTCCGCAATCTCAGACACTTCCAGTCCGCGCTCCGTCACATACACCACACACAGATCTGTAATGATCATGTCAACGGAATGTTTCGCGGTACAGGGTAACGTCAGCTCTTTGGTCAAAATACAACTTCCGTCTTTCTTCTTATAAGAAGATACAATGATCACCTTTTTTGCCCCGGCAATGATATCCATGGCACCGCCCATACCTGCCACCATTTTTCCCGGTATAAAATGGCTGGCTACCGATCCCTGCCGATCTACCTGCAAAGCCCCCAGCACTGCAACGTCCAGATGCCCGCCGCGGCTGATTGCAAATGCCATGCCACTGTCAAAGAAACTTGCCCCCGGCGCAACCTGAATATACTGATTTCCCGCACCGATCAGGTTTTGATCTTCCTGTCCCGGCTGCGCATATTTTGGAGCCTGCATGGTGGAAGTTGCAAAGTGCTGATTGCCAAGTCCTCCACGGCCGCCATGCAAAATGACAGAACGCTTATTTTCCCCTGACATATCGGCAATTACTTTTCCGGATGCCGCATCTCTTATAATTGTTCCCTCCGGAACTTTTAATATCAGATCTGCACCATTTTTTCCATGGCAGTTTTTCTTGCCACCTTCTTCGCCCGGTTCTGCTGCGAATTTT
>OKRX01003200.1_pt1 | contig 10094 bp, 6 predicted proteins | sample 1601241 | NCBI WGS metagenome assembly OKRX01 (sample SAMEA3541500, study PRJEB24748) | human gut metagenome | biome: human gut; feature: human-associated habitat; material: faeces | place: China | collected 2012
ACTTCAAAGTGTGGTTACGCGATATTTATTTGTTCAAAAAGTTGTAAACTGCTGTTTTAAAAAAATATCTTTAATAAAATCAACAGCATTATCATATGTAGGATTTTCAATCAATTTAACACCCGTTAATATTACATCCAAGTTTTTGGTACTAACCCTAGCAAGTAACGCTGCTTCTGCAAATCTTTTACCTAACTCTTGAATCTGTGCTACTTTGTATCCATTAGTATATTCATATATACGAACACCATATAACTTTCCACCAAATTCAAAACTATATTCATTGGTTATTATATGAGGAAAATATGAATAGGTATCCTGTTCTCTTATGTAATCCCATCCGTATTGTGGGTTACTAGGATCTTGAACCCATATATGTGCGCCTATAGGAACTTCTCCATAATATGGTTCATCAGTATCAGTTCGCACCCAAACATGTCCTTCGGAATCCTGAATAAATGCCCCTCTATACCAAGGCCTTAAAGTATATGCATTCCATTTCGTCCCATACCGTGCTGTAGCACCGCCGGTTTGTACATTCTTGCCGGTAGCGGCATTAACAGTAGCACCCAAAGCTGCGCTGATCCATTGGGCTTTGGCCGGGTCATTTCCTGCCCATTCTTTAATCTTATTAATGAGCAGTTCATTTGTCATGCCCGCGGCAAAGCCACTGCCGACCTTATTTCCGGCAATCTGGCTCGTGATTTCGGCGACGAGGCCATGAGCCAGTGCTTTATCGAATTTGCCATCGCGGTCATAGTAATGGAGTAGTTCATCTGCATTTTTCGCAAAGAGCCGGGCCAGTTCCTGCCGTTCTTCTACTTTCTGCTTATCAAAGATGTGATCCAGCGTCTGTAGGGCATGGGCTGTATCACGGTTGATTTTCGTCACATCCGTGACTCCCTGGGTGACTTGAATCGTCCCCTGGGAAATGGCTGACCGGGTGACTGAATGTGCATCTTTAGCAGCGCCTGGCAAAATATCCGGTGTGAGGCCGGTTTCATTGAAATGCTGGTTGCGTTCCTGGTCTGACGCATAGTGGTTATAAGCCACACCGGTATTTTTTACGTCATAAGCGGCCTTATTCTGGATGTCTTCCAGGTGCAGGGTGCCGGTCGTCAGGTGATTACGGTTGGCATCAGCCGTGCTGGCGATGACAGCCCCTTTGAGTTGGGTATCCTTGTTCACATCCACCTCATACCCCTGGTCACCGGCATAGATACCGGCCTGTTCGGTCACGCTGGCGTAATCACTGGTCGTCTTCCCACGGCTGTACGAAGCGTTTCCACTTTTCGTTTCCAAACTAATTCCAGCCGACGAACGATTACCCCGGTAGGTCTCTGAATCCTGTACACTTTCGATGTGCAGATTTCCGCCCGTCTTTACGGTCACAGACTGTCCCTGGAGCTGGGAACCGACGAGGGTTGTATTCTTTCCGGAACTCGTCATCAGGCTGTCTTGTGCCGTGACGTGGCTGCCCGTATGGGTGACGCGTGTCGTCGTCCCTTGGTCTTTCATCTTGCCATACGATGCGTCGATACTGGTCAGGCCGCCATGGAAGGACGCTCCGATTGAAGCGCCATGGCTCTGATAGCTGTCACGGAGGTTTTCTTCATTCGTACCGGCCTGGAGGCGGACAGCTCCGCTGGCCGTGAGGGATACATTCTTCCCCTGAATAGATTCGCCAACCGCCGTCAGATTTCCTTTATTTTCCGGTGAACTTTCAGCCCAGACCGTCACGTCGCCGGCACTCATCATCCGGCCGCCGGCATAGGTCTGCTGATTCACTTCTGATTCCTGCTTGAAGGAGCTGGAGCCAATCCCGACATGCAGGCCAACTGACGTCACATCGGCAGGCGATTTGCCTTTCAGGTCCTTCCGGAGGTTCCGGCCGGCGTCTACCAGTTCCAAGCCCTGCAAGGTCTTATTGTCCCGCGACTGGGCCGTGCGGACGGCACCGCGGAAGGTTTCACCCGCCGAAATGGCCGAATTGCCCAGACTGAGGCTCAGGCCCGACCGGGATTCTTCATGGGTCCGTTTTTCGTGGGCTTCATTCGTCGCCCCATCGACGAGCACTTCCTGTCCCGTCAAGGTCACGTCCTGCTGGCCGAAGATATCGGCTGTCGTCAAATGGGCCGTATCGCCCGCAGCCAGGGTCAGGCTGCCGCCTGTCGATGCCAGGGTACTGCCGACCTGGGTTTTCCATTCTCCTTCATAATTATCCTTTGTCTGCTGGGTCCCGATGAGGACGCCCAGCCCGGCACCGAGGACGCCGGACGACTTGACCTTGGTATAGGCCGTCGCCTGGTCATATTGGACGGCCGTATCCGCCGTCAGATTCCGGGCAGCTGCGACGACTACATCGCCTTGTCCGGCCACCGCAGCCGCTGTCAGACGGACGTCCTGCCCCGCCCCCAGCTGAACCTGTTTCCCGGTCACTGTCGTCCCTAAGACGGTTTCATGGTCGTCATGAGTACGAACGGTCGTCGTCGTGCTGGACAAGAGGCCTTTTTCCTTATGTTTCAGACCGTAGTCATCCACAGCCACGGACCGGCCAGCCGTCAGGGCGAGATTCCGTCCTGCCATCAGCGAAACCGTGCCGTCATCGCTGTTCATATAGGCACTACGTGCCGTAATATCCCGGCCAGCTGCCAGGGATACGCCGCCATTGGCGTTGATGACGGTACCAGCTTCTGTCTGCCGCTGTGTCCGCAGGTAATTATCCTGATTTAGGGTCATGTCTTTTTTGGCAGCCAATGTCAGCGTCGTCAGATTCACATCATTCCCAGCTTGAAGCAGGACAGCTCCCTGACGGCCTAAAGCCTGCAATGTCGCCCCAGCCAGGTTCAGATCCTGTCCCGCACTGATAATGGCGACCCCATCGGTACTGGTCACAGCAATCCCCGCTGTCCGGTCGAGGACATCCTGGTTTGCCAAGTGAGTGGCTGTGCTTTCTATCGTGATATTCCCCTTAGCCTGCATCTGGAGACGGTCAGAAGCCGTAACCTGGCCTGTCTGGTGAATATCGTTTTCACTGACCATGGCTATTTTCTGGCCCTGGATACGGCCGGAATTATCCAAGCTGCCCGCCTGGATCTGAACGGTCTTCCCGAATAAGGTCCCGGCATTGCGGACGGCTTCCTTGGTCTGGATGACCAGCGTATTTGCACTGATAAGGCTGCCATCAGCGGTCAGCGTCAGGTCATCATGGCCCCGGAGATATACTTTCGGATAAATAACGGTTTCTTCCTTGCCATCTACGGTGACAGTCTTTGTTTCCAGCCATACCATGTCACTCGTCAATGCCGCAACCTGTTCTGGCGATAAGGACACGCCAGGGGCCAGCCCCGTCGCTTTGGCATAGGCCAGCCCTGCGTCCATGAGGGCCTTATATTGGGTCATGTCATCCGTATAGTCTCCCAGATACTGTCGTCCCGTCTGATTCAGGATCTGGCTTAGGATCAGGCTCTGTTCATAGAACCCATCGCCCAGTCTTTTCGGCACTTTGTCCGGGTCCCATTTCAACTGCTGATACATATAGTCGGAAGACAAGAAATTATGTTTATTGGTAAAAGCCGGATCCGTTTCTACGAGATACTTCGCCGTCGTTTCTGGATGCAGGGTATATAACGAACTGGCCAAGTTTCCTGCGGTTGCTTTCCAAGCTGTCGTCGTATCCGACGGATGCCGGGTATCCAGCGAAAAGGGATCCAAAAAAGAGGAGGCCTGTTCCCTCAGGGTATCCGTAATGTCTTTCCCTGCCGGAGTCGTCCCATGGTCGGCATACTCGGCTACCTTCAGAGACGAGGTATTACTGAGGCCGACTTGCGGTGTCATGAAAACTTCGGAGTTATAGCCGCGGCGCCGGGATTTATGGGGCCATTTTCTTTTATAAGTGTAACTGCCCTGGGTCGTCCCAAAAGTCACAGTCCGTTCCTGGTTCTCTTTTGCAATATTATCGACACGACCCGTAGTCGTCAGCGTCGTCCCGGCGGTCAACTGGCTATTCTCATTGGTCACGTCTCCCTTTAATGTCATCGCCTGGCCGCTGCGGATAACGCCGGCATTGGTCGATGTTACCTCTTCATGTGACGTTTGAGAATGACTGCGGATAATGGTATAATTGTTAATTTTCTGAGAATCTGCCAGCCCTAAAGCCGCATTATGGGCTTCGGCTTCCTGATTATGAGCTGTAACCTTTTTGTCCAGCTCAGCCAGCAAGGCCTGGAACTGTGTATCCCAAGCCGTCTGGGCGGGGCCGGCGGCGGCCGGCCGCTCTGAGGCCATCGGAGTCAGGCCGAAAGTCTGAAAGATAGGGTCATTCCATTCATAATTCGAGATTTTCGTACCTTCCTTATAAGCCGGATCCGCTGTTTCTCCCGATTCGGGAGCGTCTACCATATCATAGACCGGCTCGTAAATCGTCATCGCCTTCGGGTGGTGATAGGCGCCATAACCACTGGACAGGTTGGAAAATTCACTACGGTCAAAAGCCTGCCCTTGTTCGGCATGTCCTGCCTGGTCGATACGGATTTTTTCAGGATTTGTCGTCCAGACACTGCCAATCCGTTTTGCCGAAAAAGCATCATTTTCATTGCAGATCTGCCCGGCCTGAATCGTCAGATTCCCCATACTTTCAATGGAAGCGCCTTGATTGGTCAGCGTATCGTCCGCCGTTAAATGCATGTCTCCACCACTGTACAAGGTCGCATTATGACGATTCTCAATGGCTTGGGCCTGCACCGTCAAAGTATTCCGGGCCGCAATCGTACCAGCTTTATGGGTATCCAGCTTGGTCAGGAGGTCCTGGACCACCGCCAGCTGTGCATCATAGGCTTTATCAGCCTGCTCGATAGCTGCTTTGTACTGGGACTCCTGCGCACTACTCGTATATTTCGTGACATCAGCCGCATAAGCAGCTTCCAGGGCAGCTGCTTTTTCCTGTAAAGTCTTCATCGCTGCGGCCAGCTGTTCTTCCAGTTCAGCTTGACGGCGGTTTTCCAGCTGGTCCGCCTGAAGCGTCACGTCCTCTCCATAGATACGGCCATTTTCGTGATTAATGATATGCTTTGCCGTTACGGCGACGTGCTGCGTTCCATTAATCAGCCCCGTATTATCAAGGGTTGTCGTTTGCTGGACGACATCTTGTCCATTCAGTTCGCCAGTCGCGTTATTCTGGATTCCCTGTCCGGTTTCCACTTTCAAAGTCTTGCCGCTTTCTATCTTGCGGCTGTTTGTCAAGGTTCCATCGGTATGCAGGGTAAGATTCCCGTCCGCCGTGATTGTTCCCATTGAAGCGTCACTATCTTCATTTTGCAGGGATTGATGCGTTGTAATCGCCGTATCACCTCCGCTGGCGATGACCCCTTTCAAAGGCAGTTTATCCGCCTGAATCGTCAGATTCCCGGCCGCTGAAACTTTCCCTTTTTCCATTTCTAAGGTCTGCTGTACCTGAACGGCTGCATTCCCTTGCGCAGCGATAGACCCTTCTTTGACAGATACTTGATTCGCCTGTATATCCAAGTTTCCACCACTGACAATTTGGGCCTTATCGCTGGTCAAGGTGGTCGTCCGAATGGTCAGATTCCCGGCCTGATTCACCTGACCATCCCGGCTGATGCCAGCCCCGACAACGGCATGGTTCGTCAGCCCTTGGTCCGCACGGATAACGGCATCTTTTCCACTGGCCAGGGTCTGTTCATTGGTCACAGCCCCCGTTGTATGCACCTGTAGGGTTCCATCGCTATAGACAGTCCCGGTCTGAGTGATATGCAGATCCCCGTTATTTTCCAAGGCCAGAGAGTCAGTAGCTGACAGCGTCCCACCCAGGTTGACACCCAACCCTTTTTCCGTACCGACCAGATAAATCCGATTGGCATACATCCCGCCAATAGCTGCGACGTCTAAGGCTACTCCCGGTTCGTCAGCCACGTTCTGATTGCCCGTTTCTGTTAGGGGCGTCACCTGTAATCCATCATAAGCAATCCGGTTACGCCCCGTCACGACATGGGCTTCTTTCGCCCAAATGCCGGCATTGACCTGAACAGCCTGCGCCAGCAAATCAACCTGGTCCGTTTGGGACGCATCAAGCCCCTTTCCCGCAACCTGAATCCGGCCACCGGCAACGGTGACATCCGTAACCCGGCCACTGGCATCATAAATAGGGCGGCCCGTCGTCAGCATGGCCCGGGACGTATTCAGGAATCCGCCGCCATTGACGGCAATCCCATTCGGATTGGCCACGATGACCCCGGCCCGGTCCCCGGCAACTTCCAGGAATCCGTTCATCGCCGTTCTTCCCGATCCCGTCACTTCATTGACAATAAGTTTAGCCGTTCCCCGGACCATATTCGGATTGGCCTGAACATATCCCGCCAGCTGCGTATTCGTTACTTTATGGGCATTGTTCAAGACAGCCCCTTTCTCCGGGACGTTAAAATGGGTATACAAATTGCGCGACACACCGCCTGCGGTCGGAGCCGTAATTTGTACCAGGGGAATCCCATTCGCTGTCTGTTGTACGAGTGGCTGCTGGGATGCCGGGGCTTTCGTATCCGGTAAAATGGGTGCGTCAGCGGCCAGGATTGCTACCGGTTCGACGACAAAAAGTCCCATCAGCATCCATGCTGTAATCTGTCGTTTCAAATTTGTATATTTCATATCCGTCATCTCGTTTCTTCAGGGTAAGTATCTTTTAGAATCAATAGCCGTTAAAAGCGCCAGCTCAATGTCAATCCTGTAGTGACACGGTCTGTATGATAACTATCGGGTTTATATAAGGGGCAGCCGATAAAGGCATCATACGATATCCCCGATGGGAAATCTCCTCGCAGACCGAATACGGTCCCGACCAGCGTATGTCCGAGTAAATCTTCAACAGCCGGACCATAGACGGCCCCCACATCCAGCCCGACATAGACCTGACTATGCAGCTGGGCAATCTCTGAAGCCAGCTCATTCCGCCAATACCAGCCGCTTTCGGCCATGAGGGTCATCTCGCCATCAAAGCCCCGAACGGTATAGCGGTTGCCCATACTGATCATATCGACACCGTAAAGGCGATCACCGCCAGCGGTCCACTGTCCATGAAAAGATGAAGTATAGACGGCCTGACGATGTCCCATCATAAAGGGATGGCGGTAATCTACATCCAGGAGCCACATATGGTAACGTGTCTTCGGACCATCATCATAGGGATTTTCCGGCATAGCACCGAACCAGCCCACACCCATTCGATGACCGATACGGCCATACCACATATCGGCCCCACAGTATACCTGTTGGGACAAGCCAGCTTCCAGCGCCGTCGTATGCAGCGTTTGAACGGGGATTTCCAGGTCATTGATAAAATAATGCGAATTACGTTTCCGGACCTGGACATCGAAGCTGGTCTTGCGATGCTGATTGCGGCTGATGAGGTGGTCCCAAGAGAAACTGCTGATATCGCTCTTTCCACGGCTGAGAAAATCGTAGGGGGTACTGTATACGGTCTGATGATAGGTATAACGACTGTAAGAGATGGAAAACGTTTCTTTGCCATAAGGAATTCGATAGTAGATTTGCTGCCCCCGTGTACCTCGTTCATAACCATCGGCCATGACATCGCCATTAAGGTCGATTTGAAGATAATCATTACCGTAAAAAGGATTATCTATGCCGATATCGGCACTGAACTGCCAGCGTCCGGTATCTGTCAAACCGGAATCATCCAGCGAGAGGATGCCATGCACAGGGGTTGTCCGATGAATCGTCAATTCAATATCACTCTGCCCCGGCGTTTCAGCAGGGATTAATCGCAGGCTGACATCTTGCGATGACAGCTTCTTCATCTGTTCTACCCCTTGTTCGAGAAGATGTACGTTCAAAATATCACCTTCCCAGATGGGGAAGGCCGTCCTCCAAGGCAGCTGTGCGCTCCCTTCGCTATAACGGACCTGGTGAATCCGCCCAGCCTGGACTTGCAGCCGCAAAACACCATCAGCTATGTTCTGTTCTGGAATGATAACACGGCTGGTTGCATAGCCGCGGCGCAACAATTCTTCGTTCATATCATGAACTAACTGATTTATTTTCTTGACATTTACGTTCTTATTTTCACATTCATGAGTATAAGAAGACAGAAATTGAAAAGATGAATCGTCCATATCCAATTGGACATGACGAATCCAAAAAGACGGGCCTGATTGCGGCGATTCTTCCGTGGGCACGGGTATATCATGCACTGGAATTACAGAAAAAGGTCGTGACTGTAAACGGTCATCACGAAGAGTCGCCTGCTGCCGTGCTTGTTCCAGTTGTTCCTGCTGTAACACAGGATCTATAGCCAATACTTGCATAGGGAATACAGCCAGCATCATAGCCAGACTGTATAAGGGAATCCGGAATATCATGAATCCATTCACCTCTTTAAAAGAATACGATTGATAATATGTTTGTATTTTACAATAATTTTCGTATAAATTCAATGAAATTTAAGTTTTGGCGCAACAAATCATTAAATTGATAATTTCGATGATTTTTAACTTTTCTTTTCCAATCCATTTCAATGAGGCATAAATACTGCTTCCATCCATATTAAACTTCCGTTTCTTTTTCTTTCATTTCTTGTTCTAACTGATGACAACCAGCTTCTACATCATAAACTGGCATTTTAGGGTCTGCCTCCATTGCTGACGGCATTAATAATTTCACCAAATTAATAGCTCGTTCTCGCGCTTTTTTCCCGGGTGCTTTATAATTTTCCGCTTTTATCCCAATGGCACTACGGAGGTCATTTTTCGTCAAACTTAATACATCACGTTTGTGTTTGCTATATTTTCCATAAATAATATGATGATGGGCCCAATATAAATCTCCAAGAGGAACTAGCCGTAAAAGCACCAATAAATTTGCTCGGACTGGCAAAGAATAGCTTGTTTTATGATTATTATGATTGACATAGTATTCTATCCGTGACGAATAGTTTATTATATTAAGACCATCCAAATCCAAATATTCTTTACCTGAAATATGTTCTATGGCTCTTAAAAAATCTACACGATAACATTCACCAACTTCCTGCCCATTTATATAGTCATCATCAATTTCAGTATACAATGCAATTTCTCCTATGTATATCGAGTTCTCAGTGTATATATCTGATGATCGCCCAAGAAGCCATTCTAATGACACCCCAAAAAAATTAGTTAAGAAAATTAAGTTCTCCATTGAAGGAAAACTCCTTTTATTTTCCCAATCATATAATGAGCCCCTTGTATTCATATTTAATATTTTAGCCAGTTCAGCCAATGATAATCCATAAGTATTACGGAGAATCTTTAATTTTATTGAAAAACTTTCTTTATAATTTTTCATAGCATTTACCTTATTTAACACCATATACTTCGTATAACTATTGACAATCTAAAAAAGACGTGTTATTCTTTGTTTAACCTATTTTTTGTTATATTTTTAACCATACACAAAGAGGCGATTTTATGGAAACCAACGAAAAACTCATGCTTACTGCTGAAGACGTCGCAGAAATTCTGCAAGTCAAACCTTCCCGTGCATATACTATTATCCGGCAGATGAATACCGAATTGGCTGCTATGGGAAAATTGGTCATCCGCGGCCGCGTCAATCGTCGTTATTTTGAACAAAAAATTTCTATTTAAAAAGCTCCGCCCCGTGTTGCAGCACAGGTCCGGAGCTCATCAAAAAATGCCACTCTTATTATATCAAAATTTCGTGAAAAAGTATATTTTACAGGAGGCATAACCATGAGCGCTTCTCAAACAATGATTGATATTCCCACCGTAACTAGCGGCCGTTTTTTAACTTTGCCACCGACGGCGAAGGTCCTCTATTTTTACTTGCTGATGTTCGCGGATGATGATGGCATCGTCGATGCTTACGTCCCACTTCAAATCAGTCATACACAATTTTCTGATTTAAATGAATTGGAACAGAAAGGCTATATCATCGTAAGCGGAAAATAAATGATAAGGTAAAATATATTTCGCAAATTCAATTTCATAAAAAATAGACATAGTCTATTGCCGCTAGTACAATTAAGTTACCACACAAAATTCGTAAGGAGGCAATAGACCATG
>OKRX01003204.1_pt1 | contig 10087 bp, 9 predicted proteins | sample 1601241 | NCBI WGS metagenome assembly OKRX01 (sample SAMEA3541500, study PRJEB24748) | human gut metagenome | biome: human gut; feature: human-associated habitat; material: faeces | place: China | collected 2012
GCTACAAGAGCCCTGCACCTGATGTCATCATGGGTCTCACCACCAAGTTCATCTACAAGAACTGGGACTTCAGTGCAGCCTTCCATGCATCTATCGGTAACTATGTGTACTACGATTTTCTGAGCTCAAAAGCTAATTTGGCAGAAATTACAGACTACGGTAATAGAAACACGACAGCAGAAGCTGTCAATCTTGGCTTTACGGGTAAAACTTTAAAAGCGAATGTTTACAGCGACTATTTCGTACGCAATGCTTCTTACTTGAAGTGTAGCAACATGACATTGGGTTATAGCTTCCCTGCATTGTTCAAGGCTGGTGCTGAAAAGATTTGCAGCGGACGTATCTACTTCACCGTACAGAATCCATTCATCATTACCAAGTACAAGGGTATCGACCCTGAGGTAAGTAGCGGTATGGACAAAAATCCTTACCCACGTCCAATAAGCTTCCAACTTGGTTTGAATCTTAACTTCTAAAATACAAAAGGAGACAATTATGAAAAAGATATTTATAAAGACTGCAATGGCAAGTATGTTGTGCATGGGCTTTGTCTCTTGCGCAGACGAACTGAACATCAAGTCGGTTGACCCACTTAATCACCCAACATATACTGTAGAGGGGCTCTTGGCTAAGCAGTATGCTACCCTTGGTCATACAGGTCAGAAAGGTCCTGCTGGTGTAGCAGATATAAGCGGCGACGAGGGTGAAACCGGATTTATCCGTACAGTATTCAACCTACAAGAGTTGATGACAGACGAAACTTTGTGGGCTTATCAGTCAAATGAAGGTATTGCTCAAATCACCAGCATGGATTGGGACAAGAATAATAAGCGTGTTAACTGGGCATACCAGCGCCTCAGTTTTGACATCACCCAGTACAATTTCTTTATTTCTGAGCAGTCTGGTATCCTGAGCGAGGATAAGATTGCAGAAGTTCGCTTCCTCCGTGCATTGAACTACTATTATTTCCTTGACCTGTATCGCAAGGCTCCTTTCAAGGATACCTTCGACGACAATCTTCCTACCGAGAAAAGCGGCAAGGATCTCTACGAGTGGTTGGACAATGAGTTGACCACCATTGAGCCTCTGATGGCTGAGGTGGGCGCTTATAATAACAGTGAGAATTTCGGACGTGCTGACCGTGGTGCAGCATACGCACTCCATGCCCGCTTGGCTCTTAACTCTGCCGTTTATACAGATGGCCAGATAAAGGATTACCAAAAGGCTATTGATTATTGCAACAAGATTCTCGTCGACAACGCAGGAAAATACGAACTTTGTCGTGTAGCAAAGAATGGTTATAGCGGTTATCAGCAGTTGTTTATGGGCGACAATGACTGCAACCCAGCAGCCATGAAGGAAATCATCTTCCCTATCCGTCAGGATGGTGTAAAGACTCGCGCTTATGCAGGAACTTCATACCTCGTAAATGCTTCTACCATAACAGGCATGCCTTATGCAAGCACAAGTGACCCATGGAAGTGTCTGTTTGCACGTGTAGACTTGGTAAAGAAGTTCTTCCCTAACGAGGATATTCCTAAGGCTACCGATGAGGATCTTTTGAGCAATCCATCAAAAGACCAGGTGATTGCAAAGGATAACGAGAAGGGTATCAGTACAGCCGATGTCGTAGCACAGGCTAAAGACGATCGCGCCCTGTTCTATATGGGTATCGGTGGATGCAGTGACAAGGTACGTACTCTTACACCTGGTGATGCTATCACAAGTCCTCTGAATGGTGCGTCTTTTGTTAAGTGGACCAACCTCCATGCAGACGGTACAGCACAACACCATCAGAATTTTTCAGATACCGACTTCCCTATGTTCCGCTTGGCAGAAATCTATCTGACCCGTGCAGAGGCAAAGTATCGCCTCAACGGCAGCCAAGAAGGTTTGGCTGACATCCTGGAGGTTCAGGGCCGTGCCAATCGTAATTTGAAAGCTACATCAGTAGATGAGCAGACTCTTATCGATGAATGGTGCCGTGAGTTCTATATGGAAGGCCGCCGTCGTTCCGACTTGGTTCGCTTTGGCTTGTTCACAGGTTCCAAGTATCGCTGGAGTTTCAAGGGTGGTGTGGAAAAAGGTCAGGGTGTTCCAACAAAATGCAATATCTATCCTATCCCAGGCGACGAGATCAAGAACAACCCTAACATGACACAGAACCCAAAATACTAATTGTTAGGAAACAAGATTTAAATTAAAAGAAATCAATTATGAAAAAGATATTCAAATTCATGTTGCTGCCAGCATTGGTACTCCCTTTGCTCTTTACATCTTGCGATGAAGACAGAGACAGCAACCCTACATTGGACCTGAGTCATCTTGCGGATGGATTTGTATTGAACACTCCTGCTCTTGCAGAAAACAATACCTACGACCTCTCCAGTGCAAAAAACTTGGTATTGACATGCTCACAGCCAAATTATGGTGGAGTACCTTACTCAGTGACGTACTATGCACAGGTTTCTATCGACCCTACATTCGTCAGCGATGCTACAGTCAATCATGTTGAGTTGGCAACACCATCCTCAGATGCAAGCAGTTTGGAGTTTATTGCATCCGAAGTAAACGATGCAGTGGTATCACTCTACAAGGCAGCCAATCCAGATGCAAGTGTTCCCGAAGAAATGCCAATTTACATTCGTCTTCGTGCTGTTATTCGCGTTACAGCGTCGTCTTATTTCGGAGAGACTTTCTCAAATGTTATTACCCTGCCTTCTGTCAAGGCTGTCTATCAGGCTCCTGATGCGAAGTTCCCCGATAACCTCTACTTGATAGGTAGCTCTATCCAGACTCCATGGCAGAGTTGGAAAGCTATTCCTAAGGTCTTTGGTTTGGAAGGTAACTACTATGGTGTAATCTACTTGCCAGCTGGTGGTGAGTTCAAGTGGGGTACAGAAAACAATGACTATCGCGGCTACAACCGTCTTAAGGAAATCAACGATCCAGATGGTGCTGGTATCTCTGCAGGTGAGGAGCAAAACATCAAGGTAGCCAATGCTGGCTGGTACACTCTCCACTTCAAGGGTAAGATTACCGAAGACAAGAAGAACATCGACTGGACACTGAATGTTTACAAGACTAAGGTTTGCCTGATTGGTGCTTGTATTGGTCAAGGCGATTGGGGCTTTGCTGATGAAAATGCTCTTACACCTCCAGACGATCCAAATGGCGAATGGGTTTCTCCTGCATTCACTGCCAGCACAGAGCTTCGTGTATCTGTCAAGGTCGGTAGCATCGACTGGTATTACACAGAGTTCACTGTTCATAATGGCGAAGTGTTCTGGCGTATATATGATATGCCAAACAACTGGGCTGAGACCATGGGTCCAGATTACTCTGTAACTACCACCCCTGGCAAGAAGTTGTATGTCAACTTCGATACAAATAAAGCTGAAGTTAGATAATTTAAGATCAAAGCAAAATGAAAAAGACATTTTTATATAGCTTAGCAGTCTTGGCAAGTGTATCACTTGCCAGCTGCAACGGCGACTACGAAGATTGGGCTCAACCACAGAACAATCCACAGGAAGCCTCAGCTGCCAAATATGGTATTACCTTTACAGCGGGTCCTGAAGCAGAATGTACCATGCCTGACGATGATGGAGTCATCAAACTCGTCACAGTCAACTCGACAGATGCCAATGTTGCAGACTATACACTGAAAGACCTGAAAGTAAATGGTGAGGCAATTAATGGCGAAATTGTCGGCAACAACATTCGGGTAGACGCTAACGAGTTGGAGAAGATTCTCTGCAGACAGTACAAATCACGCGCAAGCGTTGCTCGTGACATCAACGTTGAGTCTAAGGTTTCTGTCAACTTGGCATCAGGTGATGCTGTTGCCATCAATACCGTAGGTACGACTACAGCCAAACTTAAGCCAACCCCAACTCCTGCTATCGACGAACAGGGCTACTACATGCTCGGTGAGGTAAACGGAAATAACTGGGATGCAACAAGTCCTGTATGGATGACCAAATTGTCTGATGGTGTTTACCAGCTCAAAGTCACTACAGAGAAAGACAAGAACTACTTCAAGTTCTACGAAGGCAGCAAGTGGGATGAAAGCGGCAACTGGGATGTTATCAACAAAGGTGTCATGGGTTGCGAGACGAATGGTTGCGAGGATGCTTCAGGTACAATCTATTATAATGGTGATAAATGGGGTACTCCACAGACTATGGTTATCCCTGGTGCTGGCACATGGATTGTAACTCTCGACATGAACAATCTGACATATTCAGTTGGCAAGCCTGTCCTCTATATGAAGGGCGATGCTAACGGCTGGGATGGATATGACTACCTCGCAGGTGATGATGGTGTACACTTCACAGGTTTCATGTACCTCAACCAGAACGGATTTAAGTTCACAACAGCGCCAGACTGGAGTGGTACTGGCTATGGTGAGAACTTCTCCACAGCACCTGATGCTGGTAACATAGTAATGACAGAGGATCCTGGATATTACAAGGTAGATGTAGATTTGTCTGCCAGGTCATATACATTGACTGCTATCACTACTATCGGTATTATCGGTGCTGCTACACCTGGTGGCTGGGATAAAGATACTGATTTGACTTACAACGTGGAAGAGCGCTGTTGGGAAATCAAGGACATTGAGCTAAATGCTGGCGAATGTAAGTTCCGTGCTAATGATGACTGGGCAATGCAGTGGGGATATGATGGTGAGAAGTTTGTCTACTCAAACAATGCTCCTGCGGTACAGTTCATACCAGAAGCTGGCACATACGACATCAAGCTTTATGCTTGGGCTAACGGCTATGTCAAGTGTGAATTTACCAAGAAGTAGTATCTCTCTAAAAATAACAATTAAAGGCGGTTTCTATTCAGAGACCGCCTTTTTGTATGCCCTGCATTCTTTCCTTCATTTTCCCCTAAAACATTTGGAGATTAAAAAGAAATGTTGTACCTTAGCGGCATCATCATAATAAATAAAAAATATGGGACATCAAGAAGATATTGTAAAAACAGAAAGTAAAATCATGATCATCAGGGATACGCAAGTCATCCTTGACAGAGATGTTGCTGAATTGTATGGAGTAGAAACAAGAGAAATCAACCAAGCACTAAGGAACAACCCTAAAAAGTTTCCTCCAGGCTCTGTTATTGAGTTGAATAACAGAGAGAAAGATGAACTGATCAAAAATTTTGATCGGTTCAATAAAATCAAGCATTCCACTGTTGCTCCACATGCTTTTACCGAGCAAGGACTTTATATGCTTGCCACCATTCTGAAAGGTGATTTAGCCATCAGCACCACCATTGCCATCATTGATACTTTCACTAAGCTTCGCAAATTGGCAAGAACGATAGATAAAGTGAATGCGGATGCAGAGGAGCATGGTATTTTACCAAACAAAGAAACAGAAGGAAAAATACAAGCTGCGATGAACGAAGTCTTCGTAGACAATCTGCCATTAAAAATGCGCAAATTGACTTTTGGGGTTAATTTAGGAGTTCTGAAATTTTCTATAGAAACCACAAGAGAATCTAAAGAATAAAACAAATAAAAAGGAGGAAATGAATATGAACATGTTTGAGCAGATGCCATTCAGCGAGAAGTATCCAGTCTTCCGCAAATTGGCAGAGATAGGCGACCTCCGCAAGCTTTCCCGAGAGGAACTTGAGCTTTATGACGAGGACATCAAGAATATGCGTGATATATATGCAAGTGGCAACGGCCACAGAGCTTCCACTGGAGGAAATTCAGAAAATGAAGGAATAAGAAGAGATTACTAAGCGGTTCTCAAACATATTGGGAGCCGCCTATTTTTCTTTATCATCATCTCTACATTTTCCCCAAAAACCATGGAAGTTACGAGGAAAAATCATATCTTTGCAGAAGAAAAGCTGCACTCGGCAAATTGAAAGCAAGCTTTCTTTGCGCTCGTTTGCATTTTCTTTGCAGAAGAAAAGCTGCACTCGGCAAATTGAAAGCAAGCTTTCTTTGCGCTCGTTTGCATTTTCTTTGCAGATTGGAACAAACAATCTTCTATATGAAACAAGAAATTGAACAAAAAGAATTAGGCATGGGAAACTTCCAAGGTTATCCATCTTTGTTGAGACAAATCAAGCATCGTGTTTCTTTTGCCCAACAGAAAGCCATGTACGCAGCAAACGAGGAGTTGCTCCGTATGAATTGGGACATCGGTGAAATGCTTACCAAAAGCCAAGAGACTGATGGTTGGGGCAAGAAGACTCTACAGCGCCTATCTATAGATCTAAAGAATGAGTATCCTGAGAGGAAAGGATTCTCCATAAGAAACATGCAGTGCATGATGCAGTTTTACAATGAGTACAACAAGGAGTTGACCATGGTTAAAGTTGGATATTTTTCAATTGCGCAACCAGCGGTTGCGCAATTGAAAAATAATGTAAACACATTACCCATCAAGCACTTAAATTGGACTCATAACATAATTTTACTCCAACGAGTTAAAGACCTCAAAGCTCGCTATTGGTATATGGTACAATGCATTACAGGGCATTGGAGCAAAGACTATCTTGCCGAGGCCATCAAGCTCGATTATTATGGCAAGCATGGCGCTCTCGCCAATAACTTCGACACAACGCTCCCTGCTACAGAAGCACGAGAGGTAAAATCATTGTTGAAAGACCCTTATATTTTCGACATGCTCACTTTCACCGACCAATATGACGAAAGAGACATCGAGATTGGGCTCATCAAACATATCGAAAAATTCTTGGTCGAAATGGGAGCTGGCTTCGCTTTTATGGGAAGACAATATCACATTGAGGTCTCAGGTGATGACTATTATATCGATATGTTGATGTATAACACCTTTATGCACAGGTATTTAGTTATAGAATTGAAAGCCACTGACTTCATGCCCGAATACATCGGTAAGCTCAATTTCTATTGCTCTGCCATAGATGACACGCTTTGCAGAGAAGGCGACAACAAGACTATCGGCCTGCTTCTCTGCAAGACCAAAGACAGAATAAAAGCAGAATATGCACTTCGTGATATACAGAAGCCAATTGGTGTATCCGACTATGAATTAGGTCAAGCTCTGCCGAAAGATTTTCGCAGCAACCTTCCTTCCATTGAAGAAATCGAAAAGGGACTCAACGAATGGAATCAAAAATAACATCCAATAGACGGTTCTCGAACATATCGGGAGTCGCCTATTTTCGTTTTCTCCTCCAGTATTTCATCGTAAACCATCGGCAGAAAGAACTATATGTTCTGTGGAAACCCTCATTTTGTGCTTTATTATCCTTTTGCCAGCCATTTCGCAAAGAAGCGGTCGCTGACAAAGCAGCCTTTTGGGGTCTTGCTGATCAGTTGCTTGTCCACAAGAGCCTTCAGGGCAGTCTTTACGCTGCTGGTGGCAGGTAGGTGGTGGGTGATGATGAACTGTTGGCTAAGTGGGGAGGAAACTATTTGCTCCTTGGCAATTGCTAACAAGAGTAACTGTTGGTTTTCGGTCAGCCATGCACAATAGTTTTGGTATGCCATGGCTTGCTCCTCTATCAACTCTTGAATCACTTCATCCACTAAGTCCTTATTGATCTGCTCATCACGATGTTCGTAAATACCATGTAGGATGGCTTGTACATACCAAGTTACGCTGTCGGCTTGCGAGTAGATATAGGTGAATGTGTCTACATCTACCTCTCGTTTTTGTGATGACAAAAGACGATTGGCAAATGATAGATATCTTGACTCGGCGATACATGGTAGTGACATGACAAGAGAACTCTGGAAGAATGGGCGATTCGCCGACAAAAACATCTCTTCCATCATGTGCTGTTGACTGCCAGAAAATACGAAATATACATTGGGCAGGAATTGGATGTAAGAGCGTATCAATGCTTCCACTCCATCCTCTGGATAGTTCATGATTTGTTGAAACTCATCTATTGCCACGTAGCATCGCTTTCCAGATTGCTTCATGTACTCGAAGATTCGCTTCAAGCTTTCTCGTCCCTCGTTTGGTTTCAAATCCAAAGAAAATGTTGGAATGCCTGTCAGTTCGTCAATTGTTAGCGTTGGTCGCCAACTGCTGAAGAACTCCTGTACTTTACGCAAGGCGGATTGAGAGATTGTATCTAATTTCCCAATGATTTCCGAAGCCATGAGTTGCACCATCTGCTCCAAGTTCTTGGTGGCAAATATGTCTAAGTAGAAGCATTTCACATCATCATATTGCTTTTCTAACTGTTGGAAGACATGATGGATTAATCCAGTTTTGCCCATACGGCGAGGTGCGACAAGCGTGATATTTCGCTCGTTATGGAGCGAAGTCATCATCTTCTCAGTTTCTTTCTCACGGTCACAAAAGTACTCTGCTCCTTTGTATCCATACATCACGAAAGGGTTGTTAATTGTTGCCATAATCTTATTGCGTTTTTTACGTTGCGCAAATTACGCAATAATTATCGAGACAACCAAATGTTTTCAAGTTTTTTAATAATTATCCCATATCATCAAACAAGTCATCCATTGTCAGTTGCACTTGTGCAATTGCTGAATGGGCATTGGGGCGGATGCCGAATGTAGTTATTAGTGTAGGCAAGATGCCATGCCGAACACCTGTATCTTCTACAAAATCACCCATACGGGTGCGAATATTTAACTCTTCTTCCTTCGTAATCGTATAAGGAGATTGTGAATACTTGATCTCGCAAAGATTGATGAGATGATCTGCTCGTTCTATCAACAAGTCTATCTGTGCTGCTGGAGTAGAGCACTTGCTACGCCATGAGTAATACTCCGTATATATCTGTTCTATGCCCAACCTCTTTTTGATTTGGGGAATATGTAGCATGCAGATACGCTCGAAAGCTAAACCATACCAAGTATTTTGGCGTGGCTTTCCCATCTGATGCGTCCAATATGCAGTGTCGTGTGATTTCTGTCTTTCTGCCTACTATTTGCTCCATAACTGATATTCTTTTTAGCTGTTTATTGTGTTGCAAATTTAAGGAAAATATTTGAGAAAGCAAGCGATTCTTTAGCCAAATCGAAGAAAAAACGCTCGATTTGGCTGTTGTTTGCTCATATTCCTCACCATCATTTGGTTGTTTAGAGATTTTGTTGTACTTTTGCTTTTGTTGTGCAAACGTTTGCATGTAATTTTCTTGATTTAAGTCAAGCAAAAGGCGCTACTTTGGCAAGATTTGCATAATTTTGCACACAACACTAACAACCTATGAATGAGAAAACAATCATAACAATGAAAGATATTGCTCGCGAGCTGGGCGTTTCAATCGCAACGGTGAGCAGAGCTTTGAAGGACAGCCCTCGTATCAGTACTGCCCAGAAGGAACGTATACAGACGTTTGCCAGGGCGCATAACTTCTGTCCCAATGTAATTGGTGAGGCTCTCAGATACAGTAGGACACAGCCCATGAAGGTCATCGGTGTTATCATTCCTGAGTTTGCCCATTATTTCTTCTCTTCTGTGCTTTCGGGTATCGAGGAGGAGGCAAGTGCGCGTGGCTATCGAGTGATGGTGGCGCAGAGCAATGAGCGATATGACAAGGAAGTGGCAATCTGCGAGGACTTCTATAAGAATAAAGTGTGCGGCATTATCGTTTCACAGGCGAAGGATACCATGCGCTATACGCATTTCCAAAGATTGATGGACAATGGCGTGCCATTGGTGTTCTATGACAGAATCTGTACTGGTGTGAACTGTTCGCGCGTAGTGGTGGACGACTACATGGGTGCCTTTACGGCTGTAACCCATCTCATTGACTCAGGCTGCAAGAGGATAGCTTTCTATGGCTCGCCCATGAACCTTGAAATATCCAAGAACAGATATAATGGTTATCATGATGCCTTGGTGAAGCATGGCTTGGAAGAAATACCCTCCCACGTACAAATCTGTGACAACAGGGGACAGGCAGAGGCGATTACGCCTGCACTCTTGGAGATGGAAAACAGACCGGATGCTTTCTTTGCGGTGAATGATGATACTGCCATCGGTATTCTCTATACCGCGAAACGTATGGGATTCCGAGTGCCTGAGGAAGTCAGCGTCTGTGGATTCACCAATGGCCAGCGAGCCATGGCTTGCGGTCCTATGTT
>OKRX01003210.1_pt1 | contig 10072 bp, 9 predicted proteins | sample 1601241 | NCBI WGS metagenome assembly OKRX01 (sample SAMEA3541500, study PRJEB24748) | human gut metagenome | biome: human gut; feature: human-associated habitat; material: faeces | place: China | collected 2012
GCTCGCGTATCTCCGCGAGATAATCCCGGAGCGCGTCGGCGTCCATCGCGTCGATGTCGGGCGCGGCACCGAATTCAATGATCTGTGCCATGTCTGCTCTCCCCTTTTCCGTTTGTTATGCTTCCATAATACCAAGCCGCTCGCCGTTCGTCAATGGTTGCCTTTTTCCATGTTCTGTGCTATACTGATTGCACAGCATGCCGCCGCTTTCTTTTTTCGCGAAAGCGGCTTCGACCTTTCCAAAGGAGAACAGAGGATTGAAATTACTGCAACGAATTTGCCTGTTTGCCGCGATTCCGGTCATTCTCGCGCTCTGCGTCTGCCGCACGCCGCTGCGCTTCGGCGCACAGGCTGACGCGCTGTTCGGTACAGTCGCGGATACATACGAAGCCGGTGATGAGACCGTCGAGGTCAGCCGGACCAGCCTTCCGCAGGGCGGCAGCGTCCTTCTGCTGCGCGGCTGGACGCTCGGAGGTGAGGACCGCTGCGTCATGGGCAGCTTTCAGACCGCACACCGCACCCTGCGCCCCCGCGCCATCTGGTCTACCGAGATCGCAGACGACACGCTCTCCATACGGTGGTTTGACGGGCAGATCTGGCACGACGAACCCATCCGCACCGGAAAATATCATTCCAACACCGCCTTTTTCCTAACCGGCCGCGATTTTTCCGCGCTGTGCTACACGCCGCAGGTCTGGGCGTTCCGTGAAAACGGCTCTCGCCAGCTTGCGGACAACTGGCTCGGCTGGATCGAAGCCGACCAGACGAAAAACGGCTGGCGGCTGACGTTCTGCACGCCGCGCATGAAGGGCAGCAGCACCGCGGATTTCACCTTTCTGACCGTCGCGGACAGCAACGGCATCGACTGGGCACGCGACGGCATTCCGGCGCTCTGGAGCAATTACCGCAACGCCGGCGACGGCCGCTGGTGCTTCGACGGCTATTACACTCCCTCCCCCGAGACCTACATCCCGACCGGAAACCGCGTTTTCTTCCGCAATGCTGCCTCCTATATGATCAAGAGCTTTCTCTATCAGGCAGGCTCGACCCGCACGGCGCGCGACCTCAGCATCGCCATGCTCGATACCATGATCTCCGAGCAGAGCGATGACGGCTGCTGGCCGACGCTGTCGGGCAGTACATGGCTCGAAAGTGAGTACGGCATCGGCGCCGGTTTCTTTGATACGTGCTTTAATACGGAATTTGCAAATCTGCTGCTCCTTGCGGAGTCCCGCTTCCCCTCGGACATCTATCGGGATTCGCTCCGCCGCTACTGCGACTTTTTCAAGGATTTCGCGGAGAATTATCATTCCGAGACCGGTCTCGGCGGCTGGTTTATCCCGGATTACTGGCATGAGGGTATGTCCAGCGTCTCGCATACAAGCCTCAATCATCAGCTCGCGGAGATTCTGTTCCTGTACAGGGCTTCGGACGTGCTCGCGGAGGGCAGTCTTTCCGCACTCGCGGACAGGATGCTGCTCGCGGTCGATGAAACCGGCGAGAATTGGGTCCTTTCTGACGGCAACCTGCATTATCAGGTCTCGCAGGACGGCGAATACGGAAACACAGACTACCCCTACCTCACCTATGACGACCTGTTCAAGCTCCAGAAATACCTCAGCGACCGATTTTCGCGCACCGATCCCGTGCTTGATATGCTGATGCAGCACAAGCGCGCATGGATGGACGCGAACGGCATCACTGCCTACATGAAATAAGGAGAGACCCTATGTTTTGTATGAACTGCGGAAAGGCGCTGCCGGACGGCGCGAAATTCTGCATGTACTGCGGTACGCCGCTCGGTGCAGCAGCCGCGCCCGCGCAGAGCGGATGCTGTCTGCCCGGCAGGAAATACCTGTCCTGCGACGCGCTCTATCCGGGCGGCGCGTATACCGAAACGCCTGCCTACCAGCACGACCGCGAGCGCATGAGAGCCTCCGAGCTCGCCTCGGCCCCCTATTCCGGCTTCGATTTCACGAATTATGTCCGTCTGGAGAATGGCGCGATGGTCGGCTTCGTATTCGGCCACACCGCCGCCAACCGCGCTGCCGAGGACTACTACAACAACCTGTATCTGCTGACGCAGGATGGGCGCGCGGTCTTTCTGAACGCAGGCGGCCGCCGCTGCACCGGCCTGTTCGTGCAGGATAATGAGGTGCACTGGACGGAAAACGGGCAGACGCACAGCATTCCCCTTCCGCAATAAAGCAAAAAAAGGCGAACGATACTCCGTGAGAGACCGGTATCGTTCGTCTTTTTCTTATCTCTTTGAGAGGTCCGCGAGCAGCACCTTCATTTGTCCGCCGCAGACCATGCCCTCTTTTTCCGCCACATCGTTCGACATATCGATAGAGACGCTCCTGCTTTCGCCCGTGCCGATGAGGTAGTAGGCCTGCCGCAGGACGGCGCTTTCGCTGCATCCGCCGCCGATCGTACCCATGAATTTCGTCGAGCTGTCCACCGCCATAAAGGAGCCGGATTTCACCGGCGTCGAGCCGCTCGTATCGTACACGAGCAGCAACACCTTGTCGATGCTCTCGTCCGCGACATAGCGCAGCAGCGACAGGTCGATGTCCTCGCTCGTCATGATGCTGCTGTGCGAGCGACGGTTTGTGTTCGCGCGGCGGCAGGCGATCAACTCCGCGACGATGGAAATCGCAATTTCCTTGACGCTCAGCGCGCCGATGTCCAGACCGATCGGCGTATGGATGGCGTCCAGCTGCGCCCGGTCGAAGCCCTCGCCCTCGAGCAGGTGCAGCAGGCCGGCCGTGCGCCGCTTCGAGCCGATCATGCCGAGATATTTCGGCATCGTGCCGCGCAGGATTTTTCGCAGGCAGTCCGCATCATAGCGGTGTCCGCGCGTGATGACCGCGACGTAATCGCCCTCGCCGATACCGATCCGGTCGATCGCGTTCTCGAACCGGTCGCAGTACACCGTGTGCGCTTCGGGAAAGCGCGGCCGGTTCGCGAAGGTCGGGCGGTCGTCCGCCACGATGACCGAAAAGCCGAGATCGGCGGCGTAGCGACAGAGCGGCTGCGCGATATTGCCGCCGCCGAGCAGGATTAGCCGCTCATTCGGGCGGAAGCTGCGCACAAGCTCCGCGCCCTCCGCCTCGAAGTGCAGCGCCGATGCAAGACCGTGCTCCGCGCTTTCCCTTATGGTCTGAAATTGCTCTAAAAGATTCATATTTCTCGCTCCCTGCGGCTTATTCGTTCGTCCTGCTGTATTCTCCGCTCCTGCCGCCGTCCTTGTGCAGCAGCAGCGTCCGGTCGATGCGCATGCCGCGGTCGATCGCCTTGCACATATCGTAGATCGTCAGCGCTGCGATGGAAGCCGCTGTCAGCGCCTCCATCTCAATGCCGGTCTTGTGCGAGCAGCGCAGCGTACTGATGATGCGCACCTGCGTGTCCGAGACGGCTTCAATGTCGATCTTCACGCTCTCGATGGGGATGGGATGGCACATCGGGATAAGCTCGCTCGTCTTTTTCGCCGCCATGATGCCCGCAATGCGCGCACACGCGAAAACATCGCCCTTCGGCGCGCGGTCCTCGCAAATCATGCGCAGCGTCTCCGGCTTCATCGTAATGACCGACTGTGCACAGGCCGTGCGCCGCGTCACCGCCTTCTCCCCTACGTCCACCATGCGCGCCGCACCCGTTTCGTCCAGATGAGTCAGTTCCATGCTTTCGCCTCCGTTGCTTTTGCTTGATGATACCATTATAGCATATCGGCGGCAAAAAGAAAAACCCGGCCTTCTTTTGAGAAGGCCGGGTTTTTCATGTCTGTCTTATGCTTTTGCGCTTTCGCTGTTCTTTTCGCTCTTGGCATAGCTCTTGAAAGAGTTGACCACGATGGTGATGCCCAGAACGATCAGCAGGATAGCGATGATCAGCTGCAGGCCGTTTGCGATGAACACAGCACCCCAGGTGGTTTCGCCAGCGGGGATGGTGGTGGAAGCTGCGGTCTGAATTGCCTTGACCATAGCAATCAGGCGCTGAACCAAAGCAGTGAAGGTGACGCACAGCATGATGATCAGCGGCGGGAACAGCATCTTGTTGTTGCGGCCGGTGACCTTCAGGAAGACGCACAGGGTAACCAGAACCAGAGCGCTCAGCAGCTGGTTGGCGGAACCGAACAGCGGCCAGATGTTGGCATAGCCGACCTGGGTCAGCAGGAAGCCGAATGCCAGGGTGATGATGGTGGAGAAGTAGGTGTTGCAGAACAGCTTACGCCAGCCTTCTGCATGCTCCATATCGTCCACGCTGAACAGTTCCTGGAAGCTCATACGGCCGATACGGGCAACAGCATCCAGGCTGGTCAGAGCCAGAGCGGAAACGCACATGGTCATAAAGACGGTAGCAACATAAACGGGCACGCCGAACATCTCAAAGAAACCAGCAACGCCGCGGCTGAAGATCTGGAACGGGGTACCAGCAGCGGGGGTTCCGTCAGCAGCAGCGGCTGCACCGGCAACGCAGAGGGCCAGAACAGCCAGCAGGCTTTCCAGCACCATAGCACCGTAACCAACCTTCAGCATATCCTTTTCGCTTTCAACCGTCTTGGAAGAAGTACCGGAGGAAACCAGACTGTGGAAGCCGGAAACAGCACCGCAAGCCACGGTAACGAACAGAATGGGGAACATGGTGCCCAGCTTTTCGTTATTAAAACCGGTAAAGACGGGCAGGTTCATGGTGGGATGTGCAACCAGCAGGCCAACAACAGCACCGGCAATCATGCAGATGAACATGAAGGTGGTCATGTAGTCGCGGGGCTGCTTCAGCAGCCACATGGGCAGAACTGCAGCAAAGAAAATGTAAACAAAGGTGATGTAGCTCCAGGTAGCCTTGTCAAAAATCAAGGGGAATTTCATGCCGACAGCAAAGGACAGCACGATGAACACGATGCCCAGAACAGCCTCTTTCCAGCCGGAGAAGTTGAACTTCTTCTGGATCAGGCCAAACACAACAGCGAACAGCATGAACATGATGGAAACCATGCCGGCTGCGCCGTTGGTGGTAGCTGCATCAGCCAGGCTGGTAACGCCGTCAACCGTGGTGTAAGCGTTAAAAGTACCGGCAACCATATCAGCAAAAGCTGCAATAACGATGCCGCAGAACAGCCAGCAGAACAGCAGGAACAGCTTGCGGCCCAGCTTGCCGATGTACTTTTCGATCAGCATGCCCATGGACTTGCCGTCGTTCTTAACGGAAGCATACAAAGCGCCGAAGTCGGTAATAGCGCCAAAGAAAACGCCGCCGATGAGCACCCACAGCAGAACCGGCAGCCAGCCGAAGGCTGCAGCCTGGATTGCACCGGTAACAGGGCCTGCACCGGCAATGGAAGAAAACTGATGGCTGAAAACGGTCCAGCCGTTGGTGGGAACGTAATCCTTACCGTCGTTATACTTAACAGCGGGGGTCTGTGCGTTCGGGTTAATGCCCCAGGTTTTTGCCACCCAGCGCCCATAAAACGCATAAGCACAGACAAGAACCACAGCAGCGATCAACACGATGACGAGTGTGTTCATGATAATCCTTCTCTCCGTTAATAATAAAAATTTTCCACTCCATCCAGCCAAATGCGGTAAACAAAAAAGCCTTCGTCTTTCTTTGTTGGCCCATTTGGACCAACGCAAAGACGAAGGCATACACTGCAATCATGCGCTGCACCATTGCAACTTTTACTTCCGCGTTACCACTTTGCTTTGCCGGCTCAATGCCGACCGCTCACCCGCAGCCCCACACCGCACTGTGCTGGACTGCGCACCCCATTAACGGAGGGTTCCCGGCTTGAACTACACGGCGAGCGGTTCTGCCCGCTTTCCCCCAAGCTGCTCGCAGGTGAGGGCCAGACCGCGCCTTGCTGCCATCTTGCACAACCGACGGCTTTCTGTAAGCGGTGATACGGATAGGTCATTTCCTGTTCATTGCATTTGGCTGATGAATTGCTATTACAATAAACCTTTTGGCACACATTTGTCAACACTGTACAAAGTGCTTAACTCATTTTTGGTGATGCGGATAAATTTCACGCAGTTTCGACCGGCTATTCTTGGACAAATTGTAAACAAAATTTGAACAAATTCGCAAGGTTTGACGCAATCAGCAAGGTTTCTCCGCAGCGGGATGAGGGCATCCCGCCCTACAGATCATTTGTATGTTTGCACCGCAATATAAAATAAGCTGTAGGGAACGGTCTTGACCGTTCCGGGGCTTCGCTGTATATGCCATAATGAGATATACAACAAGGCCCACCTAAGGGACGATGCCAGCATCACCCCTTACAAGTTCCACTTTATCACGCGCCTTTTTGTCTCCCCCCAAAAAACAAAAGAATGCAGCGATGTATTTTTCCTCTACATCTCTGCATTCTTATTTTTTATGATTTTATCTCTATATTTCCCGCCCGCAGCCTATATCCCGCCTCAAATTCCTAACTCCTAATTCCTAACTTCTAACTACAAAAGTTGCCCCCGCCTGATTGCGGCTTCAGGCGGGGGCGATGGGGTATCGTTTTGGTGTGAGGAGGAATCATGTTCCACGGCAACGGTTGCGGCTCCGTTCCGTGTGCTTATAGGATACCCAATACTTGAGAAAAATATATTATAACGGTGTGAACTTTCTGTTAATTTCCCCCACGCCGGGGGCACGCCGTTAAAAAGTACGAAATATAGTAAAAATTATAAGATTATAGCTCACACTGCACCGTAAATGCCGTGCACGCTCACTTCGCCGGTAAACACATGGGTGCTGCCCTCAGCCCCCTGCACCACCAATCGGCCCTCTTCGTCCACATCCACGGCGGTGCCCTCGCCGCCGTCAAAGGTCACATGCCTCCCCAGGTTTACACAGCGCGCCTTATACGCATCCCGGATAGCGGAAAAGCCCTCCCGCTCAAAGCCGTACAGCGCGCGGTCAAAACCAAAGTTCGTCATGCTCTCCGCCAGGGCGGCGGCGTCTGCCGCCGGATCCACGGCAATGCCCTGCAACGCCAGGCTGGTGCCGTGAGGCAACTCCATTGCGTCAAAATAGCTCTGCGGCTGGGCCAGATTGATGCCAATGCCACACACAATGGCATGGCGGTCCGGCATCCCCTCGCACAGAATGCCTACGATCTTTTTACCGTTCAGCAACAGGTCGTTGGGCCATTTGATCTGGCACTGGATGCCGTACCGCTGTTCCAGCGCATCCGCCACGGCCATGCTGGCAAACAGCGGCAGGCTTTCGGGCTGAGCCAGCTCAGTTTTCAGCACCACGGTGTAATACAGCGCCTGCCCGGACGCATTGATCCAGGTGTGCCCGCGCCGCCCGCGGCCCGCCGTCTGGCTGGTGGTATACACCGCCCCCACCGGGCCGAATTTGTCCAGGTTTGCCTTTGCCCAGGTGTTGGTGCTGTCCACCTCTTCCAGATAGTACAGCTCGTTCACGCTGTTGTGGGATACTACTGCATTGTTTACCATTGTTCCGGCACCTGCTTCCATTCAAAACTGCACTGTCCATCCGTGATGGTGATCACGCCATAGCTGTGGGTATCCCGCAGGCTGCCGGGGTTGAACAGTGCCGGGGAAAACGGCGTACCATGGCGCAGCGTTTTATAGTGGGTGTGGCCAAACGGCACCACATCCGCCCCGCGGTCCGCTGCGTATTCGGCGATCCGCTCGTACCCGGATTTTACCCCGAACAGATGCCCGTGGGTATAAAAGAACAGCACACCGCCAAAGGGTGCCAGCCCCTCTGCCGGGTCATCGGAACCAATATCGCAGTTGCCGCGCACCCGGTAGATGGGGTAATCCGGCGCAGCGCCGTTTGCGGCAATGGCCTGGTCCAGGTCATACAAGCCGTCCCCCAAAAAGAACATGGCATCGGCAGTTTCGTTTTTCAGCAGCCAGCGCAGCGGGGTCACACGCCCGTGTACATCGCTGACAACCAGCACTTTCATGGGTTGCTCGGCCATATCATTCGCTCTCTTCTTCACGGTCGTCCTCATCTTTGGCCGCGATCAGTTCTTTGTAAATATCGCCCTTGCTGAACGGCGTTCCCTTGGCAGCCTGTTTTGCGGCTGCGGCAGGCGGGGTGCCCTGCGCCATCAGCAGGCGGGCAGTGGCAACGGCGTCCGGCAGGGTCACTTCCTCCGCCGCAGCCTGCGCCGCCGGGGGACCCGCCATAACCAGCACATACTCCCCGCGGGGATCATTCTGTTCATAGTAGCGCACAGCTTCACCGATGGTCGTCTTGGTGATTTCCTCGTGCAGCTTGGTCAGCTCCCGGCACAAGGTAATGGAGCGCTCCGCGCCAAAGGCGGCGCACAGGTCGTCCAGTGTTCCGCGCAGCTTGTGGGGGGCCTCATAAAAAATCACGGTGCGGGTCTCCCCCTGCAAAAATTCCAGCCGCTCGCGGCGCTCCTTTTTGGGCACCGGCAAAAAACCCTCAAACACAAACCGGGCGGTATCCTGCCCCGAAACCGCCAGCGCCGTCACGCAGGCACTGGCACCCGGCACCGGCGTTACCGTAATGCCGCGGGCAATGGCGTCTTTCACGATCTGCTCACCGGGGTCGCTGATGCAGGGCATACCGGCGTCAGAGCAGAGCGCGCAGCTCTCCCCCGCTTCAATGCGGTCCAAAATTGCCGCGCCATGGTGCAGCGCATGCTCATAATAGCTCATCATCGGCTTTTTTAAGCCAAGATGATTCAGCAGCTTCAGGGTCACGCGGGTATCCTCAGCGGCAACAAAATCCGCCGCGCCAAATGTAGCCGCCACCCGCGGCGGCATATCGTCCAGGTTGCCAATGGGCGTGGCAACAATATACAAAATTCCGGGCATGGGGTTCTCCTTTTATCTTTTACCGCGCCAAACGTATCAAACGCGCCGCGTGGTTTTGCTTCTGTGTTCATTATAGGCATTTTTGCCCCTGGGTGCAAGACGGCAGAAAAATTCAATTTTTTTCTTCAACCCATTGGCTTTCCCGATTTAATGCGTTAAAGTCAGCGATGGTGTCATCGTCGGCAGCGCCATCATCAAGCTCTTTGCCCAATACGGCCCCGCCGCCGTGCCCCACATCGAAGCCTTTGTGCGCGATATGGCACAAGCGGTACATAATGCGTAGTTAGGAGTTAGGAAGTAGGAGTTAGGAATTTTGGGGCTGCCGGTTATTAAAACTCCTACGTAACTTTCCATTATAATCTGTAGGGAACGGTCTTGACCGTTCCCTACAATGCTTTTATTCGGTTCACGGCAGCCTTTATCCCGTCGCCCAACTCCTAACTTCTATACAACTTGGCGACAACTCTGTGCTATACTTAAGATAAATAACGATTGGGGGCATTGGATGAACCGCATTTTGATTGTGGAGGACGAAATTACCATTTCCCGGCTGATTGCGGTCAGCCTGCGCCGCGCGGGGTATGACTGCACGGTTGCCAACGATGGCAGCACCGCGGCGGACCTGATTGCCGAGCACGACTTTGACCTGGCCCTGCTGGATATTATGCTGCCCGGCCTGGATGGGTACGAGCTGCTGGGCTACCTGCGCCCGCTGGGGGTGCCGGTCATCTTTATCACGGCCAAGGGCGCCACTAAGGACCGGGTCAGAGGCCTGCAGCTCGGCGCCGATGATTATATCGTAAAGCCGTTTGAAATCGAAGAACTTCTAGCCCGTGTGGAAGCCGTACTGCGCCGCACTGGCCGCGGCGGCCAGACCCTGACCGCCTTTGATGTAACGATGGATATTGTGGCCCGCACCGTAACCCGGCAGGGCAAGGCGGGGGAGCTGACCCCGCGGGAGTTCGACCTGCTGGAGCAGCTCATGCGCAACCGCGGGGCGGCGCTGTACCGCGATGTATTGTACGGGCGGGTGTGGGGCGGCGATCTGCTGGACAGCCGCACCCTGGACCTGCACATCCAGCGCCTGCGCAAAAAACTTGGCTGGGCGGATAAGATCGAAACCGTCTACCGTGTCGGTTACCGCCTTAAATCCGACCAGAAATAACCTCAAATTGCTGATTTCTCATTTCCAATTTCTAAGGCAACACCGCACAATTCCCGCCTTGCGGCTTAAGCACCGCTCCGGCAGC
>OKRX01003219.1_pt1 | contig 10053 bp, 9 predicted proteins | sample 1601241 | NCBI WGS metagenome assembly OKRX01 (sample SAMEA3541500, study PRJEB24748) | human gut metagenome | biome: human gut; feature: human-associated habitat; material: faeces | place: China | collected 2012
TGCCGGGCGTGGCGTGCCTGCTGGATAAGTAAACACAGAGCGTTGTGTGTTCTATGATATATAGGGAAAGATATGTAAGGAAAGAGGAGCAAGAGAAATTATGAATCGCAGATACCGTAAGACCATTATCGCCGGCAACTGGAAGATGAATAAGACTGCCAGCGAGACTAAGAAATTTGCCGAGGAGCTGAAGGCCATCCTGCCCAAGGCCAAGTGGTGCGACGTGGTGGTGTGCGTCCCCGCCGTGAATATCCCCGCCGCTATGAAGGCCTTCAAGGACGTTCGGGTGTCCGTGGGCGCTCAGAACGTATTTTATGAGAAGTCCGGCGCCTACACCGGCGAGGTGTCCGCCGATATGCTGAAGGATCTGGGCGTCAAGTACGTCATCATCGGCCACTCCGAACGGCGGCAGTACTTCGGTGAGACTGACTTCACCGTCAATAAGAAGGTGCTGGCGGCGCTGGAGGCGGGCCTGCATCCCATCATCTGCGTGGGCGAGAGCCTGGAGCAGCGGGAGCTGGGCATCACCATGGAGCTCATCGCTCTGCAGGTGAAGTCCGCTCTGGCCGGGGTACCGGCGGAAAAGGTCCGCAAGTGCGTCATCGCCTATGAGCCCATCTGGGCTATCGGCACCGGCAAGACCGCTACCGCCGAGCAGGCGGCGGAGGTCTGCACCTTCATCCGTACCACCGTGCGCCACCTGTACGGCGCCCGCATCGCCCGCTCCGTCACCGTGCAGTACGGCGGCTCCATGAAACCCGCCAACGCAGCGGAGCTGCTGAGCCAGCCGGATATCGACGGCGGCCTTATCGGCGGGGCCTCCCTGAAGGCGGCGGACTTTGTGGAGATCGTCAACGCCGCCAATCAGGAATAAGCCTGCGGGAGGAACTGCTATGGGTAAAACGCCTACTACTCTCATCATCATGGACGGCTTCGGCCTGACCCAGCCCGGCCCCGGCAACGCCGTCAGTCTGGCCAATACCCCGGTGCTGGATCGCCTGTGGGCGGATCATGCTCACACCACCCTGTCCGCCAGCGGACTGGACGTGGGCCTGCCGGAGGGGCAGATGGGCAACAGTGAGGTAGGCCACACCAACATCGGCGGCGGCCGGGTGGTGTTTCAGGATCTGCCCCGCATCAGCCGTGCCATCGAGGACGGCACGTTCTTTGCCAACGAAGCCTATAACAAGGCGGTGGATGACTGCCTGCAAAAGGGGACCCGGCTGCACCTGTGCGGCCTGCTGTCCGACGGCGGCGTCCACTCCCATATTCAGCATCTGTACGCCCTGCTGGAGCTGGCCCGCCGCAAGGGGCTGGATCGGGTGTATATCCACGCCTTTCTGGACGGACGTGACGTGTCCCCCACCAGCGGCAAGGGCTTTGTGGCGGACTGCGCCGAGACTTGCCGCCGTCTGGGGGTAGGCAAAATTGCCACCGTCATGGGCCGCTACTACGCTATGGATCGGGATAACCGCTGGGAGCGGGTGCAGCTGGCCTATGACGCCATGGTCTACGGCGAGGGCAACCAGAACCCCGACCCGGTGGACGCCGTGGCCCAGTCCTATGTGGCGGGCGTCACCGACGAGTTCATGGAGCCGGTGGTCTGCGACAGCGACGGCACCGTCTCCGATAACGACAGCGTCATTTTCTTCAACTTCCGTCCCGACCGGGCCAGAGAGATCACACGAGCCATCGTGGACCCGGACTTCACCGGCTTCCAGCGGGAGTTTTTCCCCACCACCTACGTCTGCAATACGGAGTACGACGCCTCCATGCCCAACGTGCTGGTGGCGTGGCCCCGTGTGGCGGTGAAGAACGGGCTGGGCGAGTACCTCAGCTCACTGAGCCTGACCCAGCTGCGGATCGCTGAGACGGAGAAGTATGCCCACGTCACCTTCTTCTTCAACGGCGGTGTCGAGAAGCAGTATCCCGGCGAGGATCGGGTGCTGGTGCCGTCCCCCAAGGTGGCCACCTATGACCTCCAGCCGGAGATGAGCGCCTATGAGGTGTGCGACAAGTGCGTCGAGCGCATCAATTCCGGGGCCTACGACGTGGTGATCCTGAACTTCGCCAACTGCGACATGGTGGGCCATACCGGGGTACTGGAGGCCGCCGTGAAGGCGGTGGAGACGGTGGATACCTGTGTGGGCCGTGTGGTGGAGGCCACCCTGAAAATGGGAGGCATCGCCATGATCACCGCCGACCACGGCAACGCCGAGGTGATGCGCCAGCCCGACGGCAGTCCCATGACCGCCCATACCACCAACCCCGTACCCTTTATCCTCTGCGGAGCTGGCACGGAGCTGCGGACCGGCCGTCTGGCGGATATCGCCCCCACCATTCTGGATGTGATGGGTCTGGCCTGCCCGCCGGAGATGGACGGTAAGAGCCTCATCGTCCGGTGAGAAAAAACGCCTTTCCGCCGAAAAAATGATTAAAAAAGTCTCTGCCTGTGCATACTGAGGGCAGAGACTTTTTTTGTGTCCCATTTCGGCGTGCCGCACACCGTCAACCATGCGGCTTCCGGCGCTTTGCGCCGGAACGGAAAGGCAGCTATGAGCAGAATCGATCGTTCCAAGTCCCGCTCCGCCGGCGGCAAGGGCTTCTACATAGCCCTTGCCCTCTGCCTTGCGGCAGTGGGAGCCATTGGCTATTTCACCCTGATCCGCCCCGCCAACGTCACCATCGACGACCCCACCCCGCCCGCCCGGCAAACCGAGCGCAATGACGCCCAGTGGACGGCCCCGGTGCTCCAGCCGGAGCCCATAGAGGTCCCGGCCGTGGAGGAGGAGCCCGCCCCGGAGCCGGAGGACCTGCTGCCGCAGGTAGTGTCTCCGCTGGACGGCACCACCGTCACGGTGTTCAGCACCACGGAACTGATGTATGACGAAACCATGGCGGACTGGCGCACCCACAACGGGCTGGATATCCAAGCAGCCGAGGGTGACGCCGTCAAAACCGCCGCCAGCGGCATGGTGGTGTCGATCAAGAGCGACGAGCTCATGGGAACCACCGTGGTCATCGAGCACGCCGGCGGCTACACCACCCAGTATAGCTGCCTGCAGGCCGAGCCTCCGGTAACGGAGGGCCAGCAGGTGGCGGCGGGGGATATCATCGGCCTGGTGGGCAGCACCGCTGCCGCCGAGAGCAGCATGGGCCCCCATCTGCACTTCTCCGTGGCCAAGGACGGCGTCATCATTGACTGCGGAGCCTTCTATCCAGAAGAACGAAAAGCCATTACCGATTATATTACCGGGAATGGTCTCAACCCCATACACCTGCTGGTGACACATGGTCATCTTGACCACAACTTTGGCAACGACACCATCTATCAGGCTTTCGGACTCAAACCCGAAGTGGCACAGGCAGACGAACATCTGATGAAAAACCTGCAGCATCAAGCTGAGTCATTCTATCAGATGAAGATAGACACCGTGTTTCCACCAATCGGTCATTTCTTCGAGGACGGCGAGACCATACACTTCGGCAACCATGAGCTGAGCATCATCCCAACCCCTGGTCACTCTAAAGGTTCGGTCACCTTCTATTGCGAAGCAGAGGGTGTAGCCTTCACTGGTGACACACTCTTCCAAAATTCTATAGGAAGAACAGATTTCCAAGGCGGTTCGATGTTCCAGATTATCAACAGTCTACGTCTCTTGGCACAGTTGCCCGACAAGACAAAAGTGCTGCCAGGACATGGCAACACCACCACCATAGGCGAGGAACTCGCCCATAACCCCTATATGGACAGATAAGAATCAGATAGGTTTATCAACAACAGAAGATGAAACAAGCTAACAAGGCAGAGAAAATCATACTCGGCATAGACCCTGGCACAAATGTCATGGGCTATGGCGTAATAAGGGTCGTAGGCAACAAGGCACAGCTTGTGGTGATGGGCATCATCGATATGCGCAAAGAAAGCGACCCCTACCTCCGCTTAGGCAAAATTTTCGAACGGGTGACAGGTATTATTGACGAATACCTACCCGACGAAATGGCGATTGAGGCACCCTTCTTTGGCAAGAACGTGCAGTCTATGCTCAAGCTTGGACGGGCACAGGGAGTAGCCATCGCTGCAGCCATACATCACGACGTACCAATACACGAGTATGCTCCGCTGAAAATCAAAATGGCCATCACCGGACAGGGTCAGGCCTCCAAGGAGCAGGTGGCCGGCATGCTGCAGAGAATGCTGAAGATCAGTGACAACGACATGCCCAAGTTCATGGATGCTACCGACGCACTCGGAGCTGCCTACTGCCACTTTCTGCAGATGGGAAGACCCGAGACCGACGCGCCACACTACTCCAGTTGGAAAGACTTTGCCATACGCAACAGAGGCAAGGCTTCGACAACCGACAACACACTAACAGGCCCTCAGACCAAACTCCTGGGAGCTCTCAGGAAACATTAATATTAGACAGAAATGCAAACAATTATCAAGATTGAGAATGGCGTGACCCGTATGCCAGAATGGCGAATGGCAGAGCCTGTCAACTTTACAGCCTGCGAGGGCGAGCATATCGCCATCGTGGGAAGAAATGGTAGTGGAAAATCCATGCTGGTAGATATTCTTGTGGGCAGACATCCGCTGCTCATGCACGATCCCGTATACGATTTCTCGCCCAGCAAGAAAACGCTCGTGAGCGACAACATCAAGTATATTACTTTCCGCGACACTTACGGAGGCGACAACGACCGAACCTACTTTCTGCAGCAAAGATGGAACCAGCTTGAAATAGACGAGAATACGCCCATTGTGAAGGACAAACTGGAGGAAGCCTATCAGATGGCTGGCGAGGATACTCCCGAACGCAGAAAACTGCAGCAGCACATCTACGAGCTCTTCCATATGGACAAATTGCTCGACAAGTACATCATCCTGCTGTCAAGCGGTGAGTTGCGAAAATTCAAACTCGCCACCACCCTTTTCTCTGAGCCACGTGTGCTCATCATGGACAACCCATTTATCGGACTGGATGCCGATACTCGTGAACAACTCAAGCAGCTTCTTGCCACCCTCTCTGCCGAACGCGCCCTACAAGTTATCCTGGTACTCAGCAAGAGCGACGACATTCCGCAGTTCATCACACACATCGTGGAGGTTGACGGTATGAAGGTTGGCCGCAAAATGACAAAGCAGGAGTATCTCGACTTACGCAAGCCTGTTCCTGAGCATATCCTTTCGCCCGTCCAGCAACAGGCCATTATCGACCTGCCCTACAGCAATCGAGAATATCACAACCAGGAAGTGGTCAAGATGAACAAGGTAAGCATACGCTACGGACGTCGCACCATACTGAAAGAACTCGACTGGACAGTCATGAACGGTGAGCGATGGGCACTGAGCGGGCAAAACGGAGCCGGCAAGTCTACCCTTCTCAGCCTTATCTGTGCTGACAATCCTCAAAGCTATGCCTGCGACATCGCTCTCTTCGGAAACGCACGAGGAAGCGGTGAAAGCATTTGGGACATAAAGAAACACATCGGCTACGTGTCGCCAGAGTTGCACAGGTCTTATCAGCGCGACCTGCCTGTAATACGAATCGTGGCAAGTGGGTTGAAAGACTCAGTAGGTCTTTATGTGAAACCCAACGAAGAAGACTACGAGAAGTGCCGCTTTTGGATGGAAGTGTTTGGACTCAAAAACATGGAGGAACGTGGATTTCTGAAACTGTCGAGCGGAGAACAACGACTGGCCCTTCTGGCAAGAGCCTTCGTCAAAGATCCCGAACTACTCATACTCGATGAGCCCTTGCATGGACTCGACAACTACAACCGCCGACTGGTAAAGGACATTATTGAGGCGTTCTGTAAACGACAGAACAAGACTATGATCATGGTTACCCACTATAAGGAAGAACTGCCAGCATGCATAGACCACAGCATCTTCCTCATCCGACACGATGAGTAAGCCTGTGACTCCATTATAATAGAAACAAAAAACATAGAAACAATGAAAAAGTTCTTATTTCTTATAGCCGTATGCTGCCTCGCTACGACAGCCACCAAGGCACAGGATGTGCTCAACGAGATAGTAAAGACTTCTCTCAGCATCACCAACGACACCACACTGAGCCGCGAGGTACGAAAGGCTGCTGTGTTCAAGTATGATGCCATGTCTTATCTGCGCTCCAAGGTGTTGCCCCCAAATGTTCTGTTGGAACAGAAGATCAGTGCAGACTCTCTCAACGCATGTATCAAGATGCTCAATGAGCAGGCTTACGCCATGAACCAGTATGTAACTCTTTATCAAAAGCGACTCTCTGAAGCCAAGAAACGCAACAAAGGCATGGTGAGAAGCCTCTTCAAGCAAGCCACCATCGACCACAAACTGTTCAACGACAGCGATACTGAAATCACACTGGCTTACTTCAACCGTTCCGACTACCCCATACAGTTCTGCCTCGACTGCGACTGGATCAAGACGCTCGCCTTCATCCGCTCTATCGACTGGAGCAAGATTTAGAAATTTGCATAACCCGTATTATAGCCCCAACAGGAATAGTAAACTTATGTAATGTTATTATGTGGTTCTAAGCAATCAAAATCACATCAAACCACTATTACAGGTAATACATTTCTTATAAAAAAACAACAGAGAGTAATTTACAATAATCGGTAAACAACTCTCTGTTGTTTAGTTCTATCACATGCAAAATCTCGTGCTGTACCGTAAAGCCACCGCTCTTCACAACTTGCAGTTTCTTTGCAAGCTACAGAATATCTATGCGGTGTGTGTTGTTTTTCTTATTGCTTTATCTTTAAAGCCAATTGCTTCAAAGTTTATTTCTTTTTCTTCAATGCCAGCTTTGGTATATGGATTTTCTGACCAGCCTTCACGTCGATAGCGCCACCATTGACAGCCTCAAGATAACACTCCATACCTGGACCAAGATACAACTTGCTGATACTGCTCAAAGTCTGACCACTCTTGGCAACTATCGAATGATCCACACCCAAGATGCGATAAGCACCTGTTCGTACACGCGGATCGGCATCATACTTGCTTGCAGCCTGCACCTCCACTTTCTGCTTGGCTTCTTTCAAAGCTTTCTGCTTGGCAACTTCAGTCTGTTGCTTAGAGACAATCTCCTTTGCAGCAACTGCTTTTCTGAGGCTGTCAGACTGAGCGGCGGCATTCTGCTCATCAACTCCATTTAACACCTCAGCAGACTGAGCCAAACGAGCACTGTCTTGAAGCGCTTTGGTGCGCAAGTCATCCTTCTGAGCTTGTGCCAAACTGTCTTTCGCCATACGTACCTTCTGCATTTCCTCCAACTGCAAGGCAAGATGATTGCGTTGGGCTTGCATCTTACCATAGTTGAAAGCGAACCAGCCGATACCTCCTATCAAGAGCAACATCAGAATAACAGCTACAGATATGACATAACGTGGAAGCATGAAATAATGCTTTCTATCTGATGAAGACTCTTCATCATCCTCTTCGACAGTATTCTCAGGATTACCGACAGGGACAGCCTGCTTAGTTTGAGAAACTGGAGCCCTCGTTTCGGGACGAGAGACTACAGTTTCCTCCTGAATAGAAGATGCTGTAACAGACTGAACGAGTACCTCCTTCACTACTGGCTGTTCGGGCTCTTTCACCTCAGCAACTGATTGCTCAGACAGATTGACCGCATCAGGAAGTTCGGGTTCTCGCACCTTTGATACTGGTTGTTCGGACTCTTGAGCATCAGCAAGAAGCTGTTCTTTCTCTTTAATCTCTGATACAGGCACCTCGGCTTCCTCAGAAACAACAGATAAATCCTCTACCTGAACTGTTACTCCATATACGACATCTTCCTTTAGCTCTGATTCGTCAGACATCTCAGCTACAGCGGGAATGCTTTCCGCCTTATCTACGGGCGAAGTCTCCGACTCTTCAGCAATCTGTTGTTCATCAGAAGGTGCAGACACCTCCTCTTTGGCTTCGAAGGCAAACTTTCTGTCTATCTCGCTGAAATCAACACCATCGTTGACAACTACAGTCTCAAACTGAGCAAAGGGCTTATTGACAATTTCCTTCAGGATATTGTCTGGAGTGAAGGTTATCTTATCACGCCCGCCAATGATGATACGTTCGCCAGTATTGACATCCACACTTTCACGGTCCTTGACAGACGTCACCTTGAAAGTACCAAGCCATCTTATTTTCAACTGCTTGTCAGACTGCATCACACCATTAGCCACATCAAACATCTGTTTGATGAAAGCCTCAGCCTCCAAAATGGTCATATTGTTCTTCTCGGCAAGAATCCTGGCAAGAATTGACATACTGGATCTATTCATCTCCTACTCCTCCATTCTTTAGTTTTTCCTTGATAGCAGCTACAGGACGAAAGGCAAGTACCAACTTGGGCGGTACGAGCTGACGCTTCTTGGTTGTGGGGTTGACAACCATGCGCTCCATACGCTTCTTAACCTCAAAAGTTCCAAAATTAGGAATAGCGACAGCCTCTCCCTCTTCGAACTGAGAGATCATTGCATCAATCACTTTTCTCACCAACTTCTGTGCATCCTCTTGCGAATAACCCGTCTGGCGAGCAAGTTCTGCTATGTATTCTTTATTGTTCATAATGATAAAAATCTATATGTGGATATTGGGAAGAATCCTTAAAATGCAAAATTAGTAAAATAATGACTAAAAACCAAACAAAATGGAGAAAAAGTGAAAGTTGCGAGGCTTTCACCCTGCAGTCTGCATGCGCCAAAAAGAGAAAAAGGAATACCAAGTTTTGACAAACTTGATATCCCCTTTGTTATGATTATGAAGCCACACACCGGAAAAGTGCAGGGCTACAAAGTTCTTTTTCACAAGATATTGAAATGGAAAGACGGAACTAATTGTTCACGCTACCACCCACAATATCGAGCAATTCATTCGTAATGGCCTGTTGACGACTCTTGTTGTACTGCAGGTTGAGCTCTCGCAAGAGTTCATCGGCGTTATCGGTTGCAGTCTGCATAGCTACCATTCGGGCTGCATGCTCACTGGCCTGACTGTCCAGAAGGGCTGTGTAAATCATCAGTCGCAACTGCTTAGGAATGAGCACACCCAATACCGTCTCCAAGTCTGGCTCTACGATGAAGTCATCGTTCAGAGGCTTTACCTCTGACATTTTGCGTTCATCATCCTCTACTTGTTTCTTACGCAAGTATTCCTGAGCCTTCGCCGTAACCACATTGGATGTGAGGTCGCGGTCGTTGTCTCCTCCTATAGCCTCAGTAGAGAGGTCGATAGGCAGGAAAGTTTTCTGTGTCAGGATTTGCGAGCCGGCACTCTTGAAGTGATGATAAATCATCTCCCCCTTGTCGAGTTCGCCAGCAGCATACTGCTGAGCAAGTTTATGGGCGATGTCGGCACAAGCTTGTGCATTGGGATGGTCGGCAAGATCCATGAAGTTTCCGCCAGTCTTCAGTCCTAACTTCTGTGCCTTCTCAGCCACCTTTCTGCCTATAGGATAAACCGTGATGTCGTCAATGCCTTGAGCCTTATACTCGTCCACCGCCTGCATCATCATCTTGATGACATTGGAGTTGAATCCGCCACACAAGCTGCTGTTGGAACTATAAACCACCAAAGCCACACGCTTAATTACCTTGTGCTCTACCTGCAACTCATGCTCCACATTGGGAGTACTGACCAAGAAACTCTTGAGGATATGCTCCAGCATATTCTCGTAAGGCAACATATTCTGAATAGCTACCTGAGCATGATGCAGCTTGCTCGAAGCAACCATCTTCATGGCACTCGTAATCTTACGGGTACTATTGACACTGGCGATGCGAGTTTTAATCTCTTTTAACGACGGCATAGGCTATTACGCTTTATATTGTCCTGCAACATTAGCCATGGTCTCCTCGATAACCTTGATACAGTCATCGGTAAGTTTACCATCTGCCAAAGTCTCGATAACATCGGAGTGCTGGCTACGCATAGCATCAAGGAACTGGTCCTGACACTCGCGAACCCTATCCATAGGCACATCGTGCATCAATCCGTGTACACCACAATAAAGTATGGCTACCTGCTCGCCTACTGGC
>OKRX01003220.1_pt1 | contig 10053 bp, 6 predicted proteins | sample 1601241 | NCBI WGS metagenome assembly OKRX01 (sample SAMEA3541500, study PRJEB24748) | human gut metagenome | biome: human gut; feature: human-associated habitat; material: faeces | place: China | collected 2012
TGCCTTCCTATCTGGATATGAAAGTGGAACCGAACGTGCTTCAGAAAGGTGAGAAAGGGCTTATCACATTAACTCTCAACACAGAGAAACTGACAGACTTGGGACTGACACAGGCATCAGTTTACCTGTCACGCTTCACAGGTGACAAGGTGAGTGATGAAAACGAGATACCTCTTTCTGCTATTCTCCTGCCTGATTTCTCCGGTATGACCGATACGGACAAGGCGAATGCTCCGGTAATCCGTCTTTCGGAGACAGATATAGACCTGAGCGCACAACTGGCTAAGAAGAATAAGGTGAAACATGATATACAGATCACCAATACCGGACGCTCTCCGTTGCAAATCAGTAAATTGCAGGTGTTCAATCCTGCTTTAGGAGTAAGTCTGAAGAAGAGCGTGTTGCAGCCGGGCGAAACCACCCGCTTGCGTGTGACGATAGATAAGAGGAATATCGCCAAGAAGAAACGCCACCTGCGCATTCTGATGATTACGAATGATCCGATGCAGCCTAAGGTTGAGATGAATATCAAAGCGAGTTAAAGATTTATGATTTCATAAATCATAAATCTTATCATAAATCATAAATTAGAAATCATAAATCTTATCATGGAACATCCTGAAAACGATGAATCCTATAAAGGATTGGTTGTCAATGCAGGCATTGAGCAACCTTCGTCTGTCAATCCCTATCGCCGCCCGAAACCTAAAAAGCGTCAGCGTTCCGTAGCGGAGTTTGTAGAAGGTATTGTAAAAGGAGACGTCACTGTGCTGAGTCAGGCGGTTACTTTAGTGGAAAGTGTGAAGCCCGAACACCAGGCATTAGCACAGGAAGTTATTGAGAGATGCCTGCCTTACTCAGGGAACTCTATCCGTGTGGGGATCAGTGGCGTGCCTGGAGCCGGAAAAAGTACCTCGATTGATGTCTTCGGCTTGCATGTGTTGGAAAAATACGAAGGTAAGCTGGCAGTGCTTGCCATCGACCCCAGTAGCGAGCGCAGTAAGGGCAGTATCTTGGGTGATAAGACGCGTATGGAGCAACTCTCCGTCCATCCCAAATCTTTCATCCGCCCCAGTCCGTCGGCAGGTTCTTTGGGTGGGGTAGCCCGTAAGACGCGTGAAACGATTGTACTTTGCGAAGCTGCCGGATTTGATAAGATATTTGTAGAGACAGTGGGTGTGGGACAGAGCGAGACGGCTGTACATTCAATGGTGGATTTCTTCCTGCTTATCCAACTTGCCGGTACGGGCGACGAGCTGCAAGGTATCAAGCGCGGCATCATGGAGATGGCGGACGGTATCGTCATCAACAAGGCGGATGGGGATAATCTGGAACGTGCCAAGCTGGCTGCTGCCCAGTTCCGTAATGCACTGCACCTTTTCCCGGCTCCGGAGAGCGGCTGGACACCGCAGGTCCTGACCTATTCCGGCTTCTACAATATAGGAGTACAGGAAGTATGGGATATGGTATATAAGTATATAGACTTCGTGAAAGATAACGGCTATTTTGAATACCGCCGTAACGAGCAAAGTAAATATTGGATGTACGAAACCATTAACGAACAACTTCGTGACAGTTTCTATCATAATCCTACAATTGAGGCGATGCTGGCCGATAAAGAGAGTCAGGTATTAAAAGGTAATCTGACATCCTTTGTTGCTGCCAAGAACCTGTTAGATACTTATTTTGCGGGATTGAAAAATTAGTGGGATGCACTAGGCATCTTCCCCCTTACTATTTGTTTTTAGGCACGGATTACACAGATTTACTTTATTCTTTTCCGTGCAATCCGTGTCTAAAAGAAATCACCAACTGCATTTTGACAGTCTCTCGTTTCCTACACCTCTTTCCCTTCCTTCTCAAAGTCTTTGCGTGATTTGCTTTGCGTAACGATATATACACCGAGAAATACCAGTGCGATGGCAATACCTTTTTCCATATTGAATGTAGCCATGCCGACTATGACTGTAACGATTGAAGCCACGATAGGTTGCATATAGTTGTACATGCTTACTACTGTGGGGCGCAACAGCCTTTGTGCCGTCATGATACATATATAAGCCAGGAAGCTGCCGCCTACCACCACATAGCCTACTTGTAACAGTGCCGCAGTAGAGGTTTCAGCCCATTGTATGGCGGCTACATCATGGTAAGAGAAAGGGATATAACACATGGAGGCATATACAAACATCCATTTGTTCAGGGTTATAGGAGAGTATTTCTGGGATAATCCTTTGAATACGGTCAGGTAAATAGAGAAACTGATTTGGGCGATGAGGCATAGCAAGTCACCCATGATGCTGCCATTGCCGCTTCCTGCATTGCTGCTGCTCATAATCAGTATCAATGCGCCCATGGCGCCTACAAAAATGCCCAATACTTTTTTATTCGTAACGGGCTCTTTCAGATAAATGGCAGCTACAATCATGGTTACGATAGGAAGAGTGGTGGTTACGATAGAGGCATCGATGGGGGAAGTCATAGACAGTCCGAAGATATAGACTCCCTGATTGAATACCAGTGCGAAGAGTGCGGCAAAGAATATCTTCAACATATCCCGATGGTCTACCTGCTCGCGTTTGCAGAACAGTGAGAGCAACCAGAAACAGGCTGCTGCACCTACCATGCGAAAAGTGGTGACGGATAGAGCTGAGAACTCGACTAATGCGGATTTGCCGACAGGTGCCATTAATCCCCATAGGATATTGGCGGTCAGAGCGAACAGATGACCTTGTATGTTCTTGTTCATATTGTAAAATGTGTATTATTTGTGGTGAAAAACGCTGCAAAGGTAACTATTTTCTCAATCTCTTTCTTTATATTTGCTACACGAATATATAGAAACCATGGAAGTACAGGCCAATTACATCAGACGTATCGAAATACACGGATTGTGGCACCGATACGATATAGCTTGGGAGTTGCGTCCCGATGTCAATATACTTTCCGGCATCAACGGAGTAGGGAAGACTACGATTTTAAACCGTTCGGTGGGCTACCTTGAGCAAACTACGGGAGAGGTAAAGAGCGATGAGAAAAACGGTGTACATGTTTTCTTCGACAATCCGGAAGCGACTTTTATTCCTTATGATGTAATCCGCAGCTATGACCGTCCTCTTATTATGGGAGATTTCACCGCCCGCATGGCAGACCCGAATGTAAAGTCCGAATTGGATTGGCAGCTCTATCTGCTCCAGCGCCGTTATCTTGATTATCAGGTGAATATCGGTAACAAAATGATTGAGCTGTTGAGCGGTGACGAACAGCAACGGAGTCTGGCTCCCGCCTTGTCTGTGCCTAAACGGAAATTTCAGGATATGATTGACGAACTGTTCAGCTATACCCGTAAGAAAATCGACCGTAAGAGCAATGACATTGTCTTTTATCAGGACGGCGAACGGCTTCTGCCCTATAAACTCTCGTCCGGCGAGAAACAGATGCTGGTAATCCTGCTGACCGTGCTGGTGCGTAATGAGGAGCATTGTGTGCTTTTCATGGACGAGCCGGAAGCGTCGTTGCACATCGAGTGGCAGCAAAAACTTATCGGTATGATACGCGGACTCAATCCGAATGTGCAGCTCATTCTCACCACCCACTCGCCTGCCGTGATAATGGAAGGCTGGCTGGATGCGGTGACCGAAGTGGAAGATATTTCAACGGTGATTGGCAGCAGGTGAGTATCAATCGCACATCACTGAATATTCATTATTAAATCAACATTTATTTTGGCAACATCTCTCCGACATAATCTTACTTCAGCCTATTTGGACGCCGCACACAAATTCTCGTCAAAGAAAGGGCGCAGGCGTATTGTGGCGTATGTGGAAAGCTATGACGACATTGCTTTCTGGCGTACCCTTCTGGCTGAGTTCGAGAATGAGGAGCGTTATTTCCAGGTGATGCTTCCTTCCGCCACTTCGCTGGCAAAGGGCAAGAAAATGGTGTTGATGAATACGCTCAATACCACGGAACTTGGACGTAGCCTGATAGCTTGTGTGGACAGTGACTATGACTTTCTGTTGCAGGGAGCCACCAATGTGTCGCGGAAGATAAACCGTAATCCTTATATTTTCCAGACCTACGGGTATGCCATTGAGAATTTCCATTGTTTTGCCGAAAGCCTTCATGAGGTTTGTGTACAGGCAACACTGAACGACCGTCACATCCTTGATTTCCCCGCTTTCCTGAAACGCTATTCGCAGATAGCCTATCCGCTGTTCTTATGGAACGTTTGGTTTTACCGCCGGCACGATACGCATACATTTCCTATGTACGATTTCAATTCCTATGTCCGTTTGCAGGAAATAAACCTGCGGCATCCTTACAGTGTCTTGGATGCCATGCAGCGTACGGTATCTGCCAAACTTTCCGAAATGGAAACCCGTTTCCCGCAGTATATAGAGGATGTTGACCGGTTGGGTGAGGAACTGCGGAAATTAGGATTGGTTCCCGACAATACCTATCTCTATATGCAGGGGCATCATATCATGGATTGTGTGGTCCTGAAGTTGCTGATACCCGTTTGCACCGTACTGCGCCGTGAACGCGAGCAGGAAATTAAACGCCTGGCAGAGCATAGCGAACAGTTCCGCAATGAACTGACGGGTTACGAAAACAGTCAGGTCAATGTATCCGTCATGTTGAAGAAAAACAGCGGTTACAAGAACCTTTATCTCTATCAGTGGTTAAAAGAAGACATCCGCGAGTTTCTCGAACGGGAAAAGCTCTGACGCACTATTTATACTTTATACCTCATATTTTATACCTAACTGTCATGGATATACTAAAGAATATCGACGAATTATTGATTTCTTGGGGAACAGCCCCTTCTTTGGCCGATATGCTCGATCAGTTTATAGCTTTTGCGCTTGTGCTTATCGTTGCGTTTCTGGCTGATGTCATTTGTCGGAATATCCTGTTGAAAGTAGTGGCGCATTTGATAAGGAAAACAAAAGCTACATGGGATGATATTGTTTTTGACCGTAAGGTACTGATTCACCTCAGCCGTATGGTGGCTCCCGTTATCATCTATGTCTTTATTCCGGTAGCCTTTGCCGAGACAAGTTCCTCTACGTTGGGCTTTATCCAGCGTGTCTGCCTGATTTATATTCTAATCACATTCCTAAGTTTTATCAACTCGTTTCTGAAAGCCGTTTATGCCGTATACAGCGAGAAGGAGCAGCTTCGCGACCGCCCTTTGAAGGGTATGTTGCAGACTGTCCAGGTGATACTTTGGTTTGTAGGGGCTATCGTGGTGGTAAGTATTCTGATTGACAAGTCTCCGTTGTCGCTATTGGCGGGATTGGGTGCTTCTGCCGCTATCCTGATGCTGGTGTTCAAGGACTCGATTATGGGATTTGTTTCGGGAGTGCAGCTCTCCGCCAATGATATGCTGAAGGTGGGCGATTGGATTGCGATGCCCAAATACGGTGCAGACGGTACGGTGATAGAAGTCACGCTGAACACCGTGAAAGTACGTAACTGGGATAATACCATTACCACGATTCCGCCGTATCTGCTTGTCAGCGACTCATTCCAGAATTGGCGCGGCATGCGCGAGAGTGGGGGGCGGCGTGTCAAGCGCTCCATAAACATTGATATGAACAGCGTCCGGTTCTGTACTCCGGAGATGCTGGACAAATACCGTAAGATTCGTTTGCTGAAAGATTACGTAGAGCAGACGGAAGCGGTGATAGAGGAGTATAATAAGAAACATCATATCGACAATTCCGTCCTTGTCAACGGGCGTCGTCAAACCAATCTGGGTGTGTTCCGGGCCTATCTGACCGCTTATCTGAAAAGTCTTCCCGATGTAAATAAGGAACTGAAGCTGTCCGCACAAATCGCCGACATGAGCGTGGAGGAACTTGCCGATGACCTGCATGGTGCGGCAGTTGCAGCCGACCGACCACGGTATTCCTATGGAACTTTATTTTTTCTGTGCCATCAAGGACTGGGTTCCATACGAGGGAGTGCAGGCAGATGTATTTGACCATGTGTTGGCCATCATTCCCGAATTCGATTTGCAGGTATTCCAATCACCGTCGGGAAGGGATTTCCAAAGGGTGCTGTCTTAATTCCTGAAGGATAATTGGGTGCAGATGCTTCATGGGAATTCGGTTGTGCGGGCAGAAAAAACATACAGCCTGCAAAAGTTTGAACCGTTGCAGGCTGTTGCCCTGATAAACTTTATAAAGAGAATTTGGAATGCGTGCGGGTTATTTTATCCAGTTTCCTTTCATCCAGTCGCATGCGGCTTTAATGGCGTCGAAGGAAGCGTAGGACAGCGTAGCATCCACTTTGTTGCTTGTTACGGCGGTGAAGTCGTCGTTGGTGTAATCTCCGTCGGATTTCAATGCGGCAGTGACGGTCATATTGGTGAGTCTGGAAGTACCGTTTTTCAGCGAGGCATTCGTTAATGCGCTCTCCACTACCAGCGGTTGTCCCTTGCCGCATACTTTGGCATTGTCTATATCGGCTTGAGTGCCGCGACGCAGACGGATGCCTTGTTTGCTTTCGCCGTTACCTGCGAGGATGAGGTTTTTGAGTACGGGATGCGATACGGGAGTGGCTGCATTGTCGTTTTCGTTATTGTCCGCTTCGATGAGGCAGTCGCAGTCGTATCCTAATGTGGCTTTGGCTTCCTGATAGGCAACGAGGTCAGTGCCTTTTCCGTTCCAGCCTTCGGTCCAGTCGAAAGAGTCGTCGCTGCAACTTACCACTACCATATTGCTTACGTTTACCGAACCGCCGAAGAACTCGAAGCCGTCGTCCGAACCTTTGTAAGCCTCGCAGTGGTCTACAATCGTACCGTTACCTACACCGTAAAAGGAGATTCCGTTGGCTTCATGTTCTTCGTCGAAGGCAAACCCGGTGTATTCCAGACGGATGTACTGCAATGTTCCGGAATTGTCGGCATCGTCATTGCCGCCATATACGGCGCCGCCTATCTCTGAACTTCCTTTACCGCCTTCGGCATTGGTATGCGCTTTTCCGCAGATATGAATGCCGCCCCATGCTCCGGGTTCCTCTTTTTCGCTGGTCATGACGATAGGTTTGTCGGGCGTGCCTACGGCATTGATTTTGGCACCTTGCTTCACCAGAATATAGTCTACGATATTGTCATAGACAGATATAATCTTTACTCCTTCTTCGATGTTCAATGTGGCGCCTGCCTCTACAATGTATTCACCGCTCAGTTTATAGGTGTTGCCGGCTTTCAGGGTCACGTCTTCGGTTATTGTACCTTTCAGGGTACTGCCGTTTTCTATCCCGTTGCCTTTGTCATTGTTGCTGTCGTTGGTGTTGTCATCGCTGCAAGCGGTGAGGGACAGCATTCCGGCTGCGAGAGCCAGCGAATAGAATTTCGATTTCATTGTTTTCATAATTCAATTGTTTTAAGTTGACTGTTCGTCTGTTTGATAATCTATTTAAAAGGATTTATAATTTGTAGCTGAAGCCAATTTCAAAGTCGGTACCTTTTTTATAGCGCTCCACTTCCACTTCCGTGCCGGTGGAAGGTACTTCCTGCTTAAAGATGACGTTACGGTTCAGCAGGTCGTTTACTTGCAGTTTCAGGCTGAAATGCCTGTTGAGGTCGTATCCGGCACTGAAGTTCAGTGTGTGCAGAGTCTGTTGCTTGATGTCTCCCAGATTGGATACGCCCACCGCATGGATGCGGCTGCCTTGCAGATTGTAGAGTAAGGCGAGGTTCAGTTGCCGTTCTTCACCGAAACGGGGAGAGTAGGTGAGGTCTGCATTGGCCAGAATGGGAGAGGCGCCTTGCAAAGGACGTTCCTTGTTGGTGTAAGCGCCGCCTTCGGGCAGTTTTACGTTGGTATACATATAGCTGAGGTTAGCACCCAAACGCAAGTCTTTTATCAATTGTTTGCGGAATTCCACTTCTACGCCGGCAGCCATTCCGTTGTCCGCATTCCGGAAGCTGTGCAGGGTAGCTCCGCCTTGCAATGCCTGGATACGTTCTATCGGGCTGTCGAGGTATTTGAAGTAACCGGTCAGAGAAATCATGTCTCCGTTTTTGCCGAAGCGTTCGTAACGCAAGTCGAAGTTGTAGTTGTAGCCGTTCTGCAACTCGTCGTTACCGCGGATTTGTGCCGAACCGTAGGATTCCTGATAGAGGAAGGGAGCCATTTCGATGAATGATGGGCGGGTAACGGTACGGGATGCGGAGAAACGGATACTGTTGGCGTCGTTTATTGTGTACTTCAGATTTAGGGTGGGGAAGAAATCGTTTTTATCCAGATTGCGCCGTTTGGCATACCAGTCGCCGCCGTCAGTGGCATAGTCCACCCACTGTTTGCTTATTTCGTAGCGTACGCCGAGGTTTACAAGTAATGACGGTACGGGGTAGAAGTCGGTCAGCAGGTATCCGGAGTAAATTTCATTTCCTGCGCGGTAGCTGTCTTTGGGTTGCATCACGCGTTGTACCGTTACGTTTCCGTCTGCTATGTTCTCTTGGTTCAGGAAGCCGTCTGTATCGTAGATGTCGGTAACGGTGGGATTAATTTTGTTCAGGTTGTAGTAGAAACGGGTTGCTTTGTAGTCGCGGCTTTTATTCTTATAGTTGAAGCCCAGTTTCAGAAAATTGTTTTCGTTCCACTTCCAGCGCAGGGCGAGGTTGCCGTTCCACTCTTTTTCATCCAGGCTGCCGAAATAGCGCATGGTTTCCTGGCGGTTCAGTTTGAACAGGCCGAGTGTGCCGTCATCATTCTTTATATACATCACTTGGCGTCTGTCCGGTTCTTCGCTTCCTGTCTTGCTGTACGAGCCGCCCCAGGTCAGTTCCCAACGGTCTTGTTCGCCGAAGTTGTGAAGGCCGTTCAGTTGGTGGTTCTGCAAAGTGTAGATATGTGTGATGTTATTGCTTCCGGTCAGCTCGTGGTCTTCGGCATCTGTTCCCTCGCGGCGTTGGTAAGTGTCTGTGGCATTACGCGTGTAGAAGAAAGTATAGCCTATGCGGTCGTGCCGGCGCAGCGTGTAGCCTATGTATCCTAATGCAGCGAGTTTCAGTTCTTGGGCATAGCTGTCGTATGAGAAGTTGTCCTGTACATTGCCGGTTGCTTCCAGGGTTTTATAGAAAGCGTTGTCCATATTCTGATAGCCGTTGCCGGCGCTTACGGATGCCAGTATGCTGAGCGTTTGGCTGTCGATGCTGATGTTCTTGCCGAAGCCGAGGTTACCGTTAAAGTCCGGCAGGGTTGATTTCTTCTTTACGGCAAACGAGGTGTCGAATATATTTCCGGTCTTTACATAGTTGTCAAAATCAGACAGAGGCATATCGAGTGCCGCCTGGTCCACACCGGAAGTCTTGAACAATGAGCCGTTGCGGTTCATCTGATAGCGGTCTTTGCCCAGGGTATTGAACTTCCCGCCGGTGTTGAAACTGATGCTGAAGAAATCTTCGGCGATGTTCTCTTTGGTACTGATGTCTATGTGTGCACCTGAATAGTCGGCAAAGGCTTCCGCGTTATATACCTTACTTACGGTGATGTTCTGTATGGTGCTCGACGGAAATAGATCCAGCGGAATCAGCTTGTTGTCGGGATTGGGAGAGGCGATGGGGAGGCCGTTCAGGGTAGTCGTGCTGTATCGGTCGCCCAATCCCCGTACAATGAGCTGGCCGGCATCGGCAATGGAGATACCGGTAATCTTTTTTACCCCTTCTTCTACATTGCTTATACCTTTGATGCTCATTTCTTTTGAGCCGATGTTTTCGATGGCGAGTGTAGCTTTCCGGCGCTCCATTTGCAGGGCACGTTCGCCCTCAAGGTTTTTCCGGGCCACTACGGATACTTCGCCCAAAACCTGTGCGTCGCTTTCCAGTTCGAAGTTCAGCACGACATCGGCTTTGCCTGACTTTACATTGTTTACAACGATGTCTCTGTAGCCTACATATTTTATGGATAATGTGTAGATGCCGTTTGTTACATTCAGGGAGTAGTTTCCGTCCATATCGGCGATGGCGCCTTGCGTGGTTCCTACTATCTGTACGGTAGCTCCGGTCAGCGGTTCCCGGGTCTGTTTGTCGGTGAT
>OKRX01003226.1_pt1 | contig 10036 bp, 9 predicted proteins | sample 1601241 | NCBI WGS metagenome assembly OKRX01 (sample SAMEA3541500, study PRJEB24748) | human gut metagenome | biome: human gut; feature: human-associated habitat; material: faeces | place: China | collected 2012
TACTGTATACGGATTTCCATCCGCGCGAAGGTAAACGTTCCGGTGCCTGGATGACAGAATTCAAAGGACAATGGATAGAAGATACCGGTGAAAACAGCCGTCCACATGTATCGGTAGTCATGAATTTCACCAAACCGACAGAAAGCAAGCCGGCACTGCTGACTTATGACGAGGTGGAAACCTTCCTCCACGAATTCGGGCATGCCTTGCATGGGATGTTTGCCAACTCAACTTATCAGAGCTTGAGCGGAACGAATGTATACTGGGACTTTGTAGAGCTCCCGTCCCAAATCATGGAGAACTTCGGGATTGAAAAAGAATTCCTGCATACCTTTGCCAATCATTATCAGACCGGAGAACCGTTGCCTGACGAATTGATCAGCCGGCTGGTAGATGCATCAAACTTCAATGTTGCGTATGCTTGTCTACGACAAATAAGTTTCGGTTTACTTGATATGGCATGGTATACGCACAACACTCCTTTTGAAGGAGACGTGAAAGCTTATGAACAAGAAGCCTGGAAGGATGCGCAAATATTGCCGGTAGTACAAGAAGCTTGTATGAGTACGCAATTCTCCCACATCTTTGCCGGTGGATATGCCGCCGGATACTATAGCTACAAATGGGCGGAAGTATTGGATGCCGACGCATTTTCATTATTCAAGCAAAAAGGGATATTCAATCAGGAAGTGGCAGACTCATTCCGCAATAATATTCTGTCGAAAGGAGGAACGGAACATCCGATGATACTTTATAAACGTTTCCGCGGACAGGAACCGAGCATTGATGCTTTGCTAATCAGAAATGGGATAAAGAAATAAGTATTAAGTTATTAGATATTAAATATGAAGAGAAGTATATTTCAAATAGTAGGATTGCTTTTATTGCTTCCTTTATTTTCAGGATGTAATGATTCGGACGATGTAGCTGCTATCTTTACAGGAAAAACCTGGAAACTAAATTATATCACAGTAGATGGAGGTCATGAGATGTTTGGCTTTTGGGAGAATGAAGAACAAGAGAAAGCATCCGCTCTTGGGCTCTATCACTACGATGGCACCTCGCTTGCCTCGGAGAAGCTTCTCTCCGTAGGCTTGTAGCTCCATATCTATGGAGAGGGTGATATCGTGGCCTGAGGTGAGCGCTTCATTGAGCTCGCTATTATCTCGCTTGCCTTTGACTCTACCGTGTGCATCGCGGATATATACTTCTTTGCCTTTCTCTCCTCTTAGAAAGCGCTCGTAGCTCAGCTCGATACCGCTTTTGCCAATATATTCGCCTGGCCGATAGTAGGGATCGCGCTCTATATCCTTGGGACTTACTTCGCCCATATAGCCAAGCATGAGGCCGGCAACAGCGTACTTGTAGTCGCGCACGGTGCGATGTACTACGTAAAAGCCGGGAAACTTATAGAGTTTCTCCTCTAGTAGGCCGGCTTCTTCTTCGGTTATCTGTGGAAGTAGTAGCTGTGGAGTGTAGGGGGAGTAGCCTCTATTCTTCTTGCGATTTCGGAGGTCGGCGAAGCGTTGGCGCAGCTCAGTGGGCTGGAGATTGAGTATTTTGCAAAACTCTAGGGTGTCGAAGGACTCGATCTCTCGGGAGATGATATGTATGTCGGCAGCGGAGTTGTTGAAGACTACTAGGTTGCCCCGACAGTCGTAGATCATCCCTCGAGATGGGTATAGTGTTTTCTTGAGAAAGGCGATGTCTTCTGCTGCGATTCGGTACTCGGGTGAGAGTACTTGTAGATCGAAAAGCCGAGTTAGGTAGAGGATCACCACTACTAAGATGGCAGCACCGACGGCGTAGCTCCGGTGTGCATATTTATTTTTGTGGCGATCTTTCATGCCGGATGATTGCGCTTGGAAAAGGCTTCGAAGATGGCAAAAACGATGCAGGTGATTAGTATGGAGCCAAGAATATGGGGCACCATCTGCAGAAATAGGGTGCTGGAGAAGGCCTCGAGTAGAAGTAGTGTGGTGATGTGGATGGCGGTGGTCAATAGGATGAATAGTAGGTACTTGCTACGCTTCATCGTATAGATGGAGGGACGAATGGGGGCGGAGAGGTCTTCTATAGCTTGGTGCTCGGTAAGGGCAAAGAGTAGTGGATTGCGGAGGTAACCTACTAAGGTGGCTGATGCCATATTAAGCCCCGGTGTGTTCATGGCTGTATCCATCAACACTCCTACCAGCGTGCCGAGCAGAGTGGTGAGCCATCTCGGCGCTTGGTAGGGAAGGAATATCAATGGGTATAGGTAGACTATAGGAATGAGGTACCCAAAGAGACGGATATTATTCATCACTACTACCTGCAAGAGTAGTAGGATAAGGCTCTGAATCGTATATCTAAAGTAGTACTTATTCATCGCTCGTCTCTATCGGTTGCTTCTATCTCCATTCGCTCTTCTCGCTCGTAGTTTTGGAGCACGTAGACGTACTTCAGAGTGCCAAAGGAGACCCCAAGCTTTACTTTCAAAGCACGGAAGTTGTCATTAGGTGACTCCCCTTCTCCCTCCACGGTGCCTATGAATAGCCCTTCTGGAAATAGTGCGGAGTAGCCACTCGTCACTACACTATCTCCTATGCTATAGGGTGCGTGTTTCGGGAGGTTGGTGAGCAATGTATGCTCTAAGTCCTTACCATCCCATGAGAGGGTGCCTACGTACTCACTTCTAGGCGAAGGTTTGCAGTTGAGCTTAAAATCGCTATTAACTAGAGGTATGACCTTGGCATAGTGGCGCCCTGTAGTTGCTACCACCCCTACGATACCTTCGTTGGAGAGTACCCCCATATCGTTTTGGATCGCTTCTGAGCTTCCCATATCGATCGTTAGGTAGTTCTTCCCACCAAAGAGGGTAGTCCCCACCACTTGAGCTACTTTGTAGAGGTAAGGAAATGGGCGAATGACACTATCCGTGGAGAGCCTTTGCCAAGTGAGCGAATCGACCTCCAAGCGTCGTAGCTGATACTTGAGCCTTTGATTCTCCTCCTCAAGTGCCGCATTCCGACCCATCAGGGCTACATTCGCATCCCTTAGTCCCAGGTACTCATTGCTTTTATTGGCATACTCTGTGACGGTACCAGTGATGATATTAGTGCTACTTAGAAGTACGCTATTGCGATAAACACTTCCATTGAATAGCAATAGAAGTGCCATCACCTCCAGCACCACAAATAGTAGAGTGTGGGCATTGGAGCGTAAAAACTCTAAGAGCTTATCCATACTTGGCTACAAGTGGGCCAACGCCTTGACTACTTAAATAGCTGGCTGTAAGTATTGCTATTTTCGAGTACAATATGGGTGCCCTTCGCTACTGCGTAAAGTGGGTCTTCAGCTACGTGGAATGGTATCTGGAACTTGTCTTGTAGTCTCTTGTCGAGCCCTTTGAGCATAGCTCCACCGCCTGAAAGGTAGACTCCATCTTTGAAGATATCCGCATAAAGCTCAGGCGCAGTGGCATCAAGAGCATTGGAAATAGCCGTCTCGATCTTCTGCACAGACTTCTCAAGGCAACCAGCGATCTCGTGGTAGCTCACAGTGATGGTCTTTGGAAGGACACTAGCTAGATCTTGTCCGATCACCGTGTAGTCATCGGGACCAGCCTCTAGCTCAGGTAGTGCCGAGCCCACGTTTTTCTTGATCTCCTCTGCCGTTGGTTCACCTATCCGTATCTGGTGCTTCGCCTTCATGTAGTCCACGATGTCGTTGGTGAATTCATCACCAGCTACCTTGATCGACTTATTGGAGACAATACCGCCGAGCGAAATTACTGCGATCTCTGTAGTACCTCCACCGATGTCTACAATCATATTACCTTTGGGCTCCAGTACATCCAGTCCGATACCAATAGCGGCTGCCATAGGCTCCATAATGAGGTAAACCTCACTGGCGCCTGCCTTCTCTGCCGCATCGCGCACCGCTCTTAGCTCTACATCTGTACTGCCCGAGGGGACACTTACCACCACCTTCAATGCCGATGGGAATAGGCTTTTCTTGGTTCTTGCCATCTGGATAAATCCCCTAATCATATGCTCCGTGGCATTGAGGTCGGCCACCACACCGTCGCGAAGAGGTCGTACAGTCAGCAGGTCGTTATTTTCCTTTCCTACCCTCCTATATGCTTCGCTTCCTACCCACTCGATCTTTTCGGTCTTGCGATTCATCGTGATGTAGCTAGGCTGGTCAATGACAATTTTCCCCTCCTTGATAATCACCGTATTGGCGGTTCCTAAGTCGATCGCCATACGTTGTGTAAATGAGAATAATCCCATACTAATTTATCGTCTCTTAAATAATTATTTCTCTTCTCTATAAAAGTCCATCCCTCCCCGCTTAGTGCTTGAAGTGACGTACTCCCGTCATGTACATTGGTAGCTTGTGCTCTCGAGCAAAGGTGATACTCTCCTCATCTCTCACCGAGCCGCCAGGCTGAATGATCGCCTTGATGCCAGCTTCATTGGCAAGCTGCACACAATCGGCAAAGGGGAAGAAGGCATCACTACTGAGTACTGCGCCCTCAGTGCTAAATCCCATAGCCCTCGCCTTCGCTACCGCTTGGTTTAGGGCATCTACCCTCGAAGTCTGCCCGTAACCAGCTCCTATCAATTGTCCATTCTTCACAAGTACAATGGCATTGCTCTTGCAGTGCTTTACGATCTTCATCGCAAAAATCAAGTCCTCCACCATCTTGTCGCTAGCTAGGTACTCACTTGTAGGAGTGAGCTCCTCCGCACTCTCCACCTTTTTGTCCTTGGCCTGTGCTAGCAAGCCACCCACTGCCGAGCGGTAGGTGTATTTACTCGAGTCAAAGCCGATACGATCAATGAGTAGCCGGCGATTCTTTTTCTTCTCAAGGATTTCCAGTGCCTCACTGGAGTAATCGGGAGCAATTAGTATCTCAATGAATAGCTTATCTAGCTCCTCTGCCAACGAACGGTCAACTGGGCGATTCAGCACCACAATCCCGCCAAAGGCCGAAACCGGGTCAGAGGCGAGTGCCTTGGTGTAGGCGGTGTGGATATCCTTGTCGCTCGCTACGCCGCATGGGGTATTGTGCTTGATAATCGCTGCGGTTGGCTCATCAAAGTCCTCTATCAGTGCACAAGCTGCCTCTAGGTCCAGTATATTATTGTAGCTCAGTTGCTTGCCGTGAAGGATTTCAAAGCGCTCGGTAAGCGCAGTGCCATAAAACTTCGCCTCCTGATGTGGGTTCTCCCCATAGCGAAGTGGGTAAGCTACTGGGATGGATAGATCAATGCCCTCCTCTGGAAGCTCGTCCGAGACTTTAGAGCTGGCAAAATAGTGGTAGATATGATTGTCGTATTCCGAGGGAAGTCCAAAGGCGGCCTTGGCCATTTCCTTCCTCTGCTCCTCCGTGGTCACCCCCTTGCCACTCTGTAGCATTTCGAGCAGAGCACCATAAAACTTACGTGAAGCTATGATGAGGACATCCTTGTAGTTCTTCGCTGCTGCACGGATCAGGCTCACCCCGCCAATATCTATCTTCTCAATGATCTCCTCGTGCGTACCGCCCGAAGCGATCGTCTCATCGAAAGGATAAAGATCTACCACTACAAGGTCAATCTCCAGAATATCGTACATATCGCACTGCTTGGCATCGTCTGCATGGTCGCGCCTAGTTAGGATACCACCAAATATACTGGGGTGTAGAGTCTTCACCCTACCTCCTAAGATAGAAGGGTAAGAGGTCAATTCCTCCACCGCCGTACACTTTAATCCCAATCCAGTGATATATGTTTGAGTACCTCCCGTGGAGATCAGTTCCACACCAAGTGCAGCTAGCTCCCTCACTATTGGCTCCAGCCCTTCCTTATTAAATACCGAGATGAGTGCCCGTTTTATTCGCCTCTCCGACATAGTTTTACCTCTATAAAAATCGATTCTCAATGCACTCTGCATAGTGCCTGTACAGTTTTACTGCAAAGTTAAATAAAAATAGTGACACTCAGCCCCATTTGCCCTCATTGATATAGGGGTTACGCATTAGAAAGGTCTTTCGTAAAACTAATCGATCATCGAGTTTGTAACTAATCAATCGAGGAGTTTGTAACTAAGCGATCATTGAGTTTGTAACTCGCCGATCGCTTAGTCACAGTGCTGAGTCTCTGTAAGTTTATCTGGATGTGGTTTCTCCATCCCATCAGAGATATTGGTGTTCGTCTCATCTTAGTACTTAGTGGGGAGGGTACAACGTAGCTGTGAAGTTACCTCGGGCCACAATCTAATGTCCATAGCTATCCCTCTGGAAACTCGGTACTTCTAGTCGCTTGTGGAAAGGACAATCTTTGGTAGATTTGTGCGGGAGAAGCTATTGACATTGATGCGTGAGGAGATGTGGAAGTTATTTAGTTGTATTCTGCTGGGAGTGTTGTGTGGTTGGCTCTTAAGGCGCCGACGTATTAAGGGCGTAAGCAGAGCCTTGATGGTAGTGATCTGCTTGCTACTCTTTGTGCTAGGACTTGAGGTGGCACATTCGCAAAGTGAGATGGCCAATATACTGGTCGTGGTGGGGATTGCGCTAGCGGTGGCTTTGTGCTCTACGGCAGGTAGTGTACTGATCGTGTGGCTCTTTGGTGGCTCTAGGAGGGATCGGCAGTCATGAAGTCCAATCTTATTCTGCTATGCTCCTTTCTCCTTGGCTTGGCCTTGGGGGGAATTGACCTGCTCCCCGATGCTATCGTGGAGTCGGATCTCGGCAATTATCTGCTTTATCTACTTCTATTTTTAGTCGGCCTGAGTGTGGGGAATGACCATGATACCATCCAGGGATTCAGGAAGCTATCCCCTAGGCTGCTGGCATTGCCATTTCTAACGATCATAGGGAGTCTGTTCGGTGGTGTGGTGGTTGCATTGCTCTTGGGGCAGTCTATCTTTGAGATGTTGGCGATATCGCAAGGGCTAGCTTACTACTCTCTTTCTAGTATCCTGATCACCGAGAAACTTGGGATTACCCTTGGTGCTATTGCTCTTTTTGCCAATGTCTTCCGCGAGCTCCTGACACTTCTTTCTGCCCCTCTTTTGGCTAAGTGGCTAGGCCCGCTAGCACCCATTGCTGCAGGCGGGGCTACGACTATGGATGTATCTTTGCCCGCAATTGTCAGTGCTTCGGGAAAGGAGTACTTGGTGCCAGCCATTTACCACGGCTTTGTCTGCGACTTTAGCGTACCTATCTTCGTGACGCTCTTCATTGAGCTGGCGTTGGGATAAAGTAAAGGCGTACCTGGGATCCAGATACGCCTTATATATAGGTAGATCATCTACGATCAGGGGATGATACAGTAGTTCGTGGCTAGCCCACCTTCGGAGGTCTCTTTGTAAAGACTTGGAAGGTCGTGGCCAGTCTGCTTCATCACCTCTACCACTTGGTCAAAGGTGACGCGGTGGAATCCATCGGAGAAAGCGGAGAAGGTGTTGCTATCTAGTGCACGAGCGGCAGCAAAGGCATTGCGCTCGATACAAGGGATCTGAACCAAACCGCAGATCGGGTCGCAAGTAAGCCCTAAGTGGTGCTCAAGAGCCATTTCTGCTGCATACTCAATCTGGTTGAGACTCCCGCCAAAGAGCTGATTGGCAGCTGCTGCAGCCATAGCGCACGCTACACCCACCTCGCCTTGGCACCCTACTTCGGCGCCAGAGATCGAGGCATTGGTACGAGCAAGATTGCCGATTAGCCCCGCCGTGGCAAGTGCACGGTGGATCATACGGTCTGGAAACTCTCGGGAGGTCTGAAGGTGGTAGAGAACGGCTGGTACTACACCCGATGAACCGCAAGTGGGGGCAGTAGCTACCACGTGACCCGAGGCATTCTCCTCCGACACTGCAAGGGCGTAGGAGTAAACTAGCCCACGGCTACTCACATTACTCTTGTAGCCTTTTGCCCGAATCAGGTATTCACCAGCTTTGCGACGAAGGTTGAGCCCCCCGGGAAGTACCCCATCGGTCTCCAATCCTCTTATTACCGACGCTCTCATCACTTGCCACACCTCGGCCAGATGATCCCATACGGAAGGGTCGTCGTACCGCTCCACATACTCCCAGAAGTTGATGTGGTGTTGCTGGCAGTAGACCATAATATCTGAGAGCGTACTGTGGGGGTATATCTGTTCGTTGCGACTCTCATCAAAGGTCTCATTGGCTAGTGAGCCACCTCCAATACTATAGACTTTCCACTTGTCGAGCACCTTATCACTCTCTCCAATAGCCTCAAAGAGCATGCCATTGGTATGAAATTCAGGCACAATAGTGGGTTCCCAAAGAATCTTAGTGGGAGCGATGGGCTGTAGTACATCGAGTATTGCTACATCGGTCATGTGCCCCTTACCAGTTGCGGCAAGTGAACCATAAAGCGTCACCCTAAAGCAGCTAGGATGGTTCCCTTCAAACCGCTTGGCAAACATCTCCGCTGCCCGCCGTGGCGCCATAGTATGGCTACTTGATGGACCATGACCTATTTTGTATATTGTCTTTATTGTCTCCATATTATATACCCCTTCAATGTATGCAAAAATTCAACCGCAAAGTTACCACTTTTTAGTGGGACTACCTATTGGCTATCGTATCCTCGATTACGCAAGATTTGTTTGTGATGAAGATTGGAGATGCCCAAAATAAGTGGTTATCGAGTTCGTAGCCAAAGCAGTGGCGAGTTTGTAACCAAGGGATCAATGAGTTTGTAACTCAGTCATCCTGGAGTTTCGAACTCAGCGATTGCTCAGTTACAAACTCAATTTTCAGCTTTATAACCCTATGATTTATAGCCGATTGCAAACCCCCTTTGCTCCGCTATTTTGCTAGTGGATTTTAGGGGTGTAGCCTATCTCGATGAGGCTACCGTGTGATATAGATAGGTGCCGGTTTGGTAGTTTTAGCAATTGTTGCTATCTTTGTCGCAAGAATGTGCTTTGGTGGTTATTCAACCATCAAAGTTAAAAGGGAAACAGGTGCAAGTCCTGTACAGTCCCGCTGCTGTAAGTCTTATTAAACGACCTAGCGTAAACCACTGTGAGAGCTGTCTCTTATGGGAAGGAGCTAGGATCGGAGACGAGTCAGAAAACCTGCCTTCTATGTGCATTTTGTATCTCTCTCGAGGGTTGGAGAGGTGCCACAGAACGACTTAGTCTAGTCAATTCCCTTTCTTTGACCGCAACACGAAGAGGGCTAAGATTGCTGATGTGGTGATTTGATCAGGAAAATGAGCGTGAGTCTGTGAAGTTTCGCGTCGTTGATATGCACAGCAATGGAGCAGCAGAGAGTGTACACTTCTGCCTTTTGTGTCACTCGAGCCACTCTTTGGGGGTGGGTGTCGTAGTTGAGCAATCATCGCTACGCATCCACTCTCTTTTTATTTGCTTCTGCTTCCCCCCTCCTTATATGAGACTGTCGCACGAAGGCGATCTGTTGCGTTGCTTTCGGAGTTCGAGTTCGGTCACGTACGTGAGTACGTTACCTTCACCCTCATCCTCAGTGCCTTGTATCTCATCCTGCGTGCATAGTCTCAGTACATTTTAGCAAATGTGCGAGAATGGCACTTCGTGCAACATTCTCTATATAGAATCCGAATAATTTACTCTATTCTTCCAAATGTGGAAGAGGGATGGAGACGCTCCAGTGTACACGAAGAGATGCCTACCGCAATGACTTGCTGGAAGGCATCTCTTCGTATCATTTAGTTAATCGAGTTATTGGATAGGCTCGCCAAAGCGATTGGTCTGCGGCTCACCCTTGCAAATCATCAGAATAAGAAGGATGATCCCTCCTAGGATAGGGATGGCACTGATGAAGATCCAACCTCCACCTTTGCCTAAATCATGTAGACGACGCACTGTTACTGCAATGCTTGGTATTAGCAGTGCCAAACTGTAAATCCATAAGATAATCATGAATACCATGTTTGGACCTCCATAACTATCTTTTAAAGAAAATGCTAGAATCGATATGAAGAAAGAAACGATAAAATTAGACTTATGGGTCAAAAGTGTTGGTGCAACATATTAAGTGATTAGTTATAATCAGT
>OKRX01003232.1_pt1 | contig 10019 bp, 7 predicted proteins | sample 1601241 | NCBI WGS metagenome assembly OKRX01 (sample SAMEA3541500, study PRJEB24748) | human gut metagenome | biome: human gut; feature: human-associated habitat; material: faeces | place: China | collected 2012
CGCCCGTCTTGTAAATAAGCCAGGCGGTCAGCGACATAGAAGGCCGAGTAGATAATCAAGCCTTGAAATTCAAATTGAATCCCAAGGCTTTTTGTTTCTTATTCTCTGGCAGGGCTGTTGATGGGCATCAAACAGTCCTGTCTGTATTATTATTTGATAACTACCTTCTTGTTGTTGATGATGTAGATGCCATTGCTCAGGTGCAGTTCGCTCATTGAAGAGGCGATTGCAATCTGGTTGCCTTGCAGGCTGTAAACCTTCACACCCTTGTTGCCGAATGATGTTGTGATGCTCTCAATACCAGCTAACTCACCATCGGTGTAGCCTAAAGAGAGAGTCTTTGCTTCGTAACCTTCTGGCAACTCCAAGTAGGCACCGAAAGCATTGGTAGTAGCTTCTGCATCGCCTTTCTTGAAGGTACAGTCGGCAGCAAGGTTATATTTACCTTCTACGTTGCCTGGGGTATAGGTTCCTACGAATGTTGTGCCAAGGCCATTGTTTGTGTTGACCACACCCTTGTCGGTGAAGGTGAACTCGGTGACAGCTTCGTTGTAGTTGGCGACGAATGGAACGTTGGCATCAACATGATCTGCTTTCTCGAAAGTAACGACAGAGTTATTGTCTTCTTTGTCTACGATTTCCTTATAGGTTGCGATGCTTGCAGCGTTCATGTCATCCTTGCTTACCCAGAAAGGCAGGCACATAGTGTTGTAGCCAGCGTTTACAGATCGTTTCAGGGTTACATTTGCTGCCTGGAAATCTTCATTGACCATGAAAGCCTTGGTGTCGTCGAGTACGAGATTGGCGCATTTTCCGTCTTTCACCACGTTGTCAGCCTCGTAAGCTTCATCAGCATATACGAGAATATTGCTGTTGTCGCCTCGCATAGCATTAATATCAGCATCCTTTACGATGCAGCCTTGCATGATAATATTGGCAGGCTTGCCGGAAAGTTTTGTTGCCAATGTGGCAAAGTCATTGTATTCAACCTTTTGCCATTCGCCGTCAGCATTCTGGCATTCTCCTTTCATCCAGGCACCCTCCAGCTTGATAACTCCCTCAAGCGAGTTGGGTTCTATCTTTGAGAGCTGCTGACCATTCACCGTAGTAGCTGGCTCTATCTGGATATTGTCGATATAAACTTCTTGTTCTCCCACTACATCACCAGTCTGGGCAGTGATGGTCATGATGCCAGGATAGTCGAAGCTTCCGTTGTTGGTATAATCGAATATTACTTTCTGCCATTTTCCTGCCTCACTGTAATAAGATGCTACTTTTTTCCAGTAACCCTCTGAGCCATCAGTAGGGTCGGAGAGTTCTATCTGTATGTTTTCAGCCTGTGACTTCTTGATCATCAGAGAAACGCGGGTGCTGCCCTGTAAAGAGGGTTTCATCCACTCGCGGAAAGGCAGTTTCACAATCTTACGGTCGTTGGTCATCACAAACTTCAGACATTTCTCAGAAGTGTTGATGCCGTCCGTCTCTGGGTTAGCAACCACTTCGGGATCACCATCGGCCCAGAAGCCAATAGCCTCTTTACCCAATTCCTTGTCCTCACCATTCCAAAGAGTGGTTTGTGCGAATGTTGCTGCTGATGCCATGATGGCAACACATAGAGTAAATACTTTTTTCATTTTTGAATCTTTTAGTTTAACAATGTTCAGGTTTATTATTAAGAGAAGAGGAATATTGGTTCTTTGCTTTCCTCTAACTCTCAGCTTTTAGTTTTTTTACGATAATGCAAATGTACGATATTAAAGAAAAATTCAACACCAAAAATCGTTCTCTCTTTGAAAGATATGTTTCTTGCAATCATTTCATCCTATTTTGAAATGATATTTACTTAACTTTCTTGCAGTGTAAGTTGAGGGCGTTATGCGTCCTGTTACACTTATGACGCACCCTCACCTTCTGTCGTTATTGTTAAGTCTCAATAAAGTGCTTTAATCGTATCTGTCCATGGCTTTGGGCATCTTTGCCCATAACCATGGGCAAAGATGTTCATCGTTATGGGTAAACTTGCCCATCGTAGTGGGCAAGTTGTATAGTTGTACGTCATCACTCATCATCATCGTCATCTTTCTCGCGTGTACCTTATTTATATATTTACTCAACTGAGTCCACTTGAAAAAGTCGAAAATCGTATTTTTTGTCTTTGCAACTTATTGATAATCAAGAGTAGGTTTTCGTAAAATTGACTTTTTTAAGTGGGCTCATCCTTAAAAAAAAGAGTTCCAAAGATGAGAAAAATGTTTCTTGTAACATATTTAATACGTAATGAACGATTTTTGCGTTTCCTTTTGAATATGTATTTATACTTTTGCGGCATCATTTTGGTGAAAATCATCGAAAATTAACCTAAAAATATTAATTATGAACCAAATCTCTACATTTTTAACTCTGTTTCTTTTGTGTTTAACAAGCAATTCCTTTGTCAATGCACAAACTGTCGGTTTCTATGCTCCTTACGAGGATATGGAAAACGAATGTGAAAATTCTAACCTTTATGGTTCCTATACATGGTTTGTAGATAACTATGTAAAGAATGGTAAAGGTATTGTCGTTACACCAAGTACTCTTGACAAGATAAAAGACTTGAAGACTCTTTGGGTTGCTTACGATGAGGATAATTTACAGAAGGGTTGGAAATATCTTCCAACTTCTATGACCAATGCTGATGCCTTGACTGCTATTAAGCAACATGTAAAAGATGGTGGAAGCTTGTTTCTTTCATCTTTGGCTACTCAGCTTCTTGTAGGTCTGGATCGTATTGATGCAACCTTGACTCCCAACATTTTCAATACAAGTGTAGGTAAGAAAAACTTTGATTTGTGGGGAGTCAACCCAATCATGGGAAAGGCAGTAGGTGATGTTTACGACCATAGCGATCATGCTATCTACAAAGGATTATTTACAAGTGAATATAAATATCCTGACAATACTGACTGGAACCATATATTTTATCCGCTGATTAATGCTGCTGATAAAGCAGACCATAACTGCATCTGGGATTTAAATGGTTTGAGCGACCTCAGCGACAATCCCAACAAGTTTGTTGATTTTCAGACAAAGACCAATTCTGTTATCTTAGGTACTTGGCAGCATGTTGTCGACTATGCCGTAGCAGGAGTGGTGGAATTCCAACCAACGGCAGACTTCAAGGGTACCATACTTACCAATGGTATGGCTGCCTACGATATGTCGCTTTATCCTGACGGCGCACAGAATAATGATTATATGGTCAACCTTTATAAGATTACAGAGAATACTCTCGAATATCTTAATTCTAAAGCCGATGAGGTTTCTACAGAAATCAAGGATATAACTTTTGTGGGTGTCAACAAGTCTGATGATGCCTATTACACCCTGCAAGGTGTTAAGGTGGCTTCTCCCTTAACAGCAGGTATCTATGTCCATAACCACAAGAAAGTAGTAGTTAGATAAACCGTTTTATTTAGCTATAATATCAGTAGTATTTGTTTTTAGGTAGTTAGATTTTTGGATAGGGTGGGTAGGTATACCCACCCCAACCAAAAATAAACAATCCCAAAAATGAATACGATTTACTATCCCTAAACGACATTAACTTATAACTATTATATCCTAATGAAGAAAATATTACTCTTGATTCTTTTCTTCGTGTGCACGGCATTGTGTTCTGCAGTCCAGGCAAGGGTTGGTATGTTCATCGGTTATGACCGTGTTGCCGACATTGTGGATGATGACGAGCGTGCCGCTGCACAGTGGTTTCAGAATCATTATTCGGATGGTATCATCTTTACCCCTGCAAACATCTCTGATATCAATCCCAAGGAGGTTACAGCCCTTTGGATAACCATTGACCGTGTCGGCATTGCCCACGGATGGGACAAGCTGCCTGCACCTTTCTGCAGCACGGCAGCCCTTGCTGTGCTGCGCGATTACTTGAAGCAGGGAGGAAATCTGTTTCTTAGCAATCAAGCCACACAGTTGCTTGTTCCATTGGGACGTATTGACGCAGCTTATGCGCCGGGAATCTTCGGCAGTGGCGAAGGCGGAGAAAATTCTGACAACTGGGGAGTAAACGGATGGCTCGGTATGGCAATGAGTCCTTCTTACGACCGTCGTGGTCATCAGGTCTTCTCAGGTTTGAGTGTAGATGTTATCAATGGACATGAGTTTTTTCCATTCATAGGCGCAGGAAGAAAAGAGGACCACAACTGTATGTGGGACTTCAATGCCATTGCCGGCTTGCAAGATATTCCCAACAAGTTGGCTGACTTTGAGTTGAAGACAGGTTCCGTTGTTCTTGGAACATGGCAGCATGTTGTGGATTGTGCTTGTGCTGGCTTGATAGAGTTCTTGCCTACAGCTGAGTTCAAGGGACGTGTCATCGCCAATGGAATAGCTGCCTATGAATGGAACCAGAACAACGGCACGAATGCTTTCCAAAACAACATAGAGCGATTCACCGCCAATACGTTGGAATATCTACAGAGTGCCCCTACAGGTCTTGGTGCAGCTTTGCCTTTAGAGAAAGTGGCAAGTCTCGATATGAGTATATTCAAGAAGCGCAGCTACTTCTATGTCAAGGACGTTGCTGCACAACAGAATGTGTTTCTTTCGCAGATAACGACACCAGCCAACTTGCCTGGGCCTAAGGGCGATGCCCTGCGCTTCGACGGTTATTCAACCACTTTAGTACCTAAAGTAGACTTGGCAAGCAAGAATCGCAATTCCTTTACCTTCTCCATGTGGGTGGCTCCTGAGGCTTATCCTGCCATGAACATCGACAGAGACGAGAATCGTTTCACGACGATGGCTGGCAACCTGAACCATGAGGAAAAGGCTGGATGGGCTTTCGAACTGAGCAACCGTGGCAACTATCGTTTCAGTTGCTATACTGGCGGCTACCTGACTGTTATCGACGGAAACGGCATGTTGCCGCGTTATGAGTGGAGCCACTTGGTGGCAACGGTGGATGCCGACAACTGTAAGGTGACTTTCTATCGCAACGGTCAGGTGTTGGGTGCTGCCGTTTGTTTGCCTACCTTCAATGCTGGCGCTGCTGCCGTCAACATCGGACGCTCCAGCGAGAAGGTCAAGGAATATGGTTATGACCTGAATGTCTTTGACGGACTGATCGACGATATTGAAGTCTATGCAGGAGTTCTTCCATACGAAGACATCAAGGAAACGACTGACCTTGTGCCCGATATGAACTATCCCGCAAGCCATTATGCCGAGGACATCTATCGTCCTGCTTTTCATGGTATGCCTACTGCCAACTGGACCAACGAGACCAATGGTGCGATTTATTACAATGGCAAGTTCCATGTCTTTTTCCAAAAATGTCCTACGGGCAACTATCTTGCCCACATGAACATAGGACACATATACAGCGATGACCTCATCAACTGGCGTGAAGACCGCACAGCCTTTGCACCTACATCCTGGTACGACCTCAAGGGATGCTGGTCGGGATCCGTGTTCCAGAACCCAGACTTCAACGACGGAAAGCCCACCTTTGTCTATACAGGAGTCAATTTCGAAAGGGCTTGCATCGCAACAGGTTCTTCTCTTGATGACAACCTGACTAATTGGGTAAAGCAAGGACCAGTCATCGACCATCGCCCGGATGGTTTGAGCGATGACTTCCGTGATCCTTATTTCTTTAGTCATCATGGTAATAACTACTTGATCGTTGGTGGACGAAAGGGAGATGCAGGTGTAGCCACACTCCATCGTTTCGACAAGAACTCCCGTACATGGAGCAACGATGGAACACTTTTCTTCGAAGGTGCAGTAGGACAGTTGAATGGTGTGTACTGGGAGATGCCTAACGTAACACCTCTTGGTGACAAGTGGCTGTTTACTACCACCCCGATGCAGTCTACCCGTGGTGTGAGAACCATCTATTGGTTGGGTGACATTGCTGACGACGGCAAGTTTGTTCCTACTTCGGGCACAGTGGAAGAACCACAGACCATAGAGCTCTCTGGTGTTGCCAAGGACGGTTACGGACTTCTCTCGCCCAGCATCTTCAAGTACAACGACAAGACGCTTCTCTTGGGCATCGTTCCCGACAAGGGAGGCATCGACAACTATATGCAGGGATGGGCACATACCTATTCTTTGCCTCGTGAGATTTGTCTTTCGAGTGACGGCAAGCGTATTGAGCAGCGTCCTTATTCTGGTTTGGAAGCCATGCGCACAGCAACCAAGTTCTCGCAAACCAACTTCGATTTGGACGGTTCTCTTTCTTTGGCTCCTGTTGCCGGCAGAAAGGTAGAAATCTTTGGCAGTTTCAAAGTGGGGAAGGATGAGTTTGGCTTGAAGTTCTTTGGTGATGGCGAGAAAGCTGCCAAGTTGTATTTCACTCCCAAATATAATGCTGTGACACTCGATATATCCGAAATAGATCGTCTGGTCAACGATGACAGTAGCTTCGGCGGAAAGTACAACAGCCAGTTGCCCGAGAAGATCAATGAGGGTGATGTTGTTACCTTACATATATATATAGACAACTCCATTGCCGACATCTTTATCAACGACAAGTGGGCTTTCTCGGTCCGTATCTATGCCACCAATACTGCTGCCGATAAGGTTGAGGCTTATGCCTTGGGTTCTACACATGTCAACAGCATGAGCGCCTGGGTGCTCGATCCTCAATCCGATGGTATTTCTACAGGCATTGACCATGCGATGGTTTCATGCAATAAGGATGCTGAGGCTCCGGCTTACAATATGGCAGGTCAGCGTGTGAGCAACAGCTTCCGGGGCTTTGTCATCCAAGGTGGAAAGAAATATTTGAAGAAATAAAATTTATATACAAGTCAACACTTCCCTTCTTGCTGCTGACGAAAAGATGGGACAAACTAAAAAGTTTTAGAAAATGAAAAAGTTTAAGTTTTTATTCTTGTTGATTTCTCTGCTTGTTTGCAGTGGTCAACTGGCAAAAGCCCAAACAAAGGTGGGAATCTTTATTGAGAAAACTACAGGCCTGGACGATGACGAACAAGCCGCTTATAAATGGTTTGTCAGTGATGAGTATAACCCAGGTCATGGGTTGGAAAAGGTAGTGTTTACACCAGACAATATCAACTCTCTGAGTGTCAGTGATGTTAAGGTGCTGTGGATTCCGATTAACCGTCAGGGAAATAATATAGAAGATGTACAGCCTTCGGCAATCTATAACCATGTGGAGACTTTGAAGAAATATGTCCAGGATGGTGGTAATCTCTATCTCACCAATCATGCCACCTTGTTGGTTTCTGAAATTGGTCGTATTGCCGAGCAGTATAAACCTAATACCGTGACTTATGCAGCTGCGGTAGAAAACAGTGATGCTTGGGGTGTCAATCCTCGTTTTGCAGATATGGATTATCGTGGACATGTGCTTTATAGTGGCTTTGTAGCAGGCTCTAAAAATAATTTGTGGGATGACAACTACTTTCTGAATTCAGGCACTTCAAAGGAAGACCACAACTGTTTGTGGACAGGTGTTTCTTATACAGATTTTATCAAAGCTACGAATTCGCATATTCTTGGTAAATGGTCGCAGAATGGCGATACAAACAACTTCGGTGTGGTTGAGTTTATGCCAAGTGGTGATTATAAAGGAACTATACTTTGCAACGGTTTGGCTGCTTATGAGTGGGACTGTGAAGGCAATGAATTCGTAAACAATATTAAGAAATTCACCGAGAATAGCATCAGCTATCTGGCAAACATCGACAAGAAAATCGGTTTCTTGGTTCCTGGAAGTGACTATAGTCAGAAATATAAAGACTGGGGAGCAGACGATGATGCTAAGGCTCTGGAGTGGTTCCAGACTTTTTATGGTGCAAAGGCAAAGTTGGTAACTCCAAATGATCTGGCTTCGTTGAACCCTGCTGAGGTTCCTGTATTATGGGTGCCCATAAACCATGATGGAGTCAGTGCTTACGAAAATATCAACGATGTTTACCGTAACTCTGTAGATGCTCTTAAGTCTTATGCTCAGAAGGGTGGAAACCTTTACTTGACTAACTATGCCGCTTTGTTTGTCGAAAAGATGGGGCGCACGAACGGCAATGACCTTGGCGACGGACTCAAGGCAAATGAGTATGAAATAAAGAATTATTATTTCACAGAAGAGGAATACAAAAATACCAACAGCGATGGAAGAAAAGATAATGGTATCCGTTATATTATAAAAACAAATGAGGTTACAGGCTTCGATAAGTCAGGCTACTTCCCTTATGCAGGTTTAGCTGATGCCACAGGAATACTTAAGACATCACAGTTTGGCTTGAAGGAGCATCATGGAATCATGTGGATGTTGGAAAGCGATATTGTTAATTCTAACCCAGAGAAGTTTAAAAAGTTTGAGGAAGGAACCCATTCTATTATTTGGGGCTTGCCAGACATCATTGGAGATTATGCCCGTGCCAGTGTGATAGAGTTCCAGCCTTACAACGAGTATTTGGGAACCATTTTTGCCAATGGTGACTTCTCTTACGAGTGGGATGAGACGGCTCGCGATGGTGATGGTAATCCTCAAGGTGGTACAGGCAAGAATATCTACCAGTACAATATAGAACGTTATACCAGCAATATCCTCAATTACTTGTTGGAAACAGCTCCTGCGACTTACACTACCACAAAGGCTCCTATCAATGTGGATGGTAAGGGTATTACTTATTGGAGTACTTTCTATGCCAGCAACAACCGACTCTTGCCAGAGGGTGTTACTGCTTATGCCGTGAAATCAAACAACGATGGCAGGGCGCAGTTGGTAAAGGTTGCCGATGGCGGACAGGTTATCCCTGGCGGTCAGGGCTACTTGCTCAGTACTGCAAAAGAAAATGGTTTCTACCTGACTCCATCTGCCGGCGAAGCCGTTGCTGCACCTGCAGAAAACCTCTTGACGGGTTCTGACGAGGCACGGACTTTTAATAAGGCAGGCTATAAGTATTATATATTGGGTAGGTCGGGCGAAGATTTCGGCTTCTATTGGCAAAAAGGAACAAATGGAAACAGTGTCAATAATGCAGCTCATAAGGCCTTCTTGCGAGTTTCTTCTTTAAGCAGTGCCAAGTTCCTCAGCTTTACCTTTGGTGAAGAAACTACATGTATCAATGGCATTACTGCCAGCGATGCAGAGCAAAACGGCACAGCACTTTACAATCTCGCAGGTCAGCGAGTAGCTAAGGGCTATAAGGGTCTTGTCATCAAGAACGGCAAGAAGTATCTTGTGAAGTAATAAACAAAATTAAGAATCCGTAAACATAGATTTAATATGAAAAAGTCATATATTCAACCATCCATCGCCACCATCCTTGCCGTGGGGGGGCAAATACTTTCTGGTAGTATTAATGTGAAAAATCAAGAATCCGATAATACAGAACAGTATTCCAAGAAACACGATCAGTTCTCCTTCGTGGATGATGAATCTGAGAACGGTTGGCCTAAAGCCACTTCCGTTTGGGATAAGTAAATAAATAAAAGGTAGCAATTCTCACTCTCTGTATAATTGCTACCTTTTTTTGAAATCTCGCAGGCAGACATAAGATATTACATGTCAGGAGCCATCTTTTTGCGATATTTTAAGAAAATACGTTCATATAGGTGCAATTTTGCTACAATGCAACAATTTTATGGCTCTATGAACGAATATTTATATCCAGTTTGTTTGATTTCTGTTAATTTTGCTTTCGATTTCAAAACCCATTTAATCTACAAAAACTCTTAAACCGTAAACAGTTTATTAGTATGGAAAAAATTAAAGTAATTATGATGAGCATTCTGATGATGCTCGTTAGTTCGGTAGCTTTTGCCCAGGACAATTCTGTCAGAGGTACAGTTACTGACAATAGTGGAGAACCTATTATAGGTGCCACTATCAAAGTTAAAGGTGGTGCTGCCACTCTGGGTACCATTACTGATATTGATGGTAACTTCAATTTAAAGGTAGCACCTGGTTCTACACTCGTTATTTCTTATCACTAGTGTCCACTAAATAAATTTAAGACTTAATTCTCTTACAGTTTGTAACT
>OKRX01003234.1_pt1 | contig 10014 bp, 9 predicted proteins | sample 1601241 | NCBI WGS metagenome assembly OKRX01 (sample SAMEA3541500, study PRJEB24748) | human gut metagenome | biome: human gut; feature: human-associated habitat; material: faeces | place: China | collected 2012
GATTTGCCTGCGTCCGTATCCGGCCACGTTGACGCGGTAGAGCGTCGAGCCGCGGAAGCGCTTTTTGCCGATCACGGTCGTTTGATCGTTGGCCAGTATATCGAGTTCCAACAGCTCTTCGGCCGCGGCCGAAATCTGGAAAACGACCTCTCCGAAAGCGGGGGAATAGATGGGGGGATATTTGACGATTTGCATAGGAAAAAGTTCAGCGGAACGTAAATCGGTCAGGCGGCATATCAGTCTTCGAGCGGGCTGTCCGCGGGGCAGAAACGCATCCGTACCTCGCATTCGATTTTGAGTGCCGTCTCGCCGTAGTTGGTCAGTGAGTTTTCAGCCGGCGTGCAACCGATTTTCGCGATATCGAATATTTGTCTGCCTGCGTAGATGTTGTCGAGAATCCGTAAGGCTGCGATCTCCAGCTCCGCCCATTGCCGCTCCCGGCTTTCCGGTCGCGGTTTTTTGTCTAAATGCATCAGGTAGAGTGTCATTTGATAGGTCAGGTATCCGTCGCGGCGTCCCTCTACGGCGATGATCCGTACGGGGAGCAGCCATGCTGCCGGAAATTTGGCGATACCGTTGTTGATGCGGTAGGCAAAACCGGTATGAAAAGCATAGCCTTCGGTGATGGCCGCCTTTTCGATCGTGGCGGTCAGTGTTTCTCTGAGCATGGGAATAGGGGATAAGGTTGCAGGTGGAATATGTTTACCGCGAAACTCGTGCCTGCCGCTTGCATTTGGCATGGAGCAGTTGCATGAAAGGATAGAGAGGCATTTCGCGGGTTGTGGCGATTTCAGAGGGCAGGTATCCGGCCGCTTCGAACAGCATGTCGTTCCAGGTTGTCGGCAGCGTGCATTTCAGCTTCCGGCCCGGCTGTTTCGTTCCGGATGCAAGTCTGGATAACGTATAGCAGCAAGGAAACATTTGCTGCAAATAACGATGGGTTTGGTTCAGCAACCTGAAAAGATGCCGGATAACGGTCAAGGGAAGGCGTTGCATCGTTTCAGCCCTGTGCCGGGCTCGTTGCTCGTCGTAACGTTCTCCCGCGGGCCGGCAAAGGATGGCCGTGATCAGGGGTGCATAGTCCCATGCGCCGGCCAGATAGAGGTCCGTTGCTTCGCAGAACTCCCCCGCGGTTATCCGATACATGGGCATCGGCTCCCCGTTGATATCCCTGTCCGTTTCCGGATAGCGGAGCCATTCGCCATGCCAGTGGAATCTTGGTGGATGCGCCGTCTGTCCGGAGAGGATGTCCGTGTGATCGGCTTGATTTTGGTCAGTTGTATAGCCTGCCGGATTGCCGAGTTTATATAGGATCCTGCGTGCGAAAATCAGGCGCTCTTGCGGCTGGGTATGGCTGGCGATGTGGCGGGGAATGCGGCAAAATTCAACCAACAAGGAGATTGTAACTTTATCCTTTTCCGGACAGTTATCGGAACGATCCGGATGGGATGTGTTCAATAATTGTGAACATCGGATCAGGCAGCGTGCCTGTTGCAGGTCGAGCTCCTGCCATGAAGCCGGCAGGGGGTAGCTCTGTTTGTTGATAACAATGTGGAGCATCTGTCGATAACCGGGGAAACTGTGCGGATAAGTTGTGTATATCGGGTTAATTCTCGCAGTATTGCGACAATACTTTCGTCAGTTCCTTGAGCTCTTTGCCGATGCTTGCCACCCGGCTGCTCGACAGTTTGGCTGCATTGCGCGCCTGAGTCAATTCGTGAATCTTATCCGTGCTTCGTTGCAAAAGGATAAGGGATTGCCGGGTCAATCTGTTGATTTTAACTTCCTGGGATTTAATGTTTTCTGTAGATTTGGAAGTGGTTCGGCTTTGTGAGGATACACAGTCTGAAGTGGTCATATCGCTGAAGTTTAGGGATGTGTTTAGGAAATTTCCTGCCGTCGGAACCGATCGATATTTGTCGGCCCGGAATGCGTGAGAGAGAAAGAAAGATAATGTGATCTTTTGATAGGTGATAACCCGGTAAGTTGTTGTGGATAACCCGTCCGGCCAAAGACCGAGTGTCAGAAAGTAGACGGATAATGACGGATAGAAGTATGTACGAAAGTCAGTTTCCCGTGGAACAGTTTATCGTCTGATGGAACAAATATACAACACCGCCCCCCCTTTGTCAAGTGTTTGGACGAAAAAAACTGTAAAAAGATAAATATTTTAACTTACTTTTCGTCTAATGAAAAGAGTTCGAGCTGTTTAAACGAATGGTTAAAAGAGAGGCGATGGTACGGTGAAAGACCGTGGCGCATGACAGCTTCCCGGTGTTCGCGGGTGGGATAACCTTTGTTTTGTTCCCACTTGTAGACCGGATATTCGGCCGCGATCCGCATCATATATTCGTCGCGGTAGGTTTTGGCAAGTACCGAAGCTGCTGCGATCGGAGCATAGGTGGCGTCTCCTTTGACGATGCACCGATAAGGAATGTCCAGGGAAGAGCGGAACTGGTTTCCGTCTATCAGCAGCAATTGGGGTTTCGTTCCGAGTTTCGTTACGGCGCGTGACATGGCGGCGAACGACGCGTTGAGGATATTAATCCGGTCGATTTCTTCGGGCATTACCATTTCTACTGCCCATGCGACTGCTTCCTGTTCGATGACTGTTCGGAGCAGGTTGCGGTTTTTCTCGCTCATTTTTTTCGAGTCGTTGAGCAGCGGATGGTTCCATCCGGGGGGTAAAATGACGGCTGCGGCGGTCACGGGACCGGCCAAAGGGCCCCGTCCCGCTTCGTCGCAGCCGGCTTCGATCCATTCGTGTTGATAACACGCTTTAAGCATCCATCAGCCCTTTGTCTACAAAATATTTCTCGATTTTACCAGCCTCTTCGGTCTGGTTATATTTCTGGGCCAGAGTGTACAGCTCGTACAAGAGCGAAATGTTAGTCCGCAATTGTGTCTGTACCAATCCGGCCTGTTTGCCTTTGAACCGGAAGTAGTAGTCGATGTACTCTTCTAGTATTTTGGCATAGTCTTCCAACACAGCGGTTCCTTTTTCATCGGCCCCGGCCATGTAGTAAGCTTCGATCAACGGGATCGTCTGTACGTAAGAGTGACGAATCTGGTTGAACGGCATCTCTTCGATCGCGCGGTCGAGCACTTCGATCGCTTTGGTCGTATCTCCTTCCGCTACGAGTTGCTTGGCCAGACGTGCGAACAGGTTACGCGACTGCACGGCTCCGAAGTTGGTCTGTACGAAATAATCCGCATAAACTTTCGGATCCTTGATATTCGCATATTGGTATTTGTTCATCAATTGATCGTACAGGAATTCGGAATCGATACGGCCCGATTCCCAAGACGATTGCGGAACGGTTTTGATCGGAACCAAGCGGTACGAGAAACCGTCCAATTGCAGGTAGTCCCTAAGCCCCAATTCGTCGATGCCGCTCGGAGTGGTGAAGTAAAGCGGGCGCTTCCAGTCGAAATTCGACAACAGGTCGAGCAGCATCATTTCACCCCGGTCGATCGTGCTTTTTTTGATCGTGACGACGATGCTGTCTTCGATCAGGTCGGCATCTTCCGGCTTGACGATTCCGCTTTTCAACACATTCTCCTTATTGACCGGAACGATGAGTTGTTTGGCCGGCAGGAAATCGGCGTTTTTACCGCCGATCGACATTTTTGTGCGCGGGTCTTCGCTTTTGACGAAATCAATCGCTTCTTTGACCGGCACCGGTTTCTTCAACAGATCGTTGACGATCAGGAATTCGTTATTGTAGGTGTACTTGTTCCGCGGTAGTGTGAACGGCACAGGTTCCGAGTCGTTGCTTTTGAGCTTCATCTGGTCGATGTACCATTCGCCGCCCAAGTAGCTCATGTTCATCACACGGACATCCTTGCGGTAACCTTCCACCTCTTGTGCATACCACAAAGGGAAGGTGTCGTTATCGCCGAAGTTCATGATGATGGCATTCGGCAGCAGTCCGGTCAGGTAATTGAGTCCGAAATCGCGCGCAGTGTAACGTCCCGAACGGTCATGGTCGTCCCAGTTTTTGGCGCCTAAAATCACGGGTACTGTAGCGCAGATCGCCGTGGCGATCACTGCCGTGGCGACATTCTCTTTTTTGAACCACCGTTTGGTCGCCTGGAAAACCGACAAGACACCGAAACCGATCCAGATAGCAAATGCGTAGAACGATCCCGCATATACATAATCCCTTTCACGGGGTTCTGCGGGCGGCGAGTTCAGGTAGACGACGATCGCTACGCCTGTCATGATAAACATCGTCATCACGACGGTAAAGTTTTTGCCGTCGCGGTTCAGCTGGTAAACCAGTCCGATGATACCCAGTAGGAACGGTAAGAAATAATAGGTATTGCGCCCCTTGTTGGCTGCCTGTTCCGAGGGAATGTTATCCTGCGGGCCGACGAACAGCTGGTCGATCGCTTTGATCCCGCTGAGCCAGTTGCCGTCGGTAATCTCGCCCGTTGACTGGATGTCGCTCTGCCGTCCGACGAAGTTCCACAGAAAATAGCGCCAATACATGAAGTTGAGCTGGTAAGCGAAGAAAAACTTCAGGTTTTCGGCGAACGTGGGTACCGTGACCATTTCGTCGCGGAAAGGCACTTTTCGACCTTTGATTTCCTTGCCGTCGTTTACCCAGTTGTTATAAGCCGCGATATCCGACTCTTTGGACGAGTACATGCGCGGGAAGAAGAATTCGAATCCGGGGGCGTATTCATATCCCGATACGGTCGACCCTTTTTTGTATTCTTTGCCGTCGTCGCTGAGGTAGTAGGTATCTTTTTCTTTGTAAGCTATCGGAGGCGACGAATAGTAGGGACCTTTGACCAGCGGTCTTGCGCCGTACTGGTCGCGGTTCAGCAGCGACAGCAGCCCGTAGGGGTTGTTCGGCGCGTTGCTGTTCATCGGCGGGTTCACCGAGGAGCGTATAATGACTGAAGCATAGCTTCCGTATCCGATCAGGATTACCGTAACGCAGAGGATAATCGTATTGGCCAGGACCTTGCCTTTTTTGTGGGTGAGCCATATCCCCCAGCCTAGTATCGCCAGCAGCGCAAAGGCATAGAATGTAATCCCGCTGTTCACCGGGAGGCCGAAGCCGTTGACGAAAATGCGGTCGACGAAAGCTCCGAGTTCAATGGTGCCGGGGATAATGATGTACAGCGCTGCGATCAGAATGGCTCCCGATACGGCCAGCGCTTTCACGATGCCCCATTTGGTGATTTGCGGATATTTCCTGAAATAGTAGATAAAGACGATCGCAGGGATGATCAGCAGGTTGAGCAGGTGTACGCCGATCGCGAGCCCCGTGAGGTAAGCGATCAGGATCAGCCAGCGGTTCGCATGCGGTTCGTCCGCGACATTTTCCCACTTGAGGATCGCCCAGAAGACGAGTGCCGTAAACATCGACGAGAGGGCATAGACTTCGCCTTCGACTGCGGAAAACCAGAAAGTGTCGGTAAACGTATAAGCGATCGAACCTACCAGGCCGGCTCCCATGATAGCTGTGATTTGCGGCAGGGTTAGTTCCTCTTCGCTTTTGTGGTACGAGCGGCGTGCCAGGTGCGTGATCGACCAAAAGAGAAACAGGATCGTTGCGGCACTGGCGAGTGCGGACATCGAGTTGATCATCATGGCCACATGCGCCGGGCTGGGTGCAAAAATCGCGAACAGGCGCGAGATCATCATGAACAGGGGGGCTCCGGGAGGGTGCCCTACTTCTAGTTTGTACGAAGTGGCGATGAATTCGCTGCAATCCCAAAGGCTTGCGGTCGGTTCGATCGTCATCAGGTAGACCACGGCCGCAAAGGCGAACGTAGCCCATCCGGCGATCAGATTATACTTCTTAAACTGGTTCATCCGTATAAGGCTCTAAATTGCACTTGTTTTACTCGCAAAAGTAAGAAAATAACGGAATATCCGCTAAAAAAGTCTGAACATACTCGGAAAGTTTGTAATTTTACCCCGCTGAAAAACTGTGTATATGGACTCTAAATTTAGCATTTACAATACCCTTACCCGTAGCAAAGAGCAGTTCGTTCCGCTCAAAGCGCCTTTCGTAGGACTTTATGTCTGTGGGCCGACTGTCTACGGCGATCCGCATTTGGGACATGCCCGTCCGTCGATTACGTTTGATCTGTTGTTCCGGTATCTTCGCAGCCTCGGTTACAAAGTGCGCTATGTGCGCAACATTACCGACGTGGGGCATTTGGAGAGCGATGCCGACGAGGGAGAGGACAAGATCAGCAAGAAGGCGCGCCTTGAGCAGTTGGAGCCGATGGAGGTCGCACAATACTATACGGACCGCTACCACGATGCGATGCGTGCGCTCAATGTGCTTTCGCCGAGCATCGAACCCCATGCTTCGGGACATATCATCGAGCAGATCGAGATGACCCGGGAGATTCTGAAAAACGGATTCGCTTATGAAAGTAACGGATCGGTCTATTTCGACGTGGAGGCATACAATCAAAAGCATCATTACGGTAAACTGTCGGGCCGCGTGCTGGATGACATGCTTTCGAATACCCGGGCGCTCGACGGTCAGGGAGATAAGCGCAATCCGTTCGATTTCGCATTGTGGAAGAAAGCTTCTCCGGAACACATCATGCGTTGGCCTTCCCCGTGGAGCGAAGGTTTTCCGGGTTGGCATATGGAGTGCTCGGCAATGAGTACGCGCTATTTGGGCGAAACGTTCGACATCCACGGCGGTGGCATGGACCTAATGTTCCCGCACCATGAGTGCGAAATCGCACAGAGCACGGCGGCATGCGGTCATGATGCGGCCCGTTATTGGATGCACAACAACATGGTTACGATCAACGGGCAGAAGATGGGTAAGTCGCTGGGCAATTTCATCACCCTTGAACAACTTACAACGGGTAATCATCCGTTGCTGCAACAGGCCTATACCCCGATGACGATCCGTTTTTTCATTCTGCAGGCACATTACCGCAGCACGCTCGATTTTTCGAACGAGGCACTACAGGCGGCTGAGAAAGGTTACGAACGACTGATGAAGGCGATGAAGACCTTGTCCAAGCTGAAACCTTCACCCTCTTCCAGTGTCGATATTTCGGATATCGAGCCGCGTTGCCAAGCGGCGATGGATGACGACCTGAATTCACCGATCGTCATTTCCGTCCTGTTCGATGCGGTTCGGCTCATCAATCAAATTTATGACGGCCAGCAGACCATTTCGGCTACCGATCTCGATGAGTTGCGTCGGGTAATGCACCTTTATGTATTCGATATTCTCGGTTTGCGCGATGATTTGGCCGGGGACAACAACCGTTTGTTGGGGCAGTTGATCGATACGGTGCTCGATATCCGTATGCAGGCGAAGAGTGCCAAGGATTGGGCCACATCCGACCGCATCCGGGATTCGCTCACATCTCTCGGCGTGAAGGTCAAAGACCGTAAGGACGGTACCGATTGGGAGTTGGAGTAACCTTTTGTTACTCACCGTTCATCCCGTGAAATCTACCGATGACATTCAAAGGCCCTGTGCAGAAAATTATTTTTCTGCACAGGGCCTTTGAGTTGTATTATATTTACTAAATTTACCGAACAAACGGGAAACGATCATCCAGAATTTCTTACATCGCAAATCCCTAATCCGCTATGAAGAAGATAATAAGCCTGTTGTTCTTATGCATCGCATGTTCAGTTTCGATTTTAGCTGTAGAAAAGGAATTGACCGTCAGTACGCCTACCGGTGAGGTGTATGGAACCTTGTTGGTTCCCGAGAATGATCCGAAAAATATCGTGGTTCTACTGATTTGCGGTTCAGGACCGACGGACCGTGACGGCAACAATCCGCAGATGAAGAGCAATTCCATCCGGTATCTTGCCGAAGATTTATACGATCACGGTGTGCCCTCGCTGAGGTACGATAAGCGGGGCGTTGCCAAAAGCGCCAAGTCCGGCCCGGCAGAAAAAGATGTACGCCTCTCGACTTTTGTGGATGATGCAGGGCGATGGATCGATGTTTTGAGCCGGGACTATAAAAGCGTAATCGTCGTAGGTCATAGCGAAGGCGCGAAAATAGGTACTTTGGCGAGTATCGGTAATCCCAAGGTTTCGGGCCTGGTTTTATTGGCTGGCACCGGCAGGCCGACCGATGAGATTTTGAAAATGCAGGTCAGGCAAAATTCCCCGATGATTCTGGAGAGTGTTTCGGCAATTGTAGATACGCTTAAATTGGGTAAAACCGTAGAAAATGTACCGCAGATGCTGAATGCACTTTTCAGGCCTTCCGTACAACCGTTTTTAATCTCGGATTTTGCCGTAGATCCTGCTGCCGAGTTGCAAAAAATCGAATGCCCCGTCCTGATTATTCAGGGCGATAAGGATATTCAGGTGGGTGTCGGAGAGGCGAATTTGTTGCACGACGCCCGGCCTGCATCCCAATTGGTCGTGATCCAGGATATGAATCACGTTCTGAAGGAGTGTACGTCGACGGATATGGCTGTACAGATGGAGACGTACGTGAAACCGGATATCGGGATCAAACCTCAGGTTGCCCGGGAAATAGCCGATTTTCTCGATAAACTTTGAGTTATTCCCAAAAATCGGCTTTTGATGAAGGGGGGACCGGGCAGGGTTCAGATTTTGTGTCCCCGGATTCTTTTTGCCTGCCGGTGAACGACCAATCCTTCAAATCTCCGAGCTGTTTGTAGTTGGTCAGGTCTATTTGGATCGGTACCACTGAAATGTAACCGTGCTTGAGCGCCCATTCGTCCGTGTCTTCGGCTTCGGGTTCGGCATTGTTGAAGTAACCGATCAGCCAGTAGTAGTCTTTACCGCGCGGGTCCTGTCGTCGTTCAAACTCCTCGCGCCAGTAACCGCGGGTCTGGCGGCACGGACGGATGCCCTTGATTTGATCCGCGGGCAAATTGGGAAAATTGATGTTGAGGCAGAATGGACACTCCGGGTTTTTATGCAACACGGTCTCTACGAGCTGCGGGATGTAGCCGTTTACAGTGGTGAAATCGGCGTCCGGCGAGTGGTCGAGCAGTGACAGGCCGATCGACGGAATGTTGTAGAAACTCGCTTCGATCGCTGCCGCCATCGTTCCCGAATACAGTACGTTGACAGCCGAATTTGAACCGTGGTTTATGCCTGAGAGAATCAGTGCGGGCATCTCTTTGTTCAGCAGCAGCGAATCGAAAGCGATCTTCACGCAATCTACAGGCGTACCGCTGCAGGCATAGATTTCTACACCTTCTTCCTCTTCCACTTTGGTCAGGTAGAGCGGGCGGGTCATCGTGATGGCGTGCGACATGCCGCTTTGTCCGTTTTCGGGAGCCACTGCGATGATGCGGCCCAGGGGGCGCACCGTGTCGATCAGGTTGCGGAAGCCTTTTGCGTTTACACCGTCGTCGTTGGTGAGAAATATCAGGGGTTTTGTCATAAAGTCATTTCAAATGTGAACACAAAGATAGCAAAAACGATGCGATTTCGGGTCCGGAACGGGACGGATTTACCGGTTTGTGTGCAAAAAGAGTTGTTTTTTAAAAGGAAAGCACTACCTTTGCACTCCTAAAGTGCAGGAATCTCTTATGAGGACGCAGGAGCCCGTAATATTCCCACTCATAATTAACAAACAAAGCAATGGACAATTTAATCAAAATCGCCGAGGCCTCGATGTGGGCCGAGAAGGAGGTTCCTTCGTTCAAGAGCGGGGATACCATCACGGTAACCTACAAGATTGTCGAGGGTAACAAAGAGCGTCTCCAGAGTTTCCGCGGTACCGTGATTCAAATTAAGGGCCGTGGGGTGACCAAAATGTTTACCATCCGCAAAATTTCCGATGGAATCGGTGTAGAGCGTATTTTCCCGCTTTACTCGCCGCACATCGACAGCATCGAGGTGAACAAGCATGGTGTCGTTCGCCGTGCACGCATCTACTACCTGCGTGGTCTGACCGGTAAGAAAGCCCGTATCAAGGAGAAGAAGATGACTTCGGCAAAATAGCCTTTATCTACGACCGGCACAATCTAATGCGCCCAGAACGGAGCAGACAAGATAAAATTTCC
>OKRX01003236.1_pt1 | contig 10009 bp, 9 predicted proteins | sample 1601241 | NCBI WGS metagenome assembly OKRX01 (sample SAMEA3541500, study PRJEB24748) | human gut metagenome | biome: human gut; feature: human-associated habitat; material: faeces | place: China | collected 2012
TGCCTTGGTTTTCAAGGTCTTTCTGATTTAGTCCTATTATCGCACAATAATCCTTTACCAGAATACAATTTATTTTACCTGCCCTGACATCATTCATCATCCGTTCAAATCCCGGTCTGTCAAAATTTGTTCCAGTTTTTCCCAGATCAGAATAAATGTCATATACAGCAATTTCATACTCTCTGTCTGGATTTTCATTGTGCTTCTGAATAAACTCTTTTATCAGCGTAACCTGTGTTTCAATAGATTCTGACTTTTTTTCATCACTGTCTACGGATAATCTGGCATAAATTGCAGCCATACATACCGGAATCCCAAGAACTTTCTTCTCTGTGTTTTTCTTATATCTTTTTGCTGTCCTTGCCATTTATCTCACCTCTTTCCTGCACTCTGTCCGGTGTTCCGCATAAAACCGTCTTATGACTTTCATTTTCTCAATCATATCCTGATAACGGATGTGAATTTTAATTTGCTTATTTTCATAAATATAAATTTTATCTACGGTCAGTGCCAGCAATGTGCGATCCAGTTCTTTGATTTCCAGTGATTTCTTCCAGTCCTCCAACTGAACAGTTGCAGACACTCCATCCTCAAACATTTGCTTCACCAGCTTTTTCTGATTTTCAATCATCTGCTCCAGTTCTTCACATTTTCTTCCGTAATTTTCCCGAAAATCATCGAACTCCTCTTTACTGATCAGTCCCTCTTTCAAGTCATCACTTAAAGACGCTTTCAGGCTGTAATAACGGTTATATTCTTCCTGCAACCTACTAATCTGCGTATCATAACCGATTACCTGATCGTAACTGACTTTCATTTCACAAAGTTCTTCCATAATCATCTGATAGTCTACGAAAAGTGCCGTATATGCCTGAATCTCTTTCAATACAATCCTTTTCAGCACCTCTTCCGGAATGCTGTGTCTGGTGCAATCTCCACCTTTATTTTTTGTCTGGCAAATATAAAAGGCTTTTTTCTTTCCCTTATACTGATTTACCCTGCGTATCATCGGTGTATGGCAATCTCCGCAAAATACAAAACCTGAAAAAAAGTTTGCACTGTCCGATGTTTTCGATGCCCTGCCATCATATTGAAGCAGCTTCTGAACCACATCAAAATCATTCTGCCTGATAATTGCCGGATGCGTATTTTCTACTTTCACCCACTCTGATTCTGGCTTATCCAGGCGTTGCTTTACTTTATAGCTGATTCGTTCCTGCTTGCCCTGTACCATGTTTCCAATATAGACTTCATTGGTCAGAATCCTTTTGATCTGCACTGCCGACCATTTCGGTGTATCTGAACTATGGAATCCGGAATTGTAATTTTCACCATTTGCCTTTTTATATTCTTTTGGCGACTGCACATGACGTACATTCAGTTTTTCTGCGATTGCTCCAAGACTGAACCCATCAATTTTCCATGAAAATATTTTTCTTACAATATCCGCTGCATAAGAATCAATCACCAGACAGTTCTTATTCTCCGGATCTTTGCAGTAACCATACGGGGCAAATGCTCCAATAAATTCACCTTTTTCACGTTTGATTTTCTGGTGGCTTCGCACTTTACCGGAAATGTCCCGGCAATAACTTTCATTTACAAAATTTTTGATTGGAACTACAAATGACTTCTCTGAAAAATCTGCTGTTTTACTGTCAAACTGGTCTGTAACTGAAATAAAACGCACATTTAAAGCCGGGTAGGTCTTTTCGATCCATCGCCCGGCTTCTATATATTCTCTTCCGAATCTGGATAAGTCTTTTACAATCACACAGTTTACTTTTCCAGCTTCTATATCACTTGTCATTCGTTTAAACTCAGGTCGGTCAAAATTTCCTCCTGAGTATCCGTCATCCACATATATATCAAAGATCCGAATATCCGGCTGGCTTTTTACAAAGCTCCGAAGTAACTCTCTCTGATTTGCAATGCTGTTGCTCTCTGACTTCGCACCGCCCTCTTCCATATCATCTTTCGATAACCGAAGATACAATGCAGCATCGTACATATCTGGCATATTCATTTGCATCTGTTCCATTTTACATCGCTCCTAACTTACTTATTCCATTGAATTTGAAGTCAGAAACCATGTATCACGTTCATTTTCCCTGACTTCACATTAACATAACATCTGTAGCTTCGCAAGATATTTTTTCAAGACTTGCATCTAATACATCAACTCCGTTCTTTTTCTTAGATAATCACTGATCGCATCTGTAGCATCCATTTCTCCTGTCATTTCCACGACTACCACATACCCTTCATTCATGTGAGCATACGGCTGATCGCCAGATTTATCCAGAAAAGTTTCCACTTTTTCAGAAATAGCTTTATCCATATCAGGAATTAAATCTTCAATGTCCTTTAACTGCTCCAGATTAACACTGGAATCTATTACTGACTGATTCACCATGATGCTCACCTCTTTTCCAACATATTCTTTGTATAAGTCGTCCTATACCTACAATTTTCTCAATCACATCACCTTACCTTTCGCATTTTGTTCTCAAATTTTATCTATTACTATGGCATTGCATATTCTGTTCGGCGTGTTGGCTTCCATTCGTATAATCTGTTGTCAGCGTTACGTCCAACCTCTATCAGAATATTTCTGAATGCTGGCAGCTTCTTCGCAAACTTACCAGCCGTTTCCGGAGTATCTTCGACGCTCGCCAGTAAAATCATTTACAGGGTTATGGCATCTGTGGAATCAGATTATACAGCTCATGCAGTTTTCAAGGTACAAAAGAGAGTTTTTTGAATATCCTTTCACTTATTACAGCCTGGAAACACTAAAATGTTGTTCGCTTCAAAAAAATCCTCTCACTAATAAGGCGTTACAGAGGCACTTTTGACACCCTTTTTTGAAAAATTCATAAAAAGTTTACATTTACTTCTTTTATTTCGCTTTAATGCGAACCTTATCGTACTGCCATTTTAATTCGCTTTAACGCGAATGTCAAGCGTTTTGTTCGCTTCAATGCGAATCTTTCTGTTTACATTCCTTGTTTTTGGTAGTAAAATGGATTTATCAAAAAGAAAGTTGGAAATTTGGTATGACAATCGGTGATAAAATAAAAAAAATCCGGACATTCCGGAATATGACACAGGCAGAACTTGGAGCTGCCCTCGGCTGGGGCGATAAAGGTGCGAACCGCCTTGCCCAATACGAAACGAATTACAGGGTTCCCCGTAAAGATCTGGTAACTGAAATGGCTAAGATTCTGGACGTAAATCCACTGGCACTGCATGAACCTACTACTATGGATGCTTCTGAACTTATGGAAATCCTGTTCTGGATTGATGAATTTAATCCGGCAGCTATCAATCTCTTTCAGTTAGAAACTTATCCCGGAGAGAAATGCAATTCCAGCGAAGATACCGCAGTCCGTTACCATAACTCTGACAACTGGCCTGCTCATCCACCTGTTGGTATGTGGTTCAATTATGGAGTTCTCAATGATTTTATGAAAGAATGGGTTCTCAGAAAAGAAGAACTGAAATCCGGTGAGATTACCAGAGATGAGTATTTTGAGTGGAAAATCAACTGGCCGCAGACTTGTGACGGATGTGGAAAATATGAGCCTAAGAAACAATGGCGCTCTGTAAAATCAGAACTCAGTGAAACTTAGCGAAACTTAAATCATGCCCAATATGGAATATACTTTTTATAACTTAGTGCAGTATCCAGATTCATTACTTTAATATTCATAATCTCTTAATCGTTCTACGATAGAGCGATTTCCTGCAAATTTTTTATAGGATAGAAGAGGTGTTATCATACATATCAGCAAAACAAGAATAACGCAGACATGGCGTCAATCCTCCTAAATGCCGCTGTTCTTTGTCCGGATCGTCGTTGCTAAAAATAAGCACAAAAAGAAGCGACTGCTCTAAAAATCAAAGCCACCACTTCAAAAGCACACGAAAATGTATCTGCGTTACGACGGCTTTTTTTCTTTGCCGTCGTCCGGCAGAATGAAATTATATTCTTTACTTATATACTATATGGAAAATTTGTAGATTTTATAAAGATTTGAAAAAATAATGAGCGATACCGCAGTATCGCCCTCTAATTTCTTAATATGGAATTTTAATTATTACCTGCGCACCACCAGTCTTTTTAGAATTGCTTAAAATAAGTTGCCCGTTATGTTGTTTGATAATGCTGTTTGTGATATAAAGTCCCATACCAAAGTGCATATTAGAAGTTCTGCTTTTATCGCCCATAAAAAATTGTTCTTGCGCATGGTGTATAGCTTCTGATGTGAAGCCGGTTCCCTCGTCTGTTATGGATATGTGTAAAAAATGGTCTACCTTTTGTGTTGTTACATAAATTGTTCCCAGTGGTGGAGAATAGTCTAAGGCGTTGCTTATCACATTCATAATTGCCCGTTCTAACAGAAGTTTATCCGTTTTGAATATACCCAAGTCAATTTCCTTTTCCATGTGCAGACAAATTCCTTTTGTAAGACATAAGGAGTTTGCCTGTGCTTCAATCTGTCCCATGTAATCAGAAATATCAATTTCTTCCAAGTGAAGCTGATACCCGGCAACAGTCCGGGAAATATCAATCAGCGTCTTAATATAAATGCTTATTTGACTGGAGCTTTCAGTGATATAATCTGCATATAGACGTTGTTCGTCATCAAGTTCCGTTTCATTTATCAAATCAATATTTCCTTGAATAACTGTCAAAGGTGTTTTCAAATCGTGGGCTAATGCTGAAATCTGTTCTCTCTGTAATTGTTCCGCGTGCCATTGCTTCTCTAAAGACATTTTCAGATTATCTTTCATATTAGCAAAAGAACAAAGTGCGTCCTCAAATTCTCTGATTTTTGAATGTCCCACTTCAAAATCAAGATTTTTCTGTGCAACCTGTTCTGTCGCTTCAAAAAGAGGGGCAAGCTGTACCCTCAAATTCTTAGAGAATTTTGTTGTTAGTATTACGCAAACCGCAATACAATTCGCGCCTATGAGGATATACAACAAAATTTCCGGCGAAGGAAAATGCTCATTAAACCATTCATTTGTAAATTGTGAACCGATATAGTATTGTAAAACAATCAGTTCCTTATCCCTTGTAATTAACAGAAATTGCTTTCCATTATTTGCAGTATTAACACCATCGGTCGCATATCTTAATGCTGATTTCACATCATCATTTTTTAAGGAGGTTTCCAGTATTGTGTATGATTTATCCAGCAAGAGGTAATCACACCCGGGAGGCATGTTTTCTGTTACATCTGCCAAATCAGGTGTTGAAGCAAGAACAGGAGCTATTGTTTTCACAAATTCTTCACTTTGGTTAGCATAATTAACAATCCCCAAACTAGCAAATATCGTAAATACAAGAAAAGGAGTGATTACGGATAATGTCAGACCGCCTATCAGCATAACAAGGTATTTTATAAAAGCTGTCCTTAACGTTGCTATCTTTGTTCCCATTTGTAACCTATCCCCCAAACTGTAATGATTGGCTGTACCCCCATCTTATTAAACTTTGCCCGTACATTTTTAATGTGAGTAGAAATTGTTGAGTTATCGCTGTCTCCGTCAATACTGAATACAGCCTCATAAATCTGTTCTTTAGAAAAAACCTGTCCTTTGTTATTAGCAAGATATTCACAAATTAAATATTCGCTCTTTGTAAAGGGAACCGGGCAGTCATCAACCCGGATTTCTTTTGCGGATAAATCGACCTTAATATGTTCAAAAATGATTGTGCTGTGTTTTTCTCTTGTTTCCCGCCGCAGATGGGCGTTTACACGTGCCCGCAATTCAGCTATACGGAAGGGCTTTGTCAAATAGTCATCAGCTCCAATTCCCAAGCCAAAAGTGATATCGTTCTCCAATGTTTTAGCAGTAAGAAATAGTATGGGGCAATCCACAAGGGAGCGGATTTTTTTACAGAATGTAAAGCCGTCTGTGTCAGGCATCATAATGTCAAGCATTATCAAATCATATCGGTTTAAGCACTCTAAGGGAATCTGTGAAACAGATGGATATGTGGAAACGGTGTGTCCGTCTTTCTGCAATCCATTTTTTATCAATTCCAAAATAGGAATTTCATCATCTATAGCAAGGATATTTGCCATAAAATGCACCTCCTTTCACTCCGGTACTATTGTAGCACCATCATATTATTTTGCAAATCTTACTGACATTTTGCCACCCGGTATTCAGAATTTACTTCTACTGCCACGGAATCAGTTCTATCTTTGTCCAAGATTTCATATATACCGCCTATTGTCCACTGCTCACGTTTTTGTGAGCTCTTCTCTTTTCCGCTCCAATCAATATGATATAGTTCCTCTTTGGGAATTTGTAATTTTGTTTCACTATCAAATGTATAGGATTCAGCAATTATATCAATATATTCTCCAATATTTTCATCGGGAACGGTTTCATCTGTTATCTGATAAACTTTATCCCCGCATAGCAACTGTGTACAATTTTGCGTATTTATTGTAAAATCTCCTTCTGCTGCTGCCTCTACTTTCTGGTTGTATCGAAAAATAGTATCTTTGTCTGTAACAGAGCTATTAAGAATAGCTTTGTGGCAGCCTCCGTTTGCGTCAACAATAAGCTCCTGCGTATTTCCATCTTTGACCGTATAAACATTTAAAAATGGAATGATATAGGCGGCGTCTGGTTCTGAATCAGCAATATCAGCTAAAGTTTTAAAAGTGGCCTTTTCTGTATCCTGTTGAAGCAGGATTTTCCCGTTTGAATCTATGACCGCAAGTTTTCTGATATAGCCAACCCATTCTCCAAGTTCTGAATTTGACAGCGTATCATCAAGAATGGTGAAACTGTCTCCCTTGTAGGTAAACTGTGTCACATTATCCGTATTCAGCACACATTCTTCTTTGTCTTTGGAATATTCATCAATTCCCTTTTCCAAAACAGAACAGCCAGTCATACTTGCTCCCATCAGCAGAATAGCAACAACCAGTAAAATCATTTTCTTAATCATCGTTTTTCCTTCCTTCCCATTGTGAAATCCAAAAAGTCACTGCAATAAAAGCAATTATTGTAATAAGTCCCATTATAAAAACCTCATTTTTGTGTAGAGATAGTTTATCGTCTAACACATAATGGCTTAAATCAATCGCCCAAGCGAAAGGGATATACTTCCAAACTCCCGCTAAGACAATATTACTGTACATAATTACCTGTAGGCTTTCAAATACACCTAAAAATAATGACGGCCCAAGTCCAAACTTAAAGCCAATAAATAAATGGAAAATGTAAAGTATAATATTTCCAAAGGCAAGGACTATTATTGTTTCTAACAGCACGACATAGGGTGTATGTGGAATAAGTCCTTGTATTGCTACCAGTATAGAAAATAATAGCACCAAACTAATCAGTGAAAGAATGCCTCCACCAAAAAGGACAAGAAACTTTCCGCAGAAAATGGTTATCCTGTTTGGAACGGATAGAATCGGCTGTGAATGTGCGGCGTGATCTTCCATAAACGTATTTAACCCGGTAATTATGCTGATAAGAATTGGAAAAAACGTAGCTGTAATCTCAAAAATCAGCTTATATTTATTGTAGTCTGGCCGGAAACTGTATAAGCCAAAATAGCTTGTAAAAAGGATTGCACCGGCTATCGGTACGAATATATGAATTGGTAATAGTGGTGTGTGGCGCAATTTTACCAATTCTGAACGAATTGCCCTATATAGTGTCATTCTATTTCGCCTCCTGTCTGCTAAAATTACCTGCACCCAGATAAGTAAGTACGAAAAAAAGTATGAATGATAAAATTAAAGATAATACAACAGGTAATATGGAAACGTTAGGAGTGTCATTCAATGTTCCATTGATACCAATTCCCATTAGTGATTCCGCCAGCTTTGGAGCCCAACAATATGGACACAGCCACCATAAGGAGATAGTTCCAAAAAAGCCGGGAAGAAAAATTCCAAAGGCAGTGTTTACTACAAGCGGCATAAACAATCCTATTTTAAAAATCAAGAATAAGCAAAGCGGAATCTGCCATATAGAAGCTATCATAATAGCAACACTGCCTATAAAGGATTGTCCCGGTGTGAAAATAACGGTTGACGGGGAGATAATATTGCTAACACATACCAACAATGCCAATATAAAAGCCGCAAATATCATTTTTTCAATCAGAATCAGATTTTTACTAATCCAAAATTTTTTCAGATTGATAGACATAGAATATACAGAATAGTATTTATCTGCACGTATTTCTTTTTGATTGGACAAATAGCAAAGAACTGTAATTGTTCCCGGAAGTAAAAAGGAATACCACCAATACAAGGACATATACTGGAATCCAGTAAATCCAGCCATCAGCCAAGCAAAAACTGCTGTAATCAATGGGGCAATTATCAATAATTTATTGAAAAAGGTTCTTCTGAATTTTAAATGTTCTGATTTAAGGTATTTCATACTCTTACATTTCCTTTCTGTTTTTTTTCACAATATCCATGAATAATTTTTCGAGATTTTCTTCAGCATGTAAAACACCTTCATACCCCAAGACACCCTCCGAGATAATGCCGATATGGTCAGCAATCTGCTGTACCTCTGTAAGAATGTGGCTGGAAAGAATTACCGTAATTCCTTTAGAGGGGAAGGAACGAATCAATTCACGGAGTTCTTCTATACCAACAGGATCGAGGCCGTTTGTAGGTTCGTCTAAAATCAGCAGGCGGGGATTGTTTAAAATTGCAATCGCAATTCCCAACCGCTGTTTCATGCCAAGAGAAAATTGTCCTGCCCGTTTCTTTCCGGTATTCGTAAGGCCGACAATATCAAGCGCTTCATGGCAGCGTTTATCCGGTAAGCCGAGAAGCTCCGTCCTCACTTTTAAATTTTCAAATGCAGTCAGGTTCTCATAAAGAGGCGGGGTTTCGATTAAGGTTCCTATGTCATTCAAATCTTTTCGGCACCAAGCGTGTCCGTCAAACTCAATGCTTCCAGATGTCGGTTTCAAAATGCCTGTTATCATTTTAAGTGTTGTGGACTTTCCGGCTCCGTTTGGTCCCAACAATCCATAGACGGAATTTTTTTCAATATTCAGCGATATGTTATTTACAACTGTCTGCCTGCTGAATGATTTACAGAGATTTGTTGTTTTCAAGATTATACTCATATTTTACACTATCCTTTCTTTTGATTATGCTAAAAGGATAACTGCAAATTTTGAAGATTTCATAAAGAAAATAGAATTTCTTAAATACATAATAGGAAATACTTTGGCTAATGATATGTACTGTATAAACATATCCAAGAAGAAAAAATCACAAAACTGTGCTTTTTCCTAATCCCGATTTGGAAGATATATTATAAACTTGCTTCCTTGTCTATTTAGTAGCATGGATTCAATTGCATGTCAGGGACGCCCGGCACACTCTGAGCAACACGATTCCCATATTGACAAACACAAATAACAGGATCAAATTCACAGGTAGATACCCTCTGATTACATCTCCAAGCACTGCTATCCCTGAAAGGCTTCCAATCAAAAACATTTGTGAAATTTCGTTCCACATTTTTTTGTATTGTTTTATTGTTTCCATAATTATCACCATTAAGATTCCCACTATGAAAAGCACAGCTACGATTGCCAGAATCCTGATAACCCATACTTCTCCACCTGCATATGCTATTTTCTGGTTAAATCCATTATCATAAGTTGGATATACCAGCCATTTACAAAATCGAACATACCACATGAATGGAGTCATGAAAAAATCTATGAAATCATGTTGAAAAGCACCATTCTGTAGAATTGCAAACAGAACTACCGTAATGTATCCCATTCCCCAGAAATACTCCATAGCCTTCATGTTTTCCGTTCTGTCCTTTACTTCTTTTTTCGCTTTACGAATTTCCAGCTCAGCACGTTTCTTTTCGTTACGGGCTTTGGATTCTGCCTGCTCCATCTTTTTCTCTGCTTCTTTTTGTTTCTTCTGTGCTTCATCTACTGCTTCAACAGATGATTTATTAACCTGTATCT
>OKRX01003239.1_pt1 | contig 9999 bp, 10 predicted proteins | sample 1601241 | NCBI WGS metagenome assembly OKRX01 (sample SAMEA3541500, study PRJEB24748) | human gut metagenome | biome: human gut; feature: human-associated habitat; material: faeces | place: China | collected 2012
GATGCAGAAACGCTGAAAGTGGTAACCATGGTATATGGCGGACTGGTGAACAAGAATATTGTAGCCGGCCTTCAGGCAAAAGGTGTGAATGCCATTGGACTGACCGGAGCCGATATGAATGTGATCCGTTCGGTAAAGCGTCCGGTAAAAGACGTGGACTATGGCTTTGTTGGTGATGTGGAGAAAGTAAATGCCGGTTTCCTGGCGACATTGATCCGTCAGGGCATTGTGCCTGTTATGGCTCCATTGACCCATGACGGTAAAGGAAGCATGCTGAATACCAATGCTGATACCATTGCCGGAGAAACCGCCAAAGCATTGGCGTCCTTGTTTGATGTGACATTGGTTTATTGCTTTGAGAAAAAGGGCGTATTGCGTGACGAAAATGATGATGACAGTGTAATTCCTGTCATTACTCCTGAAGAGTTTAAAGAATTTGTAGCGCAAGGCATTATTCAAGGAGGGATGATTCCCAAGCTGGAAAATTCTTTTTCTGCCATTGATGCAGGAGTCAGTCAGGTGGTAATAACCTTAGCATCAGCCATTAATGAAGGAAGTGGAACCGTAATCAAAAAATAATTCAAAAAAAACAGGCGGGTGAGTGTAACTTTAGTGTAACTCACCCGTCATTATTACAGAGCAATGCGAGAGATCAGTTTCCGAAACGATATTCTGCCCCTGAAAGACAAACTCTACAGGTTGGCGCTTCGTATTACGCTGAATAGTGCTGAAGCGGAGGATGTGGTGCAGGATACGATGATCAGGGTATGGAACAAGCGGGATGAATGGCCGCAGTTTGAATCCATCGAGGCATATTGCCTGACCATTGCTCGTAACTTGGCAATTGACCGCAGCCAGAAGATGGAAGCACAGAATTTGCAACTGACCTCTGAAGTGCGGGAGATGCCTGATACATTGACGCCTTATGACCGGTTGGCGCAGAACGAACAAATGCAGTTGGTTCACCGTCTGGTCAATGAGCTTCCCGAAAGACAGCGTACAATTATGCAGTTGAGGGATGTGGAAGGAAAGAGTTATAAAGAGATTGCAGATATTCTGCAGATTACGGAAGAACAGGTGAAAGTAACCCTTTTCCGTGCCCGGCAGAAGATAAAACAAAGATACACTGAAATAGAGGATTATGGATTATAAATATATTGAACAGCTTTTGGAACGTTATTGGAATTGCGAAACTTCATTGGAAGAAGAGCAAATACTACGTTCATTCTTTCGTCAGAAGGAAGTGCCTGCTCATTTACTCCGTTACAAGCAGTTGTTTGCTTATCAGGATGTGGAGAAGGAGAAAGGTTTGGGCGATGATTTTGATACCAGAATCCTGACCCGGATAGAAAGACCGGTGGTAAAAGCGCAACGTCTGACTATGCGTACGCGCTTTATGCCTCTGTTTAAAGCGGCTGCAATGATTGCCGTGTTGTTTCTTATGGGTACAGTGATGCAACACGCTATGGAAGGCGGTGATAGTGATACGGTATCGGTACACGATGAGTATCAGGATTCTACTACCGATCCCCAAGTGGCATACGAACCTGTATTGCCTACAGATACGGTGACAAAGATTACCGCTGATGATACCGGTACAGGGACAGGGAAAACAAATTAGAACATTTTCATTTGCTTTTATATAAATATGATAGTTAGTGCTTATTAAAACAACTTTTTAATTCGAGGCTGTGAAGTTTCAATTCTCTCAAATTTTAAATTAACTAACTAAATAATTTTAAAAAGGATTACCGCGTGAGCAGTAATCCTTTTTTGCTTGGTAGATAATTTAATGTAAAGAGAGAGTTATGAAATGAGTTATTTGCTCTTAACGCTTCCGATTCCGGATTTTTTTAGTCCGGTAACCCGAGGGTCACCGTAGTAGTTTACACTTCCTACTCCCTGGGCACTGATATTTATCGTCCCGGATGCATAACAAGAAACACTTCCCACACCGTTTTGTTCAACTACCACATCAGAAACAATCATGTCTTTTGCTTTCAGGCTGCCTACTCCTTCCAAATAATATGTCGCATGACCGGCCTGCCCCTTTAAATTGATACTTCCTACTCCTTCTTGGGATACTTTGATGGAACGTGCCATTAATGCATTTGCTTCAATACTCCCCACACCTTCGGCACTGATAGAAAGATCTGTTACTTTCACGCTGTCTTTCAGATAAATACTTCCTACACCTCTTTGCTTGATATTGCATAAAACCGGACTGGTAATTGAGATATTGATTTTTGAACTTTTGAAGTTTTTGAATTTGTCTTTATCCATACTGATACTCAGCGTACTGTCTTTGACCATGACAATGAGTTGGGGGATGTAATTATCCGGACCGTCGGCTTCTACTTTGGTCGCATTCCCTTGAGTAAAGACAATGTTGGCAGGTGCTTTGTTCTCTATCTTATTGAAAGGAGTTACGCTATATTTTTTGGTCATTTTACTCTTGCTGGGTTTCGGGCCTGATGATATGTGGAAACAGCCTGTCATCATTGTGATTGTCAGAAAAAGACTGAAAAAATAAATAGTTTTTGTTCTCATGGTAATATATATATTTAATTGGTTTCTGTTAATTAGACGGTGAAGATTCCTGGAAAGTTGCAAATCTCTGCCTTTTTTTATTGGAAAGCTGTATCTTTGTATCCGTATGGCAACTAAAAGAGTACTTCCGGATAAAGATTTTGACCGTATTATAGTGCGTACACACAAGCTGGCGCGTAATGTTACTATGCGGGTAAAGCCCGACGGACTGCATGTTACTGTTCCTCCTTATAGTTTAAGCAGCAAAGTGCTGGAGGTGGTGGAGCAATACAGGCAACGTCTGTTGGAGGACTGGAGGAAAGTGAGCAAGAAACCGATTGATCTAAATTTTCGTATTCACACTCCCTGTTTCCGTTTATGGCTGGAGCAAGGTAACTTTACTTGCTTTTCCGTACGTTTTACCGAGGAGGGAGTCAAGATTATCTGTCCGAGGAATGTGGATTTTTCTTTACCTGAAGTACAAAGGCTGGTACGTAATGCCATCATCCGTGCCATGAAGAAAAATGCACAAGAGTATCTGCCATCTCTTTTATCTGCCTTGTCCGAACAGTATCATTTGCCATTTAAACGTGTGAAGATTACCGGCAGCAAGGGAAGATGGGGAAGTTGTTCGGGGACAGGCAGTATCAATCTTTCCTGTTATTTGATGTTGTTGCCTCCCCATTTGATGGACTATGTACTGTTACACGAATTGTCTCATACCAAGGAAATGAATCACGGTCCTCGTTTTTGGGAATTGCTGGATAGTATGACAGGAGGGAGAGCTCGTGCCTTGCGTGCGGAGTTACGCAGATTTAATACTGATTTTTAGAACCATTAAATAGAATTACAATGAAAAACAGATTTTTAAGCATGCTTATTGGGGCTGTCTTGTTCGTTCTTTCAGCAGCGGCCGAAAATTATCCTTATCGGAGTGATGTGCTTTGGGTAACTGTACCCGATCATGCCGACTGGTTGTACAAGACAGGCGAGAAAGCGAAGATTGAGGTTCAGTTCTATAAATATGGTATTCCGCAAGATGGTGTGGAGGTTTTATATGAGCTGGGAGGCGACATGATGCCTTCGGATACCAAGGGAACTGTAAAACTGAAGAATGGAAAAGCGGTTATTTCTATGGGGACAATGAAAGAGCCCGGTTTTCGTGATTGTCGTCTGACGGCTAAACTAGGAGGTAAAACTTATTCCCACCATATCAAAGTCGGCTTCTCTCCTGAGAAGCTTCAACCCTATACCCAGTTGCCTTCTGATTTTAATGAATTCTGGAATAAGACTAAGGCGGAAGCAGCCCAGTTCCCTCTGACTTATACTAAAGAGTACGTAGAGAAATATTCTACGGACAAAATAGACTGTTACTTGATCAGACTTCAGCTGAATAAGCAGAACCAGTGTATTTATGGTTATCTGTTCTATCCTAAGGCGGAAGGAAAGTATCCGGTAGTGCTTTGTCCTCCGGGGGCCGGTATCAAGACGATCAAAGGGCCTATGAGGCATAAATATTATGCGGAAGAAGGCTGTATCCGCTTTGAGATAGAAATCCACGGCTTGAATCCGGAGCTGGATGAGGACACTTTCGGCGAAATAAGCCGCGCTTTCAGTAGTCGGGAAAACGGTTATTTGGTAAACGGCTTGGATAGCCGTGAAAATTATTATATGAAACGGGTTTATCTGGCTTGCGTCCGCAGCATTGATTTGCTGACTTCATTACCTGAATGGGATGGTAAAAATGTTATTGTGCAAGGGGGGAGCCAAGGGGGAGCTTTGGCTTTGATTACGGCAGGACTTGACAAGCGTGTTACGGCATGTGTGGCAAACCATCCCGCTTTAAGTGATATGGCAGGTTACAAAGCCGGCCGTGCCGGGGGATATCCTCATCTTTTTAAGAATACGGTAGATATGGATACACCTGCCAAGATGAAGACCCTTGCATATTATGATGTGGTGAATTTTGCCAAACAGATTACTGTTCCTGTTTATATGACATGGGGATTTAATGACAATACTTGTCCTCCTACTACCAGTTACATTGTCTATAATGTACTGAACTGTCCGAAAGAGGCGTTGATTACTCCAGTCAACGAGCACTGGACTTCTGAAGACACAGAATACGGGCATTTGCTTTGGATAAAGAAACACTTGAAATAAATCGATGGAAATAGATGTTTTTAAGATTATAATTGCTATATTTGTTTAGCATAGTGTAGCAACTATCTGTATTTTGATGTTGAACCCTTAAATCGCAAACAGATATGACTGACCTCACCATTCTAATCGCTGTTATTGCATTGGCATTGTGGCCGCTTGCATTTTTAGTTCTTCGCATCCGTCATGAGCGTAAAAAACGTAGAGACCGTTTGGACCGTATGACAAAGGAAGACTTGGAGGATATCGGTACGGAAGAGCTGGTTATAGCTGTGCTCAAAAAGATAGGCTGTCAGCCGGAAACCAATGAGGAAGGACATATTGTCTTTAAATATCAAGGTGATGATTTTTATATTGCGGTGGAGGATGAGGCCCGGTTCATCATGATATGGAATCCGTGGTGGGCGTCTATCAGTATGGATAATCCGGCTTTACCTTACTTAAAAGAGATTGTCAATCTGGTCAATGTGGATTCGTTGGTGACCACTGTCTTTACGGCGGATGAGGATGAGAAAAACGTGGGGCTTCATTCCAAATGTCATACGGTCTTTACTCCCAAAGAAGGCCAATTGGACGAATATCTGAAAGCTATGCTCGATCATTTCTTTGTTACTCACGATGCTATCAAGCAAAATTTGCAGCAACTGGGTAGTGCCGCTTCGGAAAGTGTTAATAAGGAACGGACAAAGGTGAAAGGATTTGCTGCTTATAAAGAGAACAGTACGCCACTGTCTTCTGTCGAAGAAGAGAAAAAATAAGGAATGTTTTCATTCGTTCCGGCTTTTATGAAAGTTGCTTTGATGTATGGTTCAAAGCAACTTTATTTGTGTTTATACTTATGCTAAATCCTTTTTCTCTTAGGTATTTTTTTTCTTATCTTTAAGTTCTTTCTTCTTGAAATCCTGAAGTTCAACAAGAAGGAAGATAAGGTGGAGGGCATGTTTGACAAATGCCTGTTCGTTCTGCGTAATCTATCTTCCCTTCTTGAGCGTCTGTGTGCGTTGCGGAGCCGTGTATTCGATCGTTTTTTCGAGGCTGCCGAGATTGCGAAATTCACCTCTAGGGAGTTTGGTGAACATTGGGAAAATTTGAAGAGCTTCCGTGATTGGTATAGCGTAATGTCTACCCAATTGAAGAAAGGACGTGAGGAGGACCTTAAAGAGGGACTCGAAACAGGTCTTTAGGAAGGATTTGAAACAGGTCGTAAGGAAGAATGCTAAAAATGAAACAGGTCGGTATTGCATCTGATGTAAATTGCCCAAGTTACCGGTTTATCGGCTCAGGAAATAATGTTTCTTTAAGTTTTTTTCTGGAGAAATTGACTTCGTAAAGTGATTAAGTTGGCTTGATGCTTGAAACTTGTTGACCGATTTCCGTTCAAAGAGTTTGTTCAAATTATTTCGGTGAATCTTTTTTAAGGAGAGAATCTCTTTTTTGTGATAGTAATCAATTGATTAACAATTGATTGTTTCCTTCTTTTATATATACTTATTTGTATATCTCTTACCAAGAGATATACATTTTCTGTGCAAAAATAAGCAAAGTTTTGAGAACTAATACATTTTTGGCAAAAAAAATAGGAATTTATATAAAAAATAAGCTTCCAAGTCCATTTTTATACTCCTTTATCCTATTTGAAATAGGATATAATATGTTGATATATTGTTCATTAGTTACTTTCTATAGATCTCTTGGTAAGAGATCTATAGAAAATGTCGTTTTTAAGTTCCTTTATTATATGATAAAGTATGTCTTTGAAGCGATGAGAATGAATGAAATTAACATAGAGCAGATGGAATATCTATTTCTAAGACGTAAACGAAGTAGTGCCGTTTCCGAGCGGCAGAAGAACTTGCTTTTCAAGGCCGCCCAGCGGCATTGGGAGGAGGAGTTTGTCGGCAAGGAAGCGAATATTCGTAAAGTGGACTGTCGTATATATAAAGCTATATTGTACCAGCTTGAGATACGTCAGATATTCCTTGACACTTCGCTTTCGCTGAAAAAACTGAGCGATTTGCTTGAAACAAACCAGACCTACCTGAGTAATGTAGTAAACAAATACTTTGGCTGTAACTTGAAGGAGCTTGTGAACGGCTATCGTGTGGAATATGCCAAGGAGCTTCTTAGTTTCGGTCGTTGTGCATTGAATGACTTGCCTCGTAGTTGCGGTTTCGCTTCTAAAAGCGCTTTCTATTCAGCTTTCAGTAAGGTTGCGGGTGTGTCACCTTTGTCTTATCAGTCACGGGAAAGGAGGAAACGGGAACTACAGGTAATAAACGAACTAAGATATTAATAATGAGATTAATATGTATAATCAATTTTAGTTTTTTAAATTTATAAATTTAAAGTTTTTCTATTATGAACAAAAAGTTTTTAAGTGCAATCCTGTTCGGAGCCTTGATGGTTTCGTCAACGGGAACATTTGTGTCTTGTAAAGACTATGATGATGACATTGACAACATCAACAAAGAGTTGTCGACTCTTAAAGGAGATCTGAGTGCTTTACAGGCAAAAGTAAATGAAGGCAAATGGATTACAAGTTTGGCTCCAACTACTGGTGGTTTTACCGTAACTTTTTCGGATAACACTTCTTATACCATTACGAATGGTAAAGATGGTGCTGCTGGTGCTGATGCTGTGAAATGGGAGATTGGTACTGACGGTTTCTGGTATAAGAATGATGTAAAGACCGAGTATCAGGCTGTTGGTCAAGCTGGCGAAGCTGGTGTTGCTGGTGTATCTCCTTATATCGGTGAAAACGGTAACTGGTTTGCTTATAACACCGAGACAAAAGAAGTGGAAGATACAGGTATCTCTGCTGCCGGAACCAGTACCTACGTGGTGAAGAATGGTGATAACTATGAATTGCATGTGTATAACCAGACTACCGGGGAATATGAGTCAATCGTTCTTCCTGCTACTGCCGCTGCAGCTGCTTTGAACGTGGTGTTTATGCCGACATATAGTGATATGCAGACTAAAGTAGTTGCTATCAATATTCCTGTTGGTGACGAGCTTAACGATAAGAACCATTTGTGGGATAATAATGTTTCATTGACTAACGATATTGTTTTCAACTATCGTGTTTCTCCTGCAAGCATTGATTTGGCAAAAGCAAATATTGGCTTCTTGGTAAATGAAGTACAGTCAAGAACTGCAGGTTCTATCTTGGAAGTTGCTGATAAATCGTTTGCTGATGGTGTTTTGGCTGTAAAAGCTAAAGCTGGTGAAGCATTCTCTTTGAAGAATAAGAAATATGCCGTGGCTTTACAGGTTCAGAATGATGCACAGAGCGCAATTTCTACTTATCATTTGCTTACATCTAATACAATTAATCGCGAAGACTTGACAGTATTCGAAGCTCGTAAGGATGATAATGGAGAGATTGGGTATTTCCAGTTCCTTTCTCTTGATATAAACCTCTTATATACAGGTGAATTGAATGTTGCTGATACTTTAACTGTAGGACGAACTGTTAGGGATAATTCTATGAATACTTCGTCATATAGTGACTTGAGAAAATACGGTTTTACTCCTTACTACGAAGTAGTTAAGAAAGCTGGTGAAGACAAAGGCAATTATTTCACTGTAGAAAATGGCGTTATTAAAACTAACGGACAAATTTCTTCTGTAGGTCATAATTGTACTTTCATTGTATCTGTATATGATAAGAAAGACGGATATAAATTGGCTGAAAAAGAATTGACTGTATCGTCAGTTGAGAAGATTGCTACTACTAAGACTTATACTAAATCTGAAACTCATGAATTAACTCTTGAATCAAAAGATTATAGATTCAAGTTTGATATGAATGATGTATATAATACATTGGGCATGTCTTCTCAAACTTTCTGGAATGCAGGATATTCTTCTAAATATTATATTTGGGATGCAGATAGAAGTGAATATGTACCAACAAGCAAGGGTGTTATTTCTGCTGGCTCAGCATATGAAAACAATGAAAACTTCTTGTATGTAGATGTTAAGAATATCTTGACTAAGGAGCAGCTTGGCAAGTACAAAGTAGTATTTAAAATTGGTAATACAGGTGCAGAAGTTGTTTATGAGGTTAAGGTAGTATATCCTGAAGTAACTTTGGTTAAAGACAATGATTACTGGAAAGACGGTTATATGATTAATGCCGGTAAACTTGTAGGTTCTAATTATGTCATGTCTGGTGACTTACGTCGCGGATATAAGAATAAAGACCTTGATTTGGTATTTGAAACAGTAGCTGGTGAAACTCGTACAGATTTTGATTTGACTAACAATATCCTGACCTATACAGGATCTTGCAATGATAAAGAAGGTAACCGTATCAACATTTCTAAGATCGATCCGGTTGATGTAATGGTATTTGTTCTGATTAATGGCCAGAAGATTGACAATGGTACTAAGATCCAGGTTAAGTTTGCTGACCCGTTGAAGAATATCACTTTGAAGAAAGATGCCAAGTTTGAAACTACAGACAAGAAGAATCCTGCCGATAAATTGCAGTTGAATTCTGCAATCAACTTGGTAAGCATTGCTGGTGAAAAAGTAATTGAAAACGGTACGATGGATGCTACTATTGCCGGTTACTATAATGCTCAGGCAGCTAAGTTCGAAGTATCGGAAGAGGATGCTGCTAAGGGAGCTAGTGTAAATGCTACAACGGGTGAATTTACATGGCAGAATGATGGTGTAGCTTTGACAGCCAACAAGACTATCAATGTGAAAGTTACGGTTACATACACTTGGGGTGTTGCGGTTGGTACAATTCCTGTAACTGTAAAATCTAACCTCTAATCTGAATTTAGATGATTAAAAAATAATCATACTATAAAGTAAAAGTCCGCTTCTCCTTCGTGAGAAGCAACTTCTACCCAAAGTAGAAATTATAAATTCTTTCAAGCGGGGAAAGCATACGTATCCGGCAACGGGCGTTTCTTTCCCCGCTTTTTTTAAAGGAAATGACTCTGAAGAATAGTTTGTTTCTTTCCCGCTTAGAGTCTGTTCATTGAATTTGTAATCAATAAATTGTATATACCATGAATAAAATAGAAGAGATAAAGAAAAAAATCAGGGATTTGAAGTTAAAGCAGAAGATGACAACTGGGCGTTTGGAATGGAACGATATACAGAGAGAAATAGACATTTTGAATAATGAGTTAAAGCAACTAGAAACAGACAAACCACAATATGGAAAATAGATTATACTTGTACAACTTAGGTATAAAGACATTTGGCGGCTTTGCAACACTGGGTGGGGTTATACAGGCTTTGCAACTATTTACGCAGCCTGATCTTGATATTAAATCAATTTTGCTT
>OKRX01003242.1_pt1 | contig 9988 bp, 7 predicted proteins | sample 1601241 | NCBI WGS metagenome assembly OKRX01 (sample SAMEA3541500, study PRJEB24748) | human gut metagenome | biome: human gut; feature: human-associated habitat; material: faeces | place: China | collected 2012
GTCTCCCGCTGCCGCCCGGCCTGGGAGGCCAGCGCCAACAGCCGGCGCATCAGCTCATCCCGCTTATCCTTTAGCAGCTTATGCCCGCGCCGCGCCGTGGATAGCTGCCGTTTGATGCGGCCCAGCTGCATGCGCGTGGCCGGCGTCATCGGCCCCGCCATTTACGCTTCCTCCTTTTTCTCGTCGTAATAGCGCGCCAAGAATTCCGGCTTGATGCGCACCAGCTCCTGCCTTGGCAGCATGCGCAGCAGCGCCCAGCCCAGGTCCAGCGTCTGTTCGATGCTGCGCTCCGTTTCAAAGCCCTGGCCCAGGTATTGCTGCTCAAACGCCTCGGCAAAGGCCGCGTAAGCGCGGTCGGTCTCGGTCAGCGCCGATTCGCCCAGCACCACCATCAGCTCCGCCGCGTCCCGCCCCCGGGCATAGGCGGCAAACAGCTGGTTCATGGTATCGGCATGGTCCTCCCGCGTCTTGCCCGGGCCGATGCCCTTGTCCTTGAGCCTGGAAAGCGAGGGCAGCACGTCGATGGGCGGCTGGATGTGCTTTCGCTCCAGCGCACGGCTCAGTAAAATCTGCCCCTCGGTGATATACCCTGTATTGTCGGGTACCGCATGGGTGATATCTCCACCGGAAAGTGTGGTGACGGCGATGATGGTGATGGACCCTCCGTCGGGGAATTGTACCGCTTTCTCGTATATCTTGGCTAGGTCGGAGTAAAGGGAGCCTGGCATAGAGTCTTTGGATGGGATTTGATCCATCTTATTGGAGACAATCGCTAAGGCGTCGGCATAGTTGCTCATGTCGGTTAGCAATACTAGTACCTTCTCTTTCTTTTCTACGGCGAAGTACTCGGCAGCGGTTAGTGCCATATCGGGGATCAGTAGTCGCTCTACTGATGGATCCTCTGTGGTATTGACGAAGCTGACGATACGATCGAGGGCGCCAGCATTCTGGAAGGTATTGCGGAAGTAGAGGTAGTCGTCATTGGTGAGACCCATACCTCCGAGGATGATTTTATCGGACTTCGCACGCATCGCTACCGTAGCCATTACTTGGTTGTAGGGCTGGTCGGGATCGGCAAAGAATGGGATCTTTTGTCCGGTTACGAGGGAGTTATTGAGGTCGATACCAGAAATACCTGTGGCGATCAACTCTGAAGGCTGCTCGCGTCGCACTGGGTTGACTGATGGACCGCCAATCTCTACTTCGCGGCCTTCGACCTCTGGCCCGCCATCAATGGTCTCGCCATAGGCGTTGAAGAAACGCCCTGCTAGCTGCTCGCTTACTTTGAGTGCTGGTGCGTGCCCTAGGAATATCACCTCTGCATTGGTCGGGATATCCTCTGTCCCTCTAAATATCTGTAGGGTTACTTCGTCTCCATATATCCTTACCACCTGAGCTAGCTTGCCATTGACTAGTGCTAGTTCATCAAAACCGACATCCTTGGCATTGAGGGTACAGGTTGCTTTGGTGATTTTGGTCACCTTGGTATATATTTTCTGAAAAGCTGTTGTTGTCATACTTTTACTATCTCTTTCAAAAGTTTTATTCTGCTCCCTCGTCACTTTGGTTGGCTACCAATTGATTGGCCTCTTCTAAGTACTTCTGGAATTGCTCGCTCTTGTATTCGGAGTAATTCATCTGCTTTAGTAGGTTGATCAGTCGCTTAAAGAAGTCCGAGACCTCTTCAAAGTTGTCGAAGGCAAAGTTCTTTGCGCAGATGCCCATCACTAGTCGCATCATAAATCCTTGACGCTCGAGTGGTGTGATCTGGTCGATGTCGTCAAAGGCGTCTTGCTGGTAGATGATGAAGTCGATTAACTCCGACTTCCAGAAGGTCTCGTGGTGGTCTAGTGGCACGCCGTCATCACCTAGGATATTGATTTGCTCAGCGACTTCACGACCTCTTAGCATGCGTCTCTTGGCCTCTTCTACTAGGTCGAGCCAGCCTTCGCCAGCACGCTTGGAGATATCTTCTCTGAACTCTGGATACTCAATATACTTGGAGTAGCTATCGATAGGGTTGACCGCGGGGTAACGCTTGCGGTCGGCGCGATCTTGCTCAAGTGCATAGAAGCACCTTGCTACCTTTTGGGTATTCTCTGTCACTGGTTCTTTGAGGTTACCACCAGCAGGGGATACGGTTCCGATAAAGGTGATAGAGCCGGTCTTGCCATTATTAAGGTAGACAAATCCTGCACGTGCGTAGAAGTTGGCAATGATAGCTGAAAGGTCCATAGGGAATCCATCTGGTCCTGGTAGCTCCTCTAGTCGGTTGGACATTTCACGAAGTGCTTGTGCCCAGCGCGAGGTGGAATCGGCCATAAGAAGCACTTTTAATCCCATGCTTCTATAGTATTCTGCCATGGTCATGGCGGTGTATACTGAGGCCTCACGTGCCGCTACTGGCATATTGGAGGTGTTGGCAACGATGATGGTACGCTCCATCAGCTTGCGTCCTGTGTGTGGATCCTCTAGCTCTGGGAACTCTTTGAATATCTCCACTACCTCATTGGCACGCTCACCACAGGCTGCCATAATCACGATATCTGCCTCTGCTTGCTTTGAGATGGCATGCTGAAGTACGGTCTTTCCTGTACCGAAAGCACCTGGAATAAATCCTGTACCGCCTTCTACAATTGGGTTCATTGTATCAATTACACGCACCCCAGTCTCGAGCAGTCTAAAAGGTCTAGGTTTTTCTCTATAAGCGTTATTGGCTTTCTTTACTGGCCAGCGCTGCACCATAGTTACCTCATGGTCGTTGCCCTCTGCATCTTGGAGTACGGCGATCACGTGGTCTACGTTGTATTTTCCTTCGGGAACTATGCTCTTAACGGTGTAGCTTCCTTCAAAAATAAAAGGTACCATAATCTTGTGGGGCTGGAAGTTTTCATCTACTTCACCCAACCAGCTGGCGGCCTCTACACTGTCACCTACCTTGGCAAGTGGCTTAAAAGCCCAAAGCTTTTCGCGGTCCAATGGGTCGGTATATTGCCCACGACTGAGGAATACGCCTTCCATCTTGTCGAGGTCATTTTGAAGACCATCGTAGTTCTTTGAAAGCATACCAGGGCCAAGCTGTACCTCAAGCATATGCTGCTGGAAAGTAGCTATATCGCCCACACGCATACCACGTGTGCTTTCAAATACTTGTACAATGGCGTGATTGCCCTCCACCTTAATTACCTCTGCCATCAGGTCGCGTCCCTTCACTGTCACGTAGCAAATCTCATTTTGTGCTACTGGTCCGTCTGCAAGGATGGTCACGAGGTTGGAGACCACTCCTATCACCTTGCCAGTTGTTTTCATCTGTATCTTGTCTTTATTTATCTATCAACTTTCGTGTGTATGCTTTGTATCTATTCGCTTGGCTTTTGCTGCCTGCTTGAGTTGCTTTTTGAAGTCTTGCATCTCCTCCCTAAACTCACTATTGAGAGAAGAGACGATCGTTTTGAAGCGTTGCTCGCCTTGAACTTTATCAAGTCTCTCCCAACGCTCAAGTATCTGTAACTTTAGGAGGTAGGTGAGCATCGCATTGATGGAGAATATGTCGGTGAAAGTCTCCTCATCCAAAAGATCCCATTTGTACTCATCGATTCTCTCTTCGCGGATAGCTAGGTCTTTCTCCTCTGCTATCTTTCGCATTTGATTAACCATCTCGCCTTCTGGTAAATAGGCTATCTCATGCCAATTGCCTTCCCTTAAGAGTTGGTGAAGAGTACTTGTCCCAAGAATGTATTGCTCTCTATTAAGTTTGAATTGATCGGCAGTCATCGCAGCAAAGATGGCAGCAATATCATACTCCAGGGCGAACCACTTGCGAAGGAAACGATTACCGTGCTTCTGTACGTATGAAGCATAGCCCATCAATAGCAAGTCGCTGTAGAAATAGGGTTGCTTAACTTCCTTCATCTGCTCCTCTAGGTAGGTGGTGACGAAGTCAATCATATATTGTGGGTAAATGCCTTTGGGGAGCCGTGGGTAGTCAAGCTCTTGATAGATGGTTACAGCATTATGCTCTGCCTCTAGTCGCTTGCGTATTGAATCAATGAGAGTCCTCAGTTTTTCCTCTCCAAGAACGTAAAGCTTCTCCTTCTGCGCCGTTGCGGAATCATCTTGAAGTAGCTGTAGGAGGAGAGTATTGTCCTCACGAAGGAGCAGTAGCTCCACTTGCTGGCGATCTCGCTTAGTAGTTTGCTGAAAGAGTGTCTCTACAAAGTCTTTACTGGTGAGGGCATGAGTGCGATAGTCGCCCTTTTTGAGCATCGGAAGTTGAGCCCCTAGTGTATAGTATTCACTCATGGTCTTTCCTTCTTCAATAGATTAAGCCTTCTCCTCTCCAGTGAATAAGATTTCACGCATGCGTGGACGCATAAATTCTGTAAAGTACTTGGTAAATGCCTCTTTGCTTACATTGATCTTGTAGTCGGCACCCTCTGGAGAGATATCAAAGTTGGCAGCTTTACCAGCTACCTCCTTGATGGTTACTCCATTATCGAGTACCTCTTTGGCTTTTGAGCGGATAAAACTCTCGAGAGCTTCGGCTTCACTTGTGGATATCTCTACCCCTTTTGAGTCCCCGCTAAGGGTCTGCTTAGCCATCTCAAGTACTACTTGATAGAGCGACTCAGGCTTGGCGAAAGTCTCATCGATGGCTGCCTTAACCGCTTTGCCATTAATAAGGTCTGTAATCTTGAGGAGAAGAGACTCTTCAGCCCCATTGACCATATTTTTCACCTCCGTAATTGCCTGTTTTCTAATTTGATTAGCTTCTTCATTGGCGTTGGCTATAATGGCATTAGCTTTTTCTTCTGCCTTTTCCACCATTGCTTTACTCGAACGCTCTGCATTAGCTACGATTTGGCCTGCTTCTGCATCGGCCTTAGCTACGCCATCTTTGTAAATCTTCTCGGCTAATTCTTGAATTTTATTATCCATAAACTATTTATTAACTCATCCGTCGCTATTATAGGTTTTCAGAGCTAAACTCTGTGATTTTCAAAGCTACAAATAATATCTTTTACTACCAACGTATAAGGCGTTTTTTTCATCGAAACTGTTTCTTACTCCGATGTTTCTAACTCCTCATCTGCTGGAGGTGCCTCTTCACTCCCTTGCTCCTCCTCTTTCTTCTTGGCTAAAGATAGCTGCTGAAGGTAAAGAGGTTGCTTACTCTTCTGTAGACGAAGAAATAGGGTGAAGCGAGGGTTGGGAGGTAAGCTATCTGGTAGTTGCAACTTACTCTCTAGACAAAGCCCTTTAGGTGATACAGGAGTCCCCTTTATTTTATCAAAGCGATAGCCGTCTTGATTAACAATGAGTAGTTGCACCTGCAGTTTAAGTGTATCGGGCAAAGCACCTACGCCTACTGCGCTCCAAACCAGCGTGTCTGAAGGTTGCAATTCCTCGCTATCATAAAGGGTCTGAGTATAGACATAGAGCTGCTCACTCTTCGGTATGAAGAGTCGCTTCTCCGTGGACCAAAGGCTTTCTATAGGTTCAAATCGTACTCTGTATCTATGAGTGGAGTCGGTAAGAAAGGTATCAACTAAAGCCTTAGAAGCTTCCAGTTCGGTATTGATTTGTGTGTATATATCCGATAGCTTGTGTGCATTCGCAGAGTACCACACAAAGGAGGAGTCGTACTCCGCACGGGTTACACCATGCTTCTTAAACACCCCCTCGTAGTAGGCCTGGGCTGATGAATCAGGTTGGTAGTTTTGTTGTAGATAAGCCTCAGTTAGAATTAGATCCTTAGTGATCGCCCTCATCTTCTTCTCGCCAAGCACACTAAAGGGCTTTTGGCACTGCGTCAGAAGGAGCAGTAATGAGAGAAGTATAGCGACAAAACTAAGCTTTTTCATCTTCTTTCTTCACTTCCAGATCCTTTTCCTCACCTTTCTTCGAGCCACCAAGTAAATGGCTAAATGAGTGGGCATAGAATATGATAAGAGCCACGACCCCTACAGAGATGCAAGCATCGGCGAAGTTGAAAATAGGCCTAAAAAAGACTAGCTCCTGACCGCCCCAAAATGGCATCCACTCAGGCCAAGTGGTGTTGATAATAGGGAAGTAAAACATATCGACCACTTTGCCGTGAAGCCAATTGGCATATCCTCCATCTTCGGGGAAGAGTGTCGCTACTTGTCCATAGCTATGCGAGAATATTTTGCCATAGCATATGGAGTCAATGATATTTCCAACTGCTCCCGAGAAGATCGCCACCATACATAGCATAAAACCGATGGAGTACTTCTCTCTGATGATTCTAGCTACCAACCACGCAATAGCGCCACTGGCCACTATGCGAAATAGCGTAAGGAATAGCTTATCTATCACCTCCCACCCAAATGCCATCCCAGGGTTTTCGGTAAAGTAGAGGTAAAACCAATCAGTCACGTGAATACTTTCACCGAGCATCAAGTGGGTTTTAATCCATATCTTGATAACCTGGTCAATGAGCAACAACGAGAGAGCGAATAGAATAGCTATCCACGCTCGCGACTTTGTAGAGAAGCGAGTATCCAAAGCCATATTGGTTGAGCTAGCCATATATATATGAGTCCCGATTACTTATGTCCCGACTCCTTCGCCTCAATACTTAGAGTGGCATGAGGTACCGCACGTAGACGCTCTTTAGGAATCAATTTACCTGTAGCTCTACAGATGCCGTAGGTGCCGTTCTCTATCCTTACAAGTGCTGCTTCTAGGTTCTTTATGAACTTCTGCTGCCTAGCTGCTTGGCTAGCTGTCTCCTGCTTAGAGAGGAGCATCGCACTCTCCGTAAGGTTTTTGTATGTAGGCGTAGTATCAGTGATATCATTTCCATCATTAGTATCTAGTGTAGAGACCAGAAGGTCATAATTCCTACGCGCCTTTGCTAGCTTCTTCTCTATAATCTCGCGGAATTCCTGTAGTTCCTCCGCACTGTAGCTATTCTTTTCCATATCTGTAATCTAAAAAGTTCTCAATAGCATTTACTCAGCTTTATTAATCACGATAGAGACACTCAACGCATCATCAAGATCCAGCTGCTCTCCCTCCCCGTGAAGATCATTTATCGTGATTTCCAGAGCTTGCACTTGAGTGGCAATATAGTCTCTGTGTACCTTGAGTACCTCCTCTATCTGACTATTCTTTTCGAGTACTATATTTATCTTATCCGATACATTAAAGTCCTTCGCTTTACGGATATTCTGAATCCTATTGACCAGTTCTCTAGCCAATCCCTCTAGCCTAAGCTCTGGAGTGATAGTCTCATCAAGTGCTACCGTGATAGCTCCCTCATTCTGTACTAGCCAGCCTGGCACATCCTCCGAGATCACCTCCACTTGCTCCAGGAGAATCTCCTTGCCTAGGTACTCCAGCTTACCACTATTCTGGAAGTCAATAATCTCCCTATTGGAGAGCCCTCCTAGGTAGGTGGCTACCTGCTTCATCTCCTTCCCAAAGATAGGGCCAAGTGCCTTAAAGTTGGGCTTAATCTTGCGCTGAACCACATCGGCAGAGGTGTCGGCAAAGACCAGTTCCTTTACATTCACCTCATTTAGAATCAACTCCTTCACCTTGTCAATCGCTTTGCGGGCAGTTACATCATCCGTAAGGACCAAAAACTTAGAGAGCGGTTGCCTTACCTTGATATCCATCCTACGGCGGAGCGCAAGTACCATACTACTGATCCGCTGTGCGTAATCCATTGACTCCTCTAGCTCCCTATGGATAAGTGCCTCATCCACCTCTGGGAATGCCGATAAGTGTACCGACTTTTCGGCTCCAATAAGGTCACGATACAAGCGGTCGGCATAGAAAGGCGACATCGGTGCGATCAGCTTCGCGACCGTTACAAGGCAGTGGTACAAAGTTTGGTAAGCCGAGACCTTGTCCTCGCTCATGCCACCACCCCAGAAACGCTTTCGTGCTAGTCGTACATACCAATTGCTCAATTGATCATTCACAAAGTCCGAGATAGCTCGAGCCGCCTTAGTAGGCTCATAATCATCCAGATCTGCAGTCACCTCCTTGATCAAGCTATTGAGCGCCGAGATGATCCACCGGTCTAGTTCAGGCCTTTTTTCGTAAGGAATAGCCTCACACTCAGGGTCAAAGTGGTCGATATTGGCATAGAGTGCAAAGAATGAATAGGTATTGAATAGGGTGCCGAAAAACTTACGTTGTACCTCATCCACACCATCCATATCAAAGCGGAGGTTATCCCATGGCGAAGAGTTGCTGATCATATACCAGCGGAGTGGGTCGGAGCCCTTCTCCTCTATCGCACCAAAGGGATCCACACCATTGCCTAGGCGCTTACTCATCTTATTGCCATTCTTGTCCAATACCAAACCATTGGAGATGACATTCTTAAAGGCAACGCTATCAAAAATCATCGTACTGATCGCATGGAGTGTAAAGAACCAGCCACGGGTCTGATCCACTCCCTCAGCAATAAAGTCGGCTGGATAGAAGCCGTGCTTATCTATCAGATCCCTATTTTCAAATGGATAGTGCAACTGAGCAAAAGGCATAGCACCAGAGTCAAACCAAACATCAATCAAGTCCTTCTCACGGTACATCGGCTCTCCCAAGCTACTTACCAGTACAATCTCATCTACATAAGGGCGATGTAGCTCGATAGCTCCATAGTTATCACTACTATTATCTCCCGCCACAAATCCAGCATAAGGGTTTTGCTTCATCAGCCCCTTAGCCACCGACTTATCTATCTCCTTTTTGAGCTCCTCCACCGAACCGATACAGCGCTCCTCACGCCCATCCTCAGTCCGCCAAATAGGAAGTGGAGTACCCCAGTAGCGAGAGCGACTTAGATTCCAGTCCTGCAGATTTTGGAGCCACATACCGAAGCGACCAGCTCCAGTACTTGCAGGCTTCCAGTAAATAGTGTTATTGAGTTCCTGCATCCGTTCCTTAAGGGCAGTACTACGGATAAACCAGCTATCCAAAGGATAGTAAAGGATAGGTTTGTCGGTACGCCAGCAGTGAGGATAGCTGTGGCTCTGCTTCTCGATCCTAAAGGCGAGCCCACGTTGCTTCAGCTGCATACAGATAGAGATGTCTAGTGTCTCATCCTTGTCGGTGAGCCGTTCATCGTAGCTATTCTTTACAAATCTACCTTCAAACTCCTGGTACGCCTTGGCATCCATCCTATCCCGTACAAAGTCGGGATCAAGCTCTTCCAGAAGGAAGTACTTACCTTGTAGATCCACCATCGGACGCTCCTTCCCCTCTTTATCAAGTAGCATAAGGGCAGGTACGCCATGGGCATTTGCTACCTTTTGGTCGTCCGCACCAAAGGTAGGGGCAATATGCACAATACCTGTACCATCCTCGGTAGAGACAAAGTCACCAGTAATCACCCTATAAGCCCCTTCTCCTGGATCTACCCAAGAGAAAAGAGGTCGATACTTCATTCCCTGTAGGTCACTGCCTATGTAGCTCTTGATCACTCGGTAAGGCATCACTTTCGCCCCCTTTTCAGGCTGCTCCATAGGTAGCTCCGCTCCCTCAGGATTGAAGTAAGCCGAGAGCAGAGGCTTAGCTAGGATAGCAGTCATCGGTTGGAAAGAGTAGGGGTTGTAGGTCTGTACAGCCACATATTCGATCTTGGGGCCTACAGCCAGCGCTGTATTACTTGGCAAAGTCCAAGGAGTGGTAGTCCAAGCGATAAAGTAAGCCTTGCCATGCTTCGTGAGAAGTTCCTCTGGCTCCTTGATCTCTAGCATCACTGTCGCCATCGTATCCTTTACATCACGGTAAGTGCCAGGCTGATTCAGCTCGTGCGAACTAAGTCCAGTGCCTGCAGCAGGTGAATAAGGCTGAATCGTGTACCCCTTGTAGAGCAAGCCCTTCTCGTAGAGTTGCTTCAGTAGGTACCAAAGCGTCTCGATATAGCGATTGTCGTAGGTGATGTAGGGGTGATCCATATCCACCCAATAGCCCATCTTCTCCGTGAGGCTACGCCACTCAGCAG